>MDTE01090710.1_pt1 | contig 34252 bp, 35 predicted proteins | sample 811231 | NCBI WGS metagenome assembly MDTE01 (sample SAMN05326651, study PRJNA326480) | marine metagenome | isolation source: seawater | place: Indian Ocean: Red Sea | collected 2010
ATATCAGCATGATATATCATAACAATGTCATTCGTAGCATAATCATTAATTAATGTATCATATAGAATCGTATGTCCTAATCTTGTTGGACCTTCGTTTCTATGTATCTTAACATTTGGGTCTTTATTTTGAATTTCTTGCATCCATTCCCAAGTTCCATCATCTGAAAAATCATCAGCCATACATATTTCGTGTATGTATCCGAGATTCTTTCTGATAGAATTATAACTCCACTTCAAATATTTTAAATTATTCCTACTTGGTTGTATAAAACTAATTTTTTTCAATTTTTTCTCCTATTTATCGTATTCTTCCAGTCTCTTTAGACCATGTATTATATAAATTCTCAGAAACTTCTATTGTCTCTTCATCACTAAGCCAATCTTCTTCTTTTTTCATAGAAAGAACTAACAAAGTATTTTGTCTTTCAACTATGTCATAATATTTTAAGATACCATGATAATATTTTCTTGGAGCGAAATCATGAAATAACAAATAACCATCTTCTTTTAAAAGATGTGTAGCCATATATGCACACATAGCTCTACATCTCCCATCTACCAACACCACATCATAATCACGATATGGTAGTTCAAGTGGTTTTTTTATGTAATCAACACCACAATGCCAATCGTATCTTTCTCTTGTTGGCCAATATGTTATACCATCTTGTGTCCTTGTGTCACCAGCTTGTAAATGAGCTGAATGTGAATGAGGATCTAACATTGAATCAAGTTTAGCATTACCAATTGGTACATGATAAAATTCAACATTGTCATTCACTTCAAACTCAAGTTTTTTATGCCACTCAATGTCGTGTTCTATAGATACAAATTTGTTAACAACATAAGGAAAATACAATGTAGTTCCCCCACTACCCCATTCTAAAACTTTATCTTTACCTTTAATATATTTTTCAGCAAGTAAAGCTTCAGCATCTTCCATACCCACAGTTGATATTTCAGGTTGAACATTATTAGTTTTTCTAATCATCCTTTTCATCTCTCTCAAAAAATTGGTATATCCATTTTCCATCTCTGTCCCATACTCGTCTACGAATGGTATCAATTCTGGATTAATCATCCAATGATAATTTTTAATGTTTTTGTTACCATCTTTATCTACCCAAAAGTTTTTTCTTTTTGATTCTATCATTTTTCTTCCATAATAAGCTAATGTTGGTTTTTTAAACAAACATGTTAACAATGTAGAACCACCACCCATACCAATGAAATAAGATGTATTTGCAAATAACTTTAATTGAACTTCATTGTATGTATATTGTGGATACTTTGAAACAATGTCATCAATCAAATGAACATCATCATAATATTCCGTTAATTGATAATCTGATATTTTACCTACACCTTCAACATCAGCTGTAAGTTCTCCTTGATTTTGTAAACCAATCATTTCATTCTGATCTATTGGAAACTCTTTATTATTAGGTCTTTTATAGATGACTGTGTAACCTGCTTCTGTGAGATAGTTAAACATTTCATAAAGAGATTGTATGTCAAAATAACAAACAGGAGGACCCCCATGTTCAAAATTAAATCTATTGGAGATAACCACCACTGGTTTATCAAAAACTATATCATCATTTTTAAAATGATTTGAATAGTCAGGTACTTCCCATTTTCTGTAATCAAGTATACCACATCCCCCAATAGATGGTTCATTAGAAAATGATTCCCAATGTTTCCACTCATCTTTATATAATTTAGAACTATCGTTAGCACCATATATCCAACTGTTAGGTAAAGATTCTGTACCAGATTGTTCATTAATAATGGTTCTAGAATCATATTTTTCCTCTACATCATCGTGAAAATAATAGAATGGTTTCATACCTAAAGAGGTTGAAACTTTTCCCAATTTATTGTTTTTATGTAACCAATAAGCATATGGAACAGTTAAAACTAATTCTATCCCAAACTCAGGATTGTTATCTATATTTGTCATAATTAAACCTCCTCAAAAAATGTATCTGGATTTTTATCATCATAAATTTCACTTATCCAAAATACAGTCGTTAATTTATTGTTTCCTATATTTTCAAGGTTATGTGTATGTAAAACAGGCATATCTATTACTTTTATGTCATCACCTGAAACCTCGTATTCACACACTTCATCAGAACCCATTTTTCTAATTCGTATTATTGCTTCACCATCAACTACACAAAATCTTTCAAACTTTCTCATATGAAAGTGTTGACCTCTCACATATCCTTTATTGGTAGTAGAAAAAAATACTTGTCCTTCTGATGAATCAACTTTTGTCAATTCTGTCAAAGAACCTCTTTCGTCACTATGTAATTCTGTTTTTAATAATCTTTTGTCATTTGGTATGTAACTGATGAAAGTGTTAAATAAATTTCTACCAAAATCATTATTTAAATTTGGTATCCTACCATCTTCAAAATAACAATTACTAAAATATGTTAATAACTCAGCCACATCACCAACTCCAATTTCTGTTGTTTCAAATGATATTTTTTCATCTTCAACACAATTTTTAAATTGTTCTACAACATCATTAACATAAATTAAATTCACTTTGCTGTTAGTTACAACTTCTATTTCCTTGTCATTACATAGGTTATGACAAAATGTGGCTACAAAAGAATTGTAATTTGGTTTACAGAAAGGACCAAAAACATTTGGTATTCTTAAATTATAAAATTTACCACCATATTGTTGACACCAATTTTGTATCATTTGTTCACACTCAACTTTACACAAACCATATGTTGTATTTGATTCAGCGTGAGTAGATGATGAAAAAACTATATTACAACCACTCTTAACTGAATCCAATAACAGTTGAGTTAAATCTATATTTTGTTTGTATAATTCATCTTCATCACCTCTATTAACTCCAGCTAAATGAATTACCCAATCACATTCCTTTATTCTTTTATCATTATAAAAAGATTTATCTAATTTTATAATATCCCAATCAGTAGTGTGTTTCAAATTATAATAAGTGTGGTAACCTATAAAACCATCACCACCAGTTATACCTATTTTCACTTTACCACTCCCGCTTTTCTTAAAAAGTCATAAGCCTCTGAACTATCCATCAACGAATCAAATGAATTGTAAGATTTCTTTTCATCACTTGTATATTCAGTACCAATTAAAAAGTTTTCATGCTCTTCTGTCCTCATCCATTCTTCTTTTGAAATCATTTCTTCGTGTAGTTTTTCACCTCTTCTTATACCAATGTCTTTGAAAGGTACACTCTTCTGATAATGAGTCAGCAGACATCTAGCTACATCAGTTACTTTTAATGCTTTAATTTTTGGAATTGCTATCTTCCCATGTGAACCATAATAATCGTATGCCCAATCTATCAAATCAGTAGCTTGTTCCAATGTCAACAAAAATCTAGTCATCTCTGTGTGAGTTATAGGTAAATAATCACAATCATTTTCAAGTAAACTTTTAAAAAATGGGATAACAGAACCAGTTGATTCAAGTACATTCCCATACCTAACTAAAACAACTTTAATATCATTTTGTTGTTTTGCATATTCAATGTATAGTTTTTCACTTATTGCTTTACACATACCATAAACATTGATGGGATTACAAGCTTTATCTGTGGATACAAAAATTAATGTTTCAATCTTACCAAATTCATTTACAGATTCTATTATGTTTTGATGTCCTATTATGTTTGTCTTTACACTTTCAAATGGATCATCTTCACATATGGGAACATGTTTTAGTGCTGCAGCGTTAACTACAATATCAGGTTTGAATCTTAAAAGACAATTCTTTATTGAACTTTTGTCTTTCACATCACCAATTATAGAATGTACATTTGGATATTCTTTTTGTAAATAGTAGTGTTTGTGTTCATCTCTGGACAACACAATTATTTCGTTGGAATCATAATAGCGTTTAACTAATGTTTTCCCTAAAGCACCAGTCCCACCTATTATGAGTATTTTTTTGTTTTTAATCATTTGACATAACCTTTTGTATAACCTTATTCATTGTATAAATATAAACTTTTTCATCAAAACACTCGTTATATTTTTTGACTGCAGTTTTACTACAATCAGTATAAAAATCTTTATCTTCTTTTAATTTTTTAATCAGAGTTTTTGCTCTTTCAACATCACCAACATCGACACTTAAATTGGGGTGACACTTTTGAGTATTTACATTGTTATATCCAACACAAGGGATACCTAAATAAGCACAATTCAAATTGAATGTCCCAGCAGCTGCTGTTCCAAGTTGAATACCATATTTATGTTTAGATAATTCATATATCCAATCTATCCAATTAATCCATGGTAAATGATTTATGTCCATTTGTCTTTCTTCTTCTTTCATCCTACCTGTTGTTGGTGACCAAATGTTATCAGTTATTTCTCTCGCAACCATATAAGAATCTATACCACCATAATCCTTAACTAAATTACCACCCATCATCACACTTTCAGTTTTTTCTTCTGATGTTTTTATAAAATCAGTAATCATAAGAGTTGGTAATATTTCACATCTTTTACCAGTCAAACCACTATAGTATTTTAAATCTATTTCATTGTGACAAAAAATTAAGTCCATCTCAACTAAAAAATTATAATACCATATCTGTTCTATGATTTCACTATCCTGCCAATAGTTATAATAACTTTCTTGCATCACTGTAACTTTTTTACATACTCTTTTATATTCCTCTAATATTGGTAAATTCAATAGTGGTTTTCTATTTTTTGGTAGTATCATAATGCCGATGTCATATTCATCATCTTTCATACTTGGTAAATGTTCAATAGGATGATGTATCGCTCCAAGTGCACACCACCAGGCTAAATCTGTTCTCATGTTTGGATGTTCTCTTGGAACTATACCTGAATAACCACCTTCAGTAAATGCAGCTATTTTCATTAATTATAACCTCTAATTATTTTAAACGATTCCACATTATTTATACCTCTTGTCGAACATTGATAATTGCTATGGAAACTTTTAATTGATTCTTCTAAAAAATATGATTTATCTTGTTGTGATTCAAATAATTTAAGTTTGTTTAATTTTATGTACCAAATAAAAGCCATAAACAACAAAGCAGTATCTTCAGAATGACCATCCTCCCTACTTCTATGAACTAAAGCATTTAGATCCACAAAAAAGTTTGGTGTCCAATCGTCTAATGTACTTGGTGACTTATATTGAATTATTCCACACTTACTTCTTCTAACCAAAGCATATGTAAAATTACTTACTTGTTTATGTTCAAAATGAGAATCAAATGGTGATGGTGTAACTATACAATCATATTTTGAAATATCAAATTTATTTTCTAATATATTAACCCATTCGTCTTCATCTTTATCCTTTATAAATTTACTATCTTCTATAAAAAAACCATTGATGTTATCAATGTGTTCCCAAACTTTTCTACATTCATTTTGTCTTTCTTTTGCAGTTGACTCATCAAAATCACCACCTTCTGACAATACAATTATATCAAATTTAGTATCTTTATATTTCATAATTGTCCCCAGCATTCCATACTCTACATCATCTGGATGTGGTGACAAGCATAATACTCTATCATAATTTAATAATTTCATTATAACCACTCCGCTTTAATTGATTTAAATGGTTTATTGGTATAAATTTTTATACCTTCTCTTCTTAAATAATCTCGCAAATCTTCTGATACTTCATTAACATATCCAATTATTTCTTTCTCTTTTACATCATAGTGAGTAAACAAAATAGTTTCCGTTCCTTGTTTTAAAATAATACGATTATTTTCATATTCAACATCAACATCAGTTATGTTTTTATCTTTATGTAATTTACACCAATTATTTATAATTTCCAAGCATTTTTTTTCTAATTCTTCTTTATTTAATTCTTTTGGATAACAATTCTCTTTGATAACTTTACAAGGTGAACCAGCAGCGAAGCAACCGCTTGGTAAATCTCTATTGATAACAGATCCTATACCTATGACCGTATCATCACCTATAGTAACATTAGGAAGTACGATACTTCTTGCTGGTAACCATACACTATTACCTATCTTAACAGGACCAAAATCTGATGGGAATCCTTGTGTAACATCTAACCAAGCTCCATGTGTCCAAATCATCACTTCACCACCTATACCAACATCATCACCTATCTCAACTGATTCGGATGGATTTATTATTGTTCCCTCAAAGATACCAACATGATTTCCAATTTTAACATTTGAATTAGGACCTGTACAACCACCTCTACCAACTTCAACTCTATCCCACATAAATAACCAACTACCAGCTTCAAAACTTTTACAATTTATTTTGACATCATTTCCTATTTTCCCAAACTCACCTACCTTGATTGAATCACAATGAATCTGAACATTGTCACCAATCTCAACAGATTCGTGAATGTCAATGTGGTTAGCTGTTATTTTACTGTTTTTACCTAATTTCATGTTTTAGTCTATCAATGTCCCCACTTACCATTTTACCAACCAATTCCATAAAAGATGTCTTTGGTTTCCAACCTAATTCTTTATGAGCTTTTGTTGAATCACCCAAAAGTACATCAACTTCTGCTGGCCTCATATATCTTGGATCTTGTCCTACATATTTATCCCAATGTGTTATACCAATATGTTGAAATGCATAATCTAAAAATTCTCTGATAGAATGTGTTTCACCTGTAGATATAACATAATCATCAGGCTTATCTTGTTGTAACATCAACCACATAGCTTCAACATAATCAGGAGAATATCCCCAATCTCTTTTTGCATCAAGATTACCTAATATCAATTTATCTTGTAATCCTAAATGTATTCTAGCTACACCATCTGTAATCTTACGAGTAACAAACTCAACACCTCTCCTTTCAGATTCGTGATTAAATAAGATACCAGTACAAGCAAACATATCATATGATTCTCTATAATTTTTTGTAATCCAATGTCCGTAAAGTTTGGATACACCATATGGTGAACGAGGATAAAATGGTGTATTTTCATTTTGTGGTGTTTCTTGTACTTTACCAAACATTTCAGATGTAGAAGCTTGATAAAATTTAGTTGGTTTACCATATTCTCTTATAGCCTCCAACATTCTCAACACACCTAAACCATTAACATCTGATGTCTGTTCGGGTGTCAAAAAACTCACATAAACAAATGATTGAGCTGCTAAATTGTATATCTCATCTGGTTCTACTCTTTTCAAACACCTCACAAGTGACATTTGGTCTGTCAAGTCACCCTCAACGAATTTTATTTTACCTTCTAAATGTTTTATGTTAGTTCTATTTGGTGTAGATGCTCTTCTTTCCATACCATAAACTTTATATCCTTTTTCCAACAGTAAATCAGCTAAGTGACTACCATCCATTCCAGTTATTCCTGTTATAAGTGCTTTTTTCATTTATTTCTCCATATTCTTAAAATCATCGTATTCATAAAACTTGTTATTTCCATTTATTAAATTCTGTATGTTAGCCTTTGACAAACTCAAAAACTTTTGAAAATTATCATTCTTTTTATTTCCAAATGAATTTGGATTGTTTTCATCCAAGACATATAATCTTTTTTGTGGATGTCTTCTTGCATGTACATGTAACAAATTCTTACATACAAATTGCATATAATTTTGTCCTAATAATTTTTGAGCCATTATTGACAATCCCTCATCATCATTGTATAATAAACAAGGTGGTATGTTCACACCATACTTTATTAAGTCAGATGACAATACCAAACATGCTCCACTTATCTTTGGATAATTTATATAAGTGAAATCAAACTCTTTAGCTTTCACATTTATTTCATTCATCTTGTCTATTGGTAATGGTGATTTTGCCTGATTTAGATTTAGGTGTTGTTGGTCATCATCTACAAAAGTATGATTTACATAATCATTATGTACCAAAGCATCCCAACTAGCATCCCACATTTTTCTATCAGCGAAACTCAATAAATATCTGTGTATGTTTTGTTCATCTGTATATTTAGATAATGTTTCAACAGCTTGAAATGCTTCTCTTGGAAAGAAACTATCAGTTTCACCCCACATCACATAATCAACTTTTTTACAATAGTAATAATTTAAATCTCTTCTATAATCTGTATGAAAGTAAAAACCATCTTCATCTGTGTGAACTTTAGAAACTACATTATAAACTAACTCTTCTAATGTTATTATACCTTTATTGAATTTACTCACTATATCTGATTCTGTTATTTGATTTCTATCTATTGTTTCCAAATGTTGAGATAAATTTAAACACAAATCAATTGTTACATTTTCTTTGTTCTCTACCGTTTCAAGTAGATTAACTAATCCTTCAATAAAATCTTTATACATTTCAATTTCAAACCACATTATGTGTGTTCCTATTACATATTTTTTATTTAGTTTAGTCATTTAACTCTCCATAAAAATGTTCATAAGTTCTTTTCATAAAATAATTTGTTAACTGATTGTCTTTGTTGTTTGGTATAGCATTATATTGATAAATCCAACCAATTTTGGTAAATAACAAATCATCAGCTAATATTTCTTTCCGATTCATATCATTCATATTAAACTCATAAGGTAATAATTTAAAATCTATTCCTAATTTATTGACTAACATATTCACAGGTGTTTGGTCTGTTCCACCATGAAATGTGTTTTGCATTTGAATTAAATTTTGAGAATTGTTATGATAAAAATCGGTTATTGATTTAAATAATTCTTTATGATTCTTATTAACAATTATAAAACCACAATCAAAATATTTCCACCAATCCATCATATAACCTTCAAATATATGTTTCGAATAATTCTCTACACTTCTCAATACCCAATCCCAACTGCCATCAAATTCACAACCACACAACTTACCATCAGTCATTTCAAAAAAGTTTGGTGTGTTTGGATGTATTATAGTATCAGCATCAACCATAGCCACCTGATTATATTCTATTTCATTACTATCTAATATATCAAATAGATAATATCTTTGCCAACAAATGCCCATTTCATCATTTGGGAGAATCAATTCATTTAAGATAAAAAGTTCACAATTATTTTTGTCACACCATTTTCTCCAACTATCTATAGAATATTTATAAGCCTCTCTTCTACTGCTGGCGTATCTACCATCACCTTTAATATCCACATCCATCATAAAAACTATATTTTTCATATAACCACTCTCCTAAGTTAAATCGTAATATTGTGATAAGTTATGTAAAATTCTTTCTTCATCTTCTTTAGTCCAAATAAATCCTCTTTCTCCTTCAATCAGATATTTGTTAACCCTATAAAGTGGAGACATCCTCACAGATTTTTCTGTATAACCATTGTCAGACATCCAATTCTTAAAATTCCTTGATGGACAATTCCAAGAACTCAATGGACTTCTGTCAACTTGCTCATCATTTAAATTGTATATCGTTGTTGTTTCACCACTTCTATCTAAATCAACACCTTTGGTACTCACCTCTTCAAAATCAGGTGCCAATTTGTCTAAAAGTTCTTTATCTAAAAATGTAAATGAAGTTCTTGGTACTATTGTATTTTCTAAAACACCTGAAGATAGATGTTTCCAATCAAAGTCTTTTTCAATTGGAATGACTTCATTTACTTTTGAATTTAAAAACAAGTCAACTCTTTTTTCCAATATATCTAAAAAGAATTCATCATTTAAAATGTAATTATCATCATGAGTAAATAAAACTTTATCATATTGTCCAGTGTAATGTCTTTTAACCCATTGATTTAATTGATACAAATCACCAATTGAACTTTGCTCTTCATTATAAGTAAATCCCATATCTTTTAATTCTTGTTTGGTAATTATGCGTTCATAAAGTTGTCTGTCAAAAGATTGTAATATTCCATCACTTCTACCTTTTAATAATACTTGCTTTTCTTCAAGAACATTAGGAAGTTCTGGATCACGATGTGAAACTACAAAATAATCACATTCCCAACCATCTGGTATTTTTTGATTTCTGACTTGGTTGTAATATTCATATGGATAATGCCACCCACCCAAGACTACAGCTAATTTTTTCTTTCTTTGTATGTATTTATTTAATTTTTGCCTTTCTCTTAATTTTTTATCTAACTCTTGTTTTTCAGACCATTCTTCTCCCGTTTGATATTTATTACTTCCATCACTATATTGGGGTAACAATAGTTCTCCGTTATTACCTTTATATTTAAATGGTAATTCTGGTACATCATTTGATGACTCATCTAAATCAAGTACAGATATATTTAAATTTTCTATATCTTCCATACCATCAATAAACTCTTTACAAGCTGTAACTAAATTAACTTGTATGTGAGGATTACCTTTAACCAATCTACAAAAATTATCTTGCATCTTCTCAGCTGTAAAACCACCGTCTCTTTTCCAGTCTCTACCTTCAGCACAATTAACTAAATAATTTCTTATACCATAATCAAGATTCTTATAAAAATCTAAACCAACTACATTAACAACATCTGCTGAACAATCTAACATAGAATAAGCAAAAGCTGCAAGTCCAGTCCCACAATAATCATATTGATATTTTAAATCTGTATACATAAACTTCATATGATTTTCACCTAAAAAATGTTCCTCTAATGGTATTGATTGCATAGAAGAACCAGGAACTCTAAGTCCATTTAAATAAGGTCTAATTAATTTGACAATATTAAATTTGTCAGGATTAAAAAAGTCTATATAATGATAACCAGTATCAGCACCATTAACCATATTGAAAACTAAATGTATGTCTTGTTTTTTTAAATAACTAGCAAACCCATCTACTTGAGCTATTTCTTTTGCAAAATCATTAGCCAAGACTACATGATCTGATTCTGGCAATTGACTGAACCTTATTAAACTTGGTCCTTTACCCATTAAATTAACTACTTTCATTTATATCTCCTCTATTCTCTTTGATTTGTCATCAATCCACAAATCATATTGTGGTTTTCCTACTCTCACATCGTGATAAAGACAACCCCAATCACTTAATTGTTCCTTAACTAAATTTAACCAATTTATTTGTGTTACAGTTCCTCTAGCTGTCCAATAAATTATAGTATTGCCTTTATCATATAATTTATTTATTTTATATATCTGTTCATATCTTGGCTCTGCTGCCCTATAATCTGAACCTTCTGTTTCACAAATAGTTCCGTCTATATCTACATAAATTATCATATCATTTTCCTTATAAATTTTAAATCCTCAAAATTGTCAAGTTGAAAGCTTTCATAAAAAGACATTTCACATACACCTATTTTTCCACTATATCTACAACCACTTTTAAGTAATTGTTTTTTAGAAGTTATATAAAATGCTCCATTTTCTACATAAACATTTTCTGCATCTTGTCTTCTTGGTCTGTCTTTCCCGTCCCAATTCAAAGTTTTCATTTCAGATGACCATCTTGAAGACCATTCCTCTTTGTACCCACTAAAAACAGAATCATATTTACCAATTAAACTTAAACCTTTGTTTATGTAAGTTGATTTAACTAAAGGTGAAGTTGGTTGAATAAAAACTAATATATCAAAATCTACATTGTTAGCAAAATGAATCAGTGCATCATCAGATTGTGAAAAACAAGTAGATAACTCTTTTGGTCTGTCTAAAACCTTAGCACCATAATTAATAGAAATGTCCTTTATCTCCTCGTCATCAGTAGAAACCCAAGTATCATCTACATCAGAATTTAATGATGTATTTATAGTATAATATAATAAAGGTTTTCCATTGATATCTATAATATTTTTTTTAGGAATTCCTTTACTTCCACCTCTAGCTAATATTACTGAAACTATTTTCACTATTGAGTATCTCCCTTAACAACTCTATAACTATCTTCATCAAAATGTTGTGTTGATACTTCAAACACAGTCCCATCTGTTAATGCTATCAATTGGTGTGGTTGGCCAACTCTTTGTCTAACTACATCACCCACTTTTAATTTTTGTTCAATGGTTTCTGCTGTTTCTGTGTCTATCCACCTGTAAAGAAACTCACCTTTATCCACATACCAAGTTTCATCTTTAATTAAATGATAATGCATTGAAAACTTACAACCCTTTTTAAAGATTAAAAGTTTGCCACAATACATTTCATTGTTTTCTATAATAAGTTCTTCACCCCAACCTTTTGGAACTTTACATCCTTCACATACTTTTGGTTTTATTTTGTGTCCCATTATATCTCCTTATAATTTGCTATTTTATAGTACCATTTAAAATTATTTATCTGTTCACTTAAAGAACATAAAAACTTGTTATCACCATTTAAAAAATCTTTTACTTCATCGTATAGTCCTGGTTTATATAAATTGTCTAACTTGTCATCAATTTTAATTTCTTCAACATCTAAAGAACCTTTTCTTTGAATGAATAACTTTTCTAATGGTTTTAATATTAATTTATAATCAGTTAGATTTATTTCTACACCCCACCTACCAGCAGAAGACCAATTAGCATTATAGGAAAACAACACATTGTTAATTGTTTTACCACTACCATTAAAAACAGAGGAAGATGGATGCCAATCTAATCCACCAGATGTATGTGAATCTAAGTATTCAGGTTCACCAAACAAATGAAAAACCAAATCAGACACATGAGATGAATTACACAAAAAAAACTTTTCCAATTCAGATTTATCATAATGATTAAAATCAATGTCATGAGTCCATTCTGTAAATTCAAAATGAACATTGAATGGTTCATTGTTGTCTTTTAATAATTCTTTGCATTTTTGAACTGATTGATAGAATCTTCTATTGTAACCAATACATACATTACTATTTTTTTCTTTTGCTATGTCATTTAAACTTGTCAATTCTTTTATACTTAAACTACCTGGTTTCTCTACTAATATATTTTTAACACCAATTTCTAATAAGATTTTAGTTGTATTATATAACTCTGATTCATTAACTGCTACAATAGAGTATTTAGGTATGTCAGGTAATCTGAATTTCAAATATGACTCTACACCTTTATCATAAACAGGTAATGGAAAGTTATCTTTTTTAGACCTACCTATCACAGTGACATCCAAATCAAATTCTTTTAAAACTTTGACATAATCCCTTCCAATGTTTCCAGGACCAATCAGCCAGATAGATTCTTTTATGTTATTGGACAATTAACAACCTCCTTACCATAAACACCACTTAAATGAGTATTAAAATTATCTAACATTAATATATGGGCTTTAGATATTTCTGACAAAGTTGGTAAATCACATTCTTGTTTGTCAATTAAATTTTCAACATATGTATTGGTTAAAGAACTTTGCCAAACATAAGGTATGTCCAACTCAATAAAATTATTATTTGAAATCATTTTTATATTACCAATTCTTTCATCAAAATGTGCTTTACCATCAGAAGACACAATAATTTTATCATCATCATATGTGTTTAAAAACTCTGCAGAGTCTCTGTCGCCAGGATAAACATATAGTTTATGTCCTTTTTTACTGATGACTGTTAACTTTCCATCGAATTCGACACAACCTTTGTGTTTACTTTTATTGATTTTATCTGAAAGGAATGAATTTATTTCAACAATTTCATCATCACATAGAAAAGAAAACAAATCTAATATGTGAATAGCACTTGAAGCTAAATGAAAATCTCTTGAATGATTATATGTAAAAATTGTGTCATCTTTCAATTTCAACATACTCTTCAACTTTTTGTAGATTGGTTGTGCGCGAAGATGACAATTAACCCAGCACTTTATGTCATTTTTGTTTAACAATTCTATAACCTCTTTAAAATCATTTATATTTTGAAATACAACTTTTTCTAATATTAAATGTTTTACCTTTTTATTCTCGATGAGATTTAATATAACAGACTTCCTAACATTAGATGGTGTAGATACTACACATATATATATATCATCGGATAAGTCATTAACATCAAAAAAATAATTATTAAATTCAGGAATCAACTCTTTTGCTTCATTTATTTTTTCGATATTAGGTTCTACAACCTCTATGTTAATATCGTTCTTAACTTTTGTTAAAGCCTCTAAGTGTCTTTTACCAACTCCACCACACCCTATAACACATACATTTACCATACAGTTCTTCCCCCATCTAAAATTAGATTGTGTCCATTCATATAGGAACTAGCTTCTGAACAAAGGAATACAATAGCTCCCTTATACTCATCTTTATCAGCCATCCTACCCATTGGAATTAATTCTGAAAGTCTTTTTACAAAATCTTCTGATTGGTTTGTGTACACTCCACCTGGACTTATACTATTAACTCTTATACCTTTATCAGCAAAGTAGGTAGATAAATATTTAGTCAATCCAATGATTCCATGTTTTGTAACTGAATAATCTACAGGTTTAACATCGTCTTCATATATAGTTTGATTGGGTGCAATAACACCCAAGTCAGAAGCTACATTAATTATCACACCTTTTGTTTTATCCTTTATCATTTTATTTATAAAAACTTGACTACACAAAAATGCACCAGTTAAATTAACTTCTAAACTTTTGTTCCACTTATCCAAATCAAAATCTTCAAATCTGTTGGTTTCATCTTTAGTAGACATTGTAGGATTTAAAGCAGCATTGTTAATCAACACATCTACCCTTTCCAAATCATTAACAAAATTTTCTATGCTTTCTTTACTTGTGACATCCATATACCGACAGTCAGTATCTTCAACTACATCAGTTAAAATAGGTGTTCCACCAGCTTCAGTTATAGCTTCCGCATATATTTTTCCTAACAAACCTGCACCACCTGTAATCACAACTATTTTATCTTTTAAACTAAACATATTTCTTTGACAATATAACATCACTAAAATTTTTAACTAAACATTCCATACCACTTGGAGTGAAATGCATTGAATCCACAAAATGTTTTTTTGTTTTAGGAATCAATTTATCTTGATCAACAAAATCACAATTAAATTTAACAGATAAATCTTTTATCAATTTGTTTTCTATACCTACACCTTTTTCTATCTTGTTGGATTCAAAAGATTTATCCCAATTATGATAACAAAAAGAAGACAACATCACATTTATATTAAGATGATTACACAACACAATTAGATATTCAAATATATTCTTTTGATGATTCAAATCTGAATAATCTTTAGTGTAATCAATTTTATCTTTTGTTATCAATTTCAAAACATCATTTCTAACATTTCCAGTCCCAAACAATTTGTCTTTACAAAATTCATAAAAATGTAAAAATTTGATTTTGGGTAAGAGACAAGCTCTTTTTATTTTGTATAAAACTTCACCTAAATTTTTCCTTCCGTGTTGATAATCACTTTGAAAATCATCCATCAAATATAAATGTAAATCATTATGACCGTGATACAAAATTATATAATCAGGAGACAGCTGAATTAAATTCAACACAAAATTTATAAAAATATCAACACTTGTCCACCCACCAATACCACAATTAAAAACCTCAAATTCTTTATCTGAATTTTTATTTAAATATTCTTCCAACATTTTTGGATAACTATAATCCTTTTTACCATCAGATATATTGTTGGCTGTGGTAGATGCTCCTAAACACATAATTCTTATTTTGTTATTTTTTTCTTTAAAATCATCACCAAAGTGACCCACATTATTTATTCTCAAAGGATTTTTGTATGAATAAAATTTGTTGGGATGTAAAGGATATGGTAATTTTTGATTCTTGTTTATCAAACTATTTTTTTTATAACTGAAACTCAAAAATGGATGAGACACTACATACGAATCCTTCCATTTAAATTTCAATGAAACAAAATAATCCTTTTTATATTTTAAATAATATAATATCCTAAAAAGTATTTCTGCTAAAATTATATAAAATAAAACTTTTAAGATTACCACAATGTATATCTCGTATCAGGTATTTTGTCATCTTTTTTATATTTTTTAATCCAATATGAATTTTGAGTTTTATATTCATTAGTTATAGGAGTTTTTCCTAACAACCTTAAAATGATTGAGTATGGATACAAAACAAAATAATACAATATTGCTAAAATTAATTTATTCATAATTAATCCAATTCAAATTTATTTAAATAATCAGTTTTCAATTCATCACTCCACTCTGATTGTGATTTTTTATCTAACACATAATTTCCTAAAACGAGATAATCCATGTCCGTCAACATAAAACAGTTGTAAGCATCTTTTGGTGTGTGAACAATTGGTTCACCTCTAACATTGAAACTCGTATTAACCAACACACTACATCCAGTTAATTTCTTAAATGATTTAAGTAATTCATAAAAAGATTTATGTCTTTTATCAACAGTTTGAACCCTAGCAGAATAATCTACATGTGTGACTGCTGGTATTGATGACCTTTCTTCATTTACCTTTTTGATAACATCTAATTTTTTAGAATTTTTCTTTACATTTTTTGTTATCGATTTATCTACATCTGAAACTAACAACATATATGGTGATGGGACATCTAAATCAAAATATTTATCTTTATCTTCTTCCAAAACTATTGGTGCAAATGGTCTAAATGATTCTCTGAATTTAATCTTTAAATTCATTATAGACTGCATTTTAGAACTCCTAGCATCACCAACTATACTTCTACTACCAAGAGCTCTTGGACCAAATTCCATTCTGTCTTGAAACCAACCTATGACATTACCATCATTGATGTGATTGGCAGTTACATCAAATAACTTTTTATTAGAATAGTATTTATAACTTACCTTCTTGTCATCTAAAAACTTCTTGATTTCTTTATTTGTAAATTTAGGACCCAACAAAGAACCACTCATAGAATCATCTGAATTAACAACTCTCTTACCATTCAATTTATTGTAATTGATATACAGAGCTGCTCCAAGAGCACCACCGGCATCACCAGCTGCTGGTTGAATCCATATATTGTCGAACAACCCAGACCTCTGTAATTTACCATTAGATACACAATTTAATGCAACACCACCAGCTAAACATAGATTCTTTTGTCCTGTAATCTCTTTTGCATTCTTACAAATTTTAAATACAATGTCTTCTGTGACTTTTTGTATTGAAGCAGCTATATCACATTCTCGTTGTGTAATTTCAGATTCACTCTTTCTTGGTTCTCCACCAAATAAATCTGAAAACTTATCATTAATCATATATTCACTATTACAAAAACCAAAGTAATCCATATTCAAAGAAAATGAACCATCTTCTCTAACATCAACTAAGTTATCTACTATTTTATCACAATAGATTGGTTTACCATATGGAGCTAACCCCATTAATTTGTATTCACCAGAGTTTAACCTAAACCCACAAAAGTAAGTAAACGCGCTATATAAAAATCCAAGTGAATTTGGAAACTCTATAGTTTGAATCATTTTTAATTTATTTCCAATACCAACACTTACTGATGCTGTATCCCACTCACCAACACCATCTAATGTAACTATCGTAGCTTCTTTAAATGGTGATGGATAAAAAGCACTAGCCGCATGAGACTCGTGATGTTTTATAAATTGTAAATTTGGAATCTCTTTTTTCAATTGTTTCCATTTTTTATATTGAGATATAAAAGCTTTACTAAACAAACTAAAATTTCTTGGAGCATTAGATATAAATGTTTTTAAAATTCTATCCATTTTTAATTTAGGATTCTCATAAAAAACTATTTCATCTATGTCTTCAATTTTTAATTTGTTTTCTTTTAAACAATAATCAATTGAATTATATGGAAAACCATTGTCATGCTTTATTCGTGTAAATCTTTCCTCTTGTACAGCAGACAATATCTTCCCATTCTTTACAAGAGCAGCACCACTATCGTGATAAAAAGATGATATACCTAACACTAACATTAATCTAAAATATCGTTAACTTTTCTTAATTTAGCAGCAATTGGTTTTTCCGTATCATATACTTTTTTAACACCATCACCCAACATCATTTCAATCTTACGAATAGAGTCAACTAAAGAATCAGCTTTTTCTATAGAAGCTGGTTGATCTGAACCATACATAGTTCTATCCATAGTTATATGAAACTCTATACACTCTGAACCCAATACCGATGCACCTACACAAGCATCCAATCCATTGTAATGATTAGAGAATCCTACCTTTAGATTAGGATACTTATTTTTTAATGTGGTTATATAGTTTAAATTTACCTCTTCTGGCTTTGTTGGATAAGTACTTGTACAAGCTAAAACATATTCAACATTATCTAATATATCCAAAGCCGCATCTATTTCTTCTTCTGTAGCCATACCAACTGAAACTATAATTGGTTTACCTGTATCATTTAATTTTTCTAAAAAACCTTTATCTGTTAACATAGCTGAAGCTACTTTATGATATTTAACATCAAGATTATCTTCTATTTCATCTAAACTATTCCAATCCCAACAAGATACAATAAAATCTAAACCTTTATCTTTACTGTAGGATTCAAGTTCTTTAAACTCATCAAGTTCTAATTCAATACCATATTTTTGTTCTCTTGTTGTTGTCCCAAATGGTGATGTTCTTGGTATATCTAATTCTTCTTGAGAATAAACTACATCAATAGTTCTCTTCTGAAATTTAACAGCATCACAACCAGATTCTTCAGCTTTATCTATAAGTTGTTTAGCCAAATTGATATCTCCATTGTGATTTATACCTATCTCTGCTATTACATATGTCTTACTCATTACATTCTCCTGTTAATATATTAATTAAATATACAAAATATTTTGTATATAAGTCAAGCATTTTATTTTAAAATTTTATTTAAAATTTCTATATTTTTTTCTAATTCATCGAAATTTCTATAATTTGTTTTGAATTGCATCATTTTTGGTTGAGTTTTTTCTGCTTGAGGACATTTACCTTTATATTCATATAAAGACATAACAGGTTCTTGATATGGAACAGATAATCCACCATAAAAACCATTCCCACCAGCATCTTTAACTTTATTATATAATTCAAACCAATCGCCATCATACTTTATTGTATAAGTCCAATATGTGTTTACATGACCATCTAATACTTTTTGAGGAGTTGTTAATTCACAACTACCAAAAACTTCGTCATACATTTTTGCAATTTTTTGTCTTCTGTTTACCAAAAATTCTACTCTCTCTAATTGAGCCAAACCAACTGCTGCTGATAACTCATTCATCCTATAATTCCAACCTAATGTGTCATGTCTTTTATAGTGTGGATTTTGAAAATCAGATGGTAATAATTGTCTTAAACTTTGTCCAGCTTCAAGAGTTTTATAACCAAGTCCACCAGTCTTTCTAATTATAGTTCCATACTCTTCATTATTAGTGGTTACCATACCACCCTCACCTGTTGATAAATGTTTTTTTGTTTCAAAACTCCAACAAGCCATATCACCAAATGTTCCAATCAGTTTATTGTCTATGTAACTTAAAACAGATTGAGCACAATCTTCAATCACTGGTATGTTATATTTTTTAGCTATTTTCATTATTGGAATCATATCTGCAGGATTACCATGCATATGAACAACTTGAATAGCTTTTGTTTTGTTGGTAATTTTTCTTTCTAAATCTTCAGGATCCATATTAAATGTGTCTGGATTTATATCTACATATACAGGTATAGCATTCATATATAAAGTTACAAATGAGTTCATAATCACGGTATGACCTGGAGATATAACTTCATCTCCTGGTTTGACACCAGCAGCTACTAAACAAGTATGTAATGCTGATGTACACGAATTATGTGCTATAGCGTATTTAGTTTGAAAAACTTCTGCATATTTCTCTTCCAATCTGTTAACGAATGGATTTTTCTTTCTCTCTAAATTTTCTGAATCTAATACTTCTAAAATATATTTAGTTTCATTACCATTAAACTTACCATAAACATTATCTTTTATGTTTTCTATTTTATCCATTTAAATCTTCCCTTGATTTTTCTTCCAATCTTTTTCTCTACCATAATTTATATCTATTACATGTGGATTTTTCTCTATATAATATAACACATCTTTTATATTAAAGTCAAGCTTTATTTTATTAATAATTTCAGAAAAGAATTTAAAATCTTCTTCATAATCTAATGTCATTCTAATGTTTTTCTTTTTGTATATATCAGGAACATTTTCTAATTTTTTACCCTTTAGTGATATACTTTTAAAAAACTTAATCATGTCATGTGGTTCTATATTTTTGTCATTAGACTTATCTAACCACACCTTTAAAGCTTTGGTAGTCATACCATAAACATCGTTATACAATCCCTGACCATCTATAAAATCATCTTCTCCTATTTGTTCAAAACATAAATCAGATAACCCAACATCATAAAATAAATCATCACCATCAGCAGTGACAAAACAATCTATGTCATATGTTTTACATGCCCCATACCATCTTTTAGATTTATTCAATTCATCTCCACGATAAAAATCTATTTCATTCTTTTTAGCTATGTCACATAAAATTTTATCTTCTCCCAAATCTGTTGTACATAAAACAATTTTATCAGCATATTTTGATTTTTTAACACTATCTATGACATACTCAATTGTGTACTTGTCGTTTATCTTCAATACAGATTTGTTTGCTAACCTTTTAGAACCTGTCCTTACTGATATAAAAATTGCTTTCAATTTAAAATTACCCCTTCTCTGTCAATCATCTCCCATCCAGATTTAGTTTTAAATCCAGCACTTTCACCTATGAACTTATCAATTTTTAATTTACCTTTTTTCAATACATTATCAATTGACATCCTAACATTTTTACTAGCAGAATTTCCGTAGTCATCCATTATTATAATTGGATTGTCAAAATATTTTATAGCCTTTTCAATATCATGCTCTACTTGTGGATAATCGTGACTAGCATCTATGAAAACTACATCAGCTTTTGGATAATTCCACTCATCCTCTACAACATTAGAAACTTGATATGTAATGTTATCACACCCATCACACATCTTTTTTGCTAAATCGATGTTCTCTTGTCTCCAATCAACAGCGTGAACACTTTTAAACAAGCTACCAAACACTTTTGTGGTATCTCCGTGACAACATCCAAGTTCTACCATTTTCATATCTTTATATTTGTCATCACCAAAAAAGTCAATTAAATCTTTTTTAAATTTCCTTGATGTTGATAACCTAAAATTATCTTTGTGTCTTACTGAATTTAAAAGTATTTCATTTTCATCAAGAGTATAATTATGTTTAACTGAATTCCAAACATCTCTCATCAAATTTGTTCTTTGGTCTTTTGGTATACCATTGAAAACCCAATCATAACCATACTTTATAAAGAAAGGTGTCTTATCTTCATTAAGTTGCCAATTGTGAGAAAACATCTCCATTCTATGCATATGAGTTAATTTAAATGGTAATGGTAAATCTAATTTAATATCTACATTATTCATTTGTATCCAATAATTTAATGGTGTCTGTTCAGTTCCTTTCTTGATTACTTCATCTTGTAATCTAACAAGCTCGTCTACATTGTCATAGTAAAACTTTTTAAATGATGTAAATAATTCTTTATGAGTTTCGTTAAATATCATTGGTGCTGAATTGACATATTTAGATTGGTCAAATTCAAAATTGTTGAAAAATTCTTTATAACCTTGAATAGAATCATATATCCATCTCATATTACTCCTGTCTACAAGTGCACACATTTTACCTTCTGTCATATCAAAAAAGTTTGGAGCATCCCATTTCATCATGTGTGAACTATCAATTAGAGCTATTTGATTATACTCTATACCCAATCTTTCTAATTCATCAAAACAAAATATAGCTTTTTGCCAATTTGGTCTGAATTTAAATAAATCTTTTTCTACAGGTTCTGTGAATGGAACAAATAGACAATCATTTTTCTTACACCAATATTCCCAAGTCTTCCTTGAATATTCAAAATATTCATAATTACCATATTTATCTGTAAGTTCTGGATTAATTATTCCAGTCCACCATATCACATTCTTTTTCATTTTTGTAACTCCATAATTATTTTTGAATTGTTATTCAGACACTTACCATCTTTTAATGAAAATTTCCAATGATGTAATGGACAAACTAAATTACCATCAACGACTTCTCCTTCGGATAAATCAGCTTTAGCATGTGGACAATATTTTTGACATTTGTATTTGTTACCACCATGTTCTAAAACAAAAACTTCGTTATCCATTCTTCTACCAAAATGAAAATTTTCGTAATTTTTGTAAGCATTAGAGTCTGCTAATTTTAAAAAAGCCATCAAGTGTTCACTATACTTATCAGGATGTCTTCTAGCTTTAAATCTTAAACTTAAAAAGAAATCTTCCCAAGTTATTTTTTTATCTAATATTAGATTTAACCATTTACCATCAAGGATAAACTCATAAAAATATTTATCATCATTAAAATGTCTGATTGAATTTTTTTTATTTTTAAAATCAATAATTATTTTTTCTTTTGTTAAACCTTGTATGTTTAACATTATAGAACAATTTATATTTTTACATAATCTATCAGAACTAAGCATCAAAGGTATAAAATATCTTTTACATTTTTTTAAAAGACTACCATCAACTTCATCTAAATTATCAACAAAATTTTGAATTAATCCTTTTCTTTTTTTATAATAATTTTTTAAATATTTTTTCTTGTCTTTATAACACTCAGCTTGTAAATTAATTTTACTTATTTTTTTAAAATCATCGTCAATTGAAATTTCATCACCAGGTAATAACAATACTGTGTTGTAATCATCCTTTAAATAATTATAAACATCAGCTTGAGTTGGAAAAGTGTTTTCTTCTTTAAAATTTAAAGGGAAAATCTTTTCATCTAAAAAACAAGGTGGACCAGCACAAGGTATGTAGACATCAGGATTAAGTCTGTCCATTAACTTTTTAATCGATTTTAACTTGTTCAATCTTTTTTCTTTTGAAAGTTCGTGCATTTTTTGTTCATCATAATCATAAATTAGTGGATACCAACTAGCACCTGAAAATTGAGCGAATAAATAATTTACCACAAAATTTTCTTTTATCCATTTGATGTCATCTTGTGATGGTTTCATATCATTTATATCAACAATGACTTCATCCTTTGTTCTAAATATAAGAGCAGAATCATCATGACCCATAGGTGTTTGAATCAAAGGATAATATTCAACATCACCCAACAAAAACATTCGTTTTGATTCGACTTCAATTACATCATTTTTCAAATTATCTAACAAAACATTTTTAAATCTTTTATTAACATAACTCGGAATTATTATTTTTGTTTTTGAATTTAAAGTTTTAAGAAATTCTAAATCACAATGGTCTTGATGTTCATGAGATACACATACATAATCTAAATCATCTTTCCAAGAAAAATCTATTTCTGTGTTATCTGGAAATTGAAACCAACATCTCTGAAACGCTCCTGTTTTTGAAAACCACGGATCTGTAACTATGGACACTTTATCAGTTTTTATATAAACGCTAGCATGCCCTAAAAACTTTATCATATTAAAAATTCCTTTGGAAATGTACTTGTTTCTGTATCCATTGAATGTACTAATTCCCTATTTCTTTCTTTTATCAAAGATAAAAAATTACCATAATTATCTCCACCTTTTTCAGTCCAAGAGAATGGATGTGTCAATATCTGTAACTTATCAATATTAGAAAAGTCATGTTCATATGGATGTCCAAATTTCCAAATATGATTGGAATCTGATAAATAAATAACATCTAATTTATCTGGTCTTTCTTCAAAATAATGAAAGAACTTTTTATCATAACAATTTATCTTACCTTCTATTTGTATATATTGTTTTAAATATTCTTTTTTAGGTCTGTGAAATGCAAATCTATCAATATAAAATCCATAATAATATTCTAACATCTGAATATCTGTGCTAACATAAGTTTTTAATTTATCTACATCCATCAATGGTGGATTTTGATGTAACCCAATGTGGTGTCCTAAATCTTTTATCTTTCTAACCAATTCTATATTTTTTTCTGACAAAGCGTTGTAAGTGTTATTTCTAATTTGAACTGTATAAGTAGATGTGACACCCAATTCATTTTCTACTTTGGCTAATTCATAAGCCCTATCAATAGAAAATTCAATGTCATGCCTTAACACACAAAACTTTTCTGTTTTTTCTGTAACTTCTGAAAAATCTACAATTGGTAAATTGTTTTTTATCAAAGTAATTATATTTCTATATTCATTATAACTAAACATATCAATCCTTCTGTTTTACAAATTTATTAATAAACCAATTTAAATAATTATCCATACCATCTTCCAAAGACATAAAGTCTGATGATTCAAATTCTTGTTCATATCTATCTAAAGAAACCCATACTTTTTTTGGTGCTGATGTTATGACATCATTATTTACTTTACCTTTTTTTACTTCTTTTTCAAATTTATTTCCAATTATTTTAGCTAAATCATATATTGTAGTTTCTTCTTTACCACCAATGTTATAAACACCATGTTTACCACGAATCAATATATTAAATAACATAACACAACAATCAGAAATATGTTGATATTTTCTAAAAGAAGAACCATCATCAAATAATTCTATGACATTATTTTTCATAGCTTTTTTAGTCAAGTCACTCATCACTCTCGAATCATCTAAAGTATGACCAGGTCCATAACATAAAGATACTCTAGCTGATTTAACATCATAACCTAAATCTCTCATTGAATTTACATTATGTTCACCACTTATCTTTCCTAAAATATATGGAATTCTTTTATGTGTAAGTGATACATTTAATTTATCTGTTTCTTCATGTGGTTTTGAATTGTCATTTAAAGAATATACTTCAGAACTACTTATAAAAACTGCTTTAGCATTTTTATTATTAAAAAATAAGTTTGTGAATGTACGAAATAAACTAGTAGTATTTAATGAAACAGTTTCAAATGCATTTGACAAAAATTTACTTGGTTGAGCATACCCAGCACAATATAAACAATAATCAACATTCTCTGTAAAATCTGACCAATCATATTCTACTAAATTTTTAGAAATGTAAATAACATTGTCTTCATCTAAAAGATGTTTTAATCTTTCTGGATTTTCACTCAAACTTGTTAGAATTATTTTGATATTGTAATTATGATTAACATTTAAATAATGAAAGAAATCAGCGATGAATCCACCAATTAAACCATTTGCTCCAGTTATTAATATGGTTTTATTTTTAAAATCAGATACATCACAATTTTTATAAATCCTTAAACATATATCTTTTATAAATTTATCCATTTAATTTTCCTAAAATTTTATGTCTGTCCATCCCAGCTTCTTTTCTTAAATCATCATAAGAACCATAACTTGTTATAAATTTTCTATCCAATCCAATTTTATTAACTTTAACATTAAATGTATCTGATATCAAATCTCCCAACCCACCAATTTTAAAATGATTCTCAACTGAATATATATTTGAATTACTTATCATATTTCCTATTATATTTTTTGAATTTTCTGATATATGAGATAAAGTAGACACATAAATTATACCAACATCAGGAGAACAAATAACATCATCTAATAAATGACCACTTACAAATACCCACTTACCATTTAATGAATCTCTAACTATATTTAATTCACCAGATAATACATCAAAATTTTGAGAATGAGTATGGGCAGATAATCTAAAATATTTAGGATTACCATTACCCCAAGTTTCATTAAATAATTGTTCAAATTCTTTTGGTGTTGTTGGTTCGTAAACTTCCATATTCGGTATACTCCTCATCAAAGCTATGTCATTATAACAATGATGAGTACAACCTAAATCAGAATAATCATATGTTCCACCTACAGTTACTATGGTTACATCTGTATGTTGATAACCCAAATCAACTTTAATCTGTTCATAAGCTCTTTCTACAAGAAATGGTGCGATAGTATGTATAATAGGTTTCATACCCTCCATAGCCATACCACTAGCAATACTAACCATACTTTGTTCACAAATTCCTATATTGTAAAACCTGTCAGGAAATTTAGATTCTACATTTCTTAACAAAAAGTGACTGATATCTCCAATCATAACTACACCACTACTATCTTTATTTAATGTGTTGTAGCATATATCTGCAAATTTACTTCTCATCTATTTCCTTTATAAATTTTTCATACTCTTCCTCATTAGGTGCTCTATGATGCCAAGCAAACATATCATTTTCAATTTCAGATACACCTTTACCCTTTACAGTATTAGCTATAACCACGACAGGTTTACCATCTTCATCCTTTTCCGAAATGGCTCTAACCAACATATCTACATTGTGACCATCAACATTCCATACATTCCAATCAAAACACAAAAGTTTTTCCCCCAACCCATTAGATGGTAATGACCTTATCTGAGAATTATTGTTATCTATAACACAAACTAAATTATCTAATTTATTTTTTGAAGCAACCATAAATGATTCCCAAATACTTCCTTCGTTAGATTCACCATCACCAATTAAACAAATAACTTTACCCTTTTCACCTTTTATTTTTTTAGCTAAAGCACTACCAACACTTATTGGAAAACCATGTCCCAAAGAACCAGTTGAGGCATACACATTTTTAATTTTATTTCTATCTGGATGTCCTCCAAGTTTACTACCTTTTTTACCAAAGTTTCTGACATCATTAATTGTCAACTCACCTTTTTGAACTAAATACGCGTAGTATCCTAAACAACCATGACCCTTACTTAAAACAAATATGTCCTCTTCTTGTTTCACTTTATCAATTGCTAACAATATTTCTACGATTGATAATGCACTAGGGATATGTCCATGACCAGCATGAAATGCTGCGTCTATTATTGTTTTTCTTATTTCCTTATCCATATAAATCTTCTAATTGTTTTCTTACAGTATTAAAACTATATGTTTCATTTAATTTTTCCCAAGCATACTGAATATCTTTTGTAACCTTTTCTGAAGATTTAATATATTCATCAAACTTTTCCTCTAATATTTTTAAATCACAAGTAGCAGTTTCAGGATATAAAACTTGATGAGATTCATTACAACCACCTATGTTCAAAGAACCAACTGAAGCAACTTGGATAATTTGTCCACCTGGATGATGAACTATAGGATCTAAATTAATATGATATAAATAAGGTCTCCATAAATTTACAAAATCTATTTGATTTAAGTAATCAAATTTTTGTCCTTGTTGTAATGGTTTATGTTGTATAGGTAAATTATATTTATTACCAAGATATTTAGCAAACTCATATGTTTGACCTCTTCTATGCATAGGATTAGGAAGATAAGCATAAATACCATTAATCTTTTCAGAAGAATAAAAATGTTCATAATAATAATCTATGTTGATAGGTTGATTACTAAAATTTAATTTTTTACCCACAAGTTTTTCAATCTTTAAAAATTCTGGCAATTCTTTCATAGTAGAGGTAGCTTCTGCATGAATATAATCACAATCTTTTAAAAATTTTATTCTGTTATCAAATGTTTCTGGTGAAACATAAACTTCTTTAAGATAACCAACTATTTTTGCTTTCGGATAATATTCTCTTATCCTTTCAACAGTATATTCATCATAATATTGGTCTCTTAAACCATGTCTATCATTCGCATAGAAAATAACATCCAAGTCCAAATCAGGTAACTTTTTATCATTGTTAAACCATTCACTTAAATTTAAAAAATATCCTGTATCCCACAAAAAGTTCCAATTTTGTGTATTACAAAAACATTGTGGTGAAACAGTATGATTATACATGTAAGGTTTATCATCCTTAAATGAATACGCTGTTCCATTCTTTACATAATAAGAAATAGAACCTAAAGAACCATCCCAAAAAATAGCTACTTTCATTATTTAATTTCCTTGTTTACAATATTAAGAATTTTAAATATTTCTCCTTCAGTCAAGTATGGATGGTTTGGTATATAAAATCCATATTTATCAATTATAGAAACATTAGGTAATTCTAATCTACCATATTTTTTGACATAGAATGGTTGTGTTCCCATTGAACCACATATCATTGGTCTAACTTCTATATTCTTTTCTTGTAGTTTTTTTACAATTTTATCTCTGTTAGGATGAATTACAGGATATGCAAAGTTAGAAATAAATGAATCAGTTTGTGGTTTAACCTTCCAATAATCATTTTGAATATTGTTTTGGTATAATTTGAAATTTTTAGCTCTCCTCACACCCCATTCATCTAATTTATCTATTTGACTTAATCCTATATAAGCTTGTAAATCTGTAGACCTTAAATTATATCCAGGATAATAGAATGTGTACATACTATCAAATTCTGATACATCCCATTCTTTCTGTAATTTTTTTTGTGTATCTTTACTTAAATCTCTATCCCAACCATGACTTCTTAATGATAATAATAGTTCATACAATCCAAAATCATCTGTTGAAATAAATCCACCTTCTATGGTTGATATATGATGTCCAAAATATGTAGAAAAAGTTGACATCATTCCAAGTGTTCCAAGTTTCTTACCTTTGTATTCACAACCCATAGATTCACAAGTGTCTTCTAAAAGAGTTACACCATACCTTACACATAAGTCCATTATTTTATCCATATCAGGAACTAATCCTAACACAGACACAAACATTAGTGCTGATGGTTTTTCTTCTTTAAATATTTTTTCTAAGTGTTCTAAATCTACTGACAAATCTTCCATATTAGAATCTACAAGAATTGGTTCGAATCCCAACTGCATTACAGGAGCTAAATCAGTAGCCCAAGCAACTGATGGAACAACAACTTTTTCGTTTTTCATATATCCACTTTCTTTCAAAGCAGATAACATAAGTAGATTAGCAGATGAACCTGAATTACAAAATACTGAATACTTCCTACCCAACCATTTTGACCATTTCTTTTCTAATTCTAAAGTAACAGGTCCTTTAGTCAATCTTGGATAAGTTTTTAACCAATCAATTAAGTTGTCTATATCTTTATTATTTATCGTATCTTTTACTAAAGTTATCATAAACCTTTTTTATTCCTTCCCCTAATGGCGTAAATTTAAAATCTTCAAATACTGTCAATAATTTAGATGAATCAACATCTTTTCTAAATTGTCCATCTGGTTTCTTGTTATCGTAATTTACAACTAATTTATCTTTTAAACAAGCCTTTTTTCCTATATCTGCAATTTCATCAATACTGTAAACTTCATCCGGTGCTACATTAAAATTATCAACAATGTCATTGTCAATCATATATTTAATCACTCTTGCTAAATCACCACTATACATAAATTGTCTTAATGGTTTACCTGTTCCCCATAAGGTTATTTCATCATCAGCTTCATATATTTTTTTAATGAGAGCTGAAACAAAATGACTATGATGTTCTTCATATTTATCGTATTCACCATATAAGTTACAAGGAATTAAATAACACCATTTTTTATCATATTGTTTTATGTACGAATCTATGTGAGCGGCCATACATCTTTTAGCAAAACCATATGCAAAATTTGTTGGTGGTGGAGGTCCGTCAAATAATCTATCTTCTTTTATTGGATATGTATCCAACACATCTGGATAAATACAAGTACTTAAAATACTGATAACTCTTTCTACATCAAATTCGTGACAAGCTTTTAACACATTCGTGTTCATCAAAACATTTTCTTCAAGATAATCCACAGGATAATTTATGTTATCCATGATACCACCAACCCTAGCTGCTAAATGAATGACAATGTCTGGTTTATATTCACTCATCATATCTCTAACTTGTTGTAAATCTATCAAGTTATAATCTTTAGAAGATATGTAATTAGCATCAGGTAAAATGTCCTGTAAATGTCTAGCTACTAAACCACTTCCACCTGTGACAACAATATTCATTTATAAATTTTTCTCATTAAGATTTTATTTTATCAATATTTTGTAAATTACTAAATAAATTGTAATAATACAAGCATAAATTTTCATTCGTAAACTTTTCTAAAAACATATTTCTAATATTGTGATTTATTTTTTGATTTAACTCATTGAAATTACTTAATATGTAGTCAATTTTTTCTTCTAAATCAGACCAATCATATTTACAAGCTATAAATGTTTCATCATCTATCATTACATTAGGAAGTGTATCAACTTTTTTATGACTTGGTTTTAAGATTATAGTTCCAACTAACATAGATTCTAAATCTCTAAAACAAAACTCACCCATACCAAATGGTGACAAAGATATTTTAGAATTCCATAAATTTTGTATATATTCTTGGAATGGCATTTTCTCTGTTAACATATTATATTTATTTTTAAGTGGTTCTAATTTATCCCACAAACCTTTTCTGTGATGTGTATAATGTAAATCATTTCTTACTTTATGATCTTCATTATAAGAATGTTCAGCATTAAATATTGCACACATATCTATATTTTTATTTGGACTGATTGGTTGTAAATTACGATAGTCATTCCAATAACCTAAATTTATATGTGTAAACTTAATTCTGTTCCACATATCTTCAGGTATGTCATATGACAAATCTAAATCACTACCACTACCAAAGAAATATTTATTAAAAGCATAAGGTGTTTTGTACTCTTCTCTTGTGTGAAACTTTTGATTCTTTAATAGGTATACAGCATTACTCTGTTCAAATACTTCATAAGCACCCATTAAAGATGTTGAATCAGAACCATCAAATAGGAAATAATCACCTGTCACTTTAGATAGATTTTCTAATCCCCAATCTATACTTTCTTGTAGTGGTCTCTTTTTATCTATAAAATCTGACATACCGACAAACATAAAATCATAATCTTCTGATTCAGTTAACTCAATACTATAATCTTTGAGCATATCCTTAACACGAATTAAAGGATTAAATGTTGGTATATTCCTATCGAGAGATGGATTTAATATTTTGACTTTTATCATATTGTGTTATAAAAATCATTTTGTTTTTCTTGTTTACTTATGTCTTTAGGATGATAAAAACAAAACTCTTCTTCTGCTGGAAGGAATGTATGTTCTTTATAACCATATAAAACTTCGTGTACTGGATTCTTCCACATAATGTTTGGTCTGTTTCTCCAAATTCTACCTTGATAATCTGGAAAGTTTACCCAACCTTTTTCGTTCACATCCCAACCCCAAGCTCTAACATGTGCATCTGTCAATCCTTCTACCGTGTTAACTCTTGGCACCCAATACAAATCTATTGTTGGGTTTGACTCTAATATTAGTTTAACATTCATCATTAATGATTTATGTGGTAATTCATCAGCATCTAAATTAAAAATATAATCACCAGTACACATCCTTTTTAAATGATTTTTCTGTTCACCATAATCTTTCAACAAATGTCGTTGTTCAAATTTTATTTCGTGAATTGAACACATTGTATCAAGTATTTCTTTTGTCTTTTCATTATCTGAATAGTCATCAAGAATTACTATCTCATCTTCTTCGTCTTTATGTTCTACAAGAAACTCTATTAGTTTTAGTAGAGAATCTGTTTCATTATGTGTTAACATACTATAACTTATTTTCATTATTTTTTAACTTCTTTTTCTTGTTTAATCATCGCATCAGTTTTATATTCAACTATTTTCAAGAGTGTCATTTTTTGTATCTTGTAAGTTCTAAATGAATCTTCATATAAAGGATAATGTTTTAATTTTTTAGGATTCTGTTCTTCAAGTAATTTTTGAACTTTATACTCTTTCATGTAATTAATATTTATACCAGTTAAAAATTTACCTTTTCTCATTAAAACAAAAACCATTGGCCTCATGTCATAAGTGTTATCAGAGACATATTGAAATTGAATGACATCACCAAACCCAACTTTAGAAATGTTTGTTGAAATTTTTGAAATAATTCTTCTATGATGACTAACTTTTCTTACTGCCATTATTTATTTTTTTTTAATTTAGGTAATTTTATTTTTGGTTTATCTGGAAACCTTTCTTCAGTAGTTATCTTTTTCGAAAGACGATTTATCTCTTTCATAAAATCATTTATGTAAGATATACCAGATACAAACTTATCGTAAATTTTTGGATTGTCTGTATCTATCTTTCGTTCATAAAAGCCACCCTGTGGGTTAGGGAAGTTTTTTCTCTCATCTTCAGGTATGTCAACCATTGGAGCAAAAGACCATTTCATACTACCATCAACATCAATGGGATATAACATTCCAACTGGAAGTGTAATGATACTTGGAATCCAAACTCTACCACTTTTTTCAACAGACCAATTTTTCATATCTTCACTAAGCTTTTTAAACTCTTCATTTGTTTCCTTTGTTCCAATAAATTTACTTGTAGTTGTATAACCACAATTAATACATTGCATTACTTGTGCTTCCTCTGTTCCTGCTACATGTAAAGAATGTTCTTCACAAAGAAAACAATTACTTATTAAATCTTTCATATAGTTGCCTCACTTGTTGCTTTTTTTAATTTAGGTAATTTAATTTTAGGTAAATCTGGCTTTGAACCAACCTTTTTTAACTTTGGAAGTTGTACACCAACTTGAGTTGACATATGTGATGTTTTTTCTATAACTATCTCATTTAATTTATCCGTCATTTTTTTCAATGTAAATTTTTGTCTATTTGTTTTCATTAATTTATTAGCTTTTGATTTTATATCATCTTCATTTTCAAAACAATAATTTAAAGCTTTATATGTTTGTGTTTCATTTACATTAAACCATTGTGATTCAGATACTATTATATCTTTCCAATGTTGAGATTCTGGTACTTTTACTAAATTACCACCCAATAATAAAGAATATTCTTGAGATAAGAAATCACAATGTCCACTCCACGCACTAGCAATTACAGGTAATCCAGTCATTGTAGCTTCAAGTAAAGGTCTACCAAACCCTTCCCCATGAGTTAAAGATACCATTGTTTTTACCTTTGGATGATTATACAATTTATTTACTTCCTCATCTGATAGAGAACCATGTAATAAATAAACATTAGGTAATTTCCAATCTGAAGGAAATCTTGATTTTATATCTTTTATTTTTGTTAAACATTCTTCTCTATCTATTATAGAGTGACCTGCACCATTTGTTTTCAATATTAAAGCTGGTTGTTTTTTCTTATTAGCAAACGCTTCATAAAATAATTTTATTAATTTTCCAATATCTTTTCTGTCTTCACCATAACCACCCTTTGTCCATTGTCCTAAAAATAAAAAACAAAAATCTTCTTTGATATCGTCAACCAAATCCAATGAAGAATCATCAAGTGGTTTATAAATATCTTCATCAGCACCCTCAAATAACACTTCTATTGGCTTTTCAAGTTTTAATTCACCAATTTTTTGTTGTTGACCATTTGGAGCTTGTTGCATCTTTTCATATAAAGTCTCAACAAAACCTTTTTTAGAATGTTCAGAGGGAACTATAATTAAATCCATTTTATTACAACCCTCTATCCAAGCTTGAGATACTGCTGTTGTTTCTATACCAGCAGTTATCCCAATATTAAATTTACCATATTGTTGAAATTCATTTGGTATTCTTATATCTACATAGATATCTGGCTGAGCATCTAATTTTGGTTCTAATAATATACAATCTAATATTTTTCTATCACTTTCATTGTCTACATTAAGTGCATTTCTTGGACAATCACCCCAGGGTACATCCATTATCTTAACATCATATTTATCATGTTCAATAAAAGAACGAGTTAAATCTCTCGCGTGAGCACCATACCCACTTCTTGATGTTACTGGTGCACATATTAACATTACTTTTTTCATTAGATAACCTCCATTGTATATTTTTCTCTTGGTTTCCATTTTTCAAAACAAGTTTCTATATTTTTAATAAATGATTCAGATAAATGTTTTGAAGTCATTTCACCATCACCTAGAACAAATTGTCTTCCAATCTCACCACATCTTTCTCTTTCTGTAGGACCAGCATGATACCAATTTAAAAGTGCATCACCAGCATCTTCATACTGACACCTATCATCAAAGATATATGGTGTTAGTGGTGAACCAGCTAATGATATATTACTTGGAAAAACAGGTTCAACCCATTCACCATGTCCTTTATATTCACCTCTATGATTAGATTTTAGTTCAACATAATCTTCAGCAGTTAAATAAGTTCCATCTTCTTTTTTAAATCCACATTGGTCTTGTAATCCACCTGTAACATTTACTACAATCACACCACCAGTGTGTAACATTTCACAACTACCTAATCCAAAACCCTCA
>MDTE01152199.1_pt1 | contig 34242 bp, 19 predicted proteins | sample 811231 | NCBI WGS metagenome assembly MDTE01 (sample SAMN05326651, study PRJNA326480) | marine metagenome | isolation source: seawater | place: Indian Ocean: Red Sea | collected 2010
AATGCTTTACTTAGTGAAGTAATGTATGGTGCAAAAGTATTTCAAAAGAACTGGGAATGGTTCGTGTCAATGTATAACCAAACTGAGTCATTTTTCGACGGTATGGTGTTAATTGATCACGATAATCGTCTTGAGGTTTGTTAAGCAAACTGTCGTCCTTATTCTTAGTCCTTCGTTATTACTTTTCGTTATGCAATTACCCTCTGATTTGAGCAACTTATCCAAATTAGATTTGGAGATCTTGGATACACAAAACAAGATCAAATATGTAAGACTTCCTGTTAGAAACCCTCGCAAGTCTGAACTCTGGTTTACACAAACTAAAGGGGTCAGAACTAACACAAATAGAGGGAAAATTAACACCAAGTCTGCTTCACTTATCTAACACAGATTACGCAGGGGTTGTTGACACAATCCCTTTTTTATGTTATACTATAAAGTATAAACAACTGTGTGACCACTATGTAACACTCTGAATTTGATATTATGTGAGGGTTTGAGCAGCAAATGTGCAGTTAATTTGTGTTCTTATGTAAAGCGCGGTATCCGCGATGTCGGCTTAATAATGGATAGAGACCCTAACCTACAACGAACCGAAAACGAGAGCCATATATAAAAAGATTCCAAAATTTTTTCAGGTATAAAAAAGATGACCAAGGTTGATATAGAATGGCAGGATCAGTTTGGTCATTGGAAACATCTTGTGACTAAACATAATGAGAGAGATGCATTTAGGTCAGCACAAGCAAGAGCAAAGTCTACAGGTAAGAGACATAGGTTAATGAGTGAAGGTACTCTTCTTGATATACTGGAGCCATGAGTTTAGACTTTTGGTTTCCTACTGTTATATACAGAGAAGATCTCAATCCACCTGATGATGTAGATAGTGAAATAAAAAAATATTTTACAAATTTATGGGAAAAATTATCCCATATAAAAAATAAACCGGCAAGTGTGACTGGTGATGTAATTAATGAATATAAGTTACATGAGAATCCTACCTTTAGTTGGTTGAATAATGAGATAGGGTATCATTGTCAACAGTATATTAAGTCATTACATGGCGATGTAAGTAAGTATAAGATAAGTGCAAGCAAGAGTTGGCCAGTTATATGTAATAATGGTGGAACTATTAAACGACATAATCATAGAAATAGTTGTTTAAGTGCAGTATACTATGTTCAAGTACCTGATGATACAAGTGGTTATATAAAGTTTCTTGCAAGTCATAGTGAAATGGACTTTTTACCTTGTTCATATACAAGGTGTGAGTTTATTAATTCAACTGAAGCGATATATAAACCTGTGGAAAAAAGATTAATTATATTTCCTTCTTCTCTTTTCCATGAAGTATTACCATATATGGGTAAAGATGGACGATTTAGTATTTCGTATGATATAATGGTTACAGTAAGAGATGATTGTAACGTTGAACATTGTATTACTGACCCAAGTACCTGGCAAGATCTATTATGAACTTTGATTATTTGGATCCTACCAACTACGGCGTTGTACAAACCCGACTTGATGACGACCAACAAGAGTTAGTATGGAATTTACTTAAGAAGTATTCTCCTGATAGTGCAGAATGGAGTGGTAATACTTTATTGCATGTAGATGTAAATGATAAACAGTGGTCTATTACAGACGATGATCATGTATTTGAGAATACTATTCTTCGTCCCGTAGCAGATGCATATTTTCAACGGTACGGTTTACCCAAAATACCTAAAACAACTAAGAATCATGGTATTTGTTTTAATCGGTTTTGGTGTAGAGCAAGTACAAGACATGATTATCAAAGTCTACACGATCATAAAGGTATATTCACGTTTGTTATATGGATGAAAATACCTGTTAATAGTAAACTTGAACGTGCAGACCAAGGTGGGTTCCGTCCTGAAGCAGGTGAAGTTTGTTTGACATATATTGATACTCTTGGTACAATACAGAAGATGAACTTTAGTCTGTGTCCCAAGTGTAATGGACAGATGATTCTATTCCCAAGTGAAATGAATCATGTAGTATGGCCACATCATTCAACTGATGAGTGGCGTATATCTGTTGCAGGTGATATTTCATTCAATAGTGATGAAGTATTCGATAAAATAGATGCAGCACCTGACCCTTCAGTTGAAAGAGAAGTAAACCCTGACTTTAGAATCAATGAGTGAAGACACCTTTGTTATATGCGATACAGATCTACGTATTGATCTTATCGATTTAGTTCAAACCAGAGCATTCTTTCAAAAGATTGACTTGACTGATGAACAAATTGATCTTTTAGCATGGAAATTAAAACATACATTAACGTGGGATTTCCTGTTTGGTCAGGTTGATACAGCAATCTGGAACTTCTGTGATGAATTTAATATAGATACTGATAGTAAGAATGATCCACGACCACATTATGGTGAGATTCAACCAGAGCCAGGACGTGAAGCAGAGTTAGTAAGAAGGGAAAAAGAACAGAAAGCAAGAGAAAAGTACGTTAAAGACAACTTTGACATGGTTGATTTAGTTGCACCTGCGTGGACCATTAAAGTACCCATAAGGAAAAAAGATGCATAGAGAACTAACCTTTCACGTATACACTAAAAACAACGGGAATTCGGTGGTTGCTCATAATTTAAACTTTGAAGAATTGGAAGATTTGGTATATAATGGTACTATTAACTTAGATAAACATGAGGTTGTTCCTATTAAGGGGGAATCTTATGAGATTGAAGCGTCTTATTGATGAATTATTCATTAACTAATCTTGAAAAGTACATAATTATACTAATGTGTATAGTTTTTGGTGTGTTGTTAGTACCTAATGCACTGGTTTTAACAGCTCTTTTGACGTTATGAGATGTATTGACCTCCCAAATTACGGTATAGTTGAATATAAATTGAATGAAACTGAAATAAATCAGTTATATTCGCTTGTTAAGAAGTATTCTCCCGATGGATATAAGTGGGAAGCAAATAAAATTATAGAAAAAAGCAGTACGCAACAACAATGGGGAGTATTTGATGACGAAAATCAGTTTCAACAGTCCGTTTTATCGAAAGTTATTCATAATTACTTGGTTAAATATGGATTACCCTTCTGTGTAAACACAACTCATCAACATGAGTTCACTTTTCAGCGTTTTTGGTGCAATGCTTTCACTGAAGGACACTATCAAGCTGCTCATGACCATGATGCAGCGTTTTCTTTTGTCATTTGGTTGAATATTCCGTTCCATACTGATGATGAACGCTGTGTTCAAGGGTCAATGCACCCAGAAGCGGGTGATTTTATGCTAATTTACAACGATATCTGTGGAAAACAGCGAAAAAAGAGTTTTCACCTTTGTCCTGAGATGAATGGAACGATGATTTTGTTCCCAAGTCAGCTTCATCATGCAGTTTATCCTCATTTTACAACAAATGAACCCAGAATTTCCGTTGCAGGAGACATTGCTGTTAGTAGTTACGCAATTGGTGACCCAATTAACCCTTATATGATACAAGATCAGTTCGCAGATAAGGTAGATGCGGAAGAATTGAAGAGAATGAGTAGAATAAACTCTCAAGAATACATTGTAAGAGATCCAAAGTTCAAAGAAATGTCAAAAAAGGACAAAAACACACTTTTCTTTAGTCTTTGAATCATAAAGAACAAAAATACTACATAAACTTAGTTGCAATAGGTATATGAACGTAGAACTTGATTCCAATCAAGTAGAGTTGATTTTTGAAGCTGTTCAGTATAGAATAGAAAATGATAATCATTTGATGTACCATCCCGCTACTCGCACTGATTATGAAGATTTAATGGCTCTTATTGAAGATGAATACTTATAACGTCTATATTGGTGAGAAACTTCTAATAGAAGATTGTCCCGAATCAGACCTCAAACACAAATTAGAGTTTATTCGAGCTTACTTTACACACTATCCTGAAGATGAGTTGCGTGAAGAAGAGATATTAGTCAAGAAAAACGACTCTAAATAAATTAACACTATGGACAATTTGATTTGACCGTGGTATACTAATCATGTAACTTGTACAACGTTATGGCTAAAGGATTTACAGTTAAGGCAAACGCCCCTAAAACAAAGAAAGTAGAGGACGATTTTGATCTTGCAGCAGCAAAGGAGATACTCAAAGGTAAAAGTATAGTCTTTTGTTTGCCGGGTCGAGGAGTCTCATATATTTTCCTCAAAGCATTTGTTCAATTATGCTTTGACTTGGTTCAAAATGGTTCTTCTATTCAGATTTCGCAGGACTACTCTTCAATGGTTAACTTTGCACGTTGTAAGTGCTTAGGTGCCAATGTATTAAGAGGTCCAGATCAGATTCCTTGGGACGGAAAACTTAAGTACGATTATCAATTGTGGATTGACTCCGACATTGTTTTCGATACTGAGAAGTTCTACCGTCTTGCATGGATGAAAAAGGACATTGCTGCTGGTTGGTATTGCACAGAAGATGGAAAGACCACTTCGGTTGCTCACTGGTTAGAAGAAGATGACTTCGCAAAAAATGGTGGAGTTATGAATCATGAAACAGTCGAGTCTATCTCTCGTCGTCGCAAACCATTCACAGTGGATTACACAGGATTTGGATGGCTTCTGATTAAGAACGGAGTCTTTGAGCATGAAGAGATGAAGTATCCTTGGTTCGCACCTAAAATGCAGGTATTTGAATCAGGTGATGTTCAGGACATGTGTGGAGAAGACGTATCATTCTGTCTTGATGCTAAGGAAGCAGGATTTGAGATTTGGTGCGATCCAAAGATTCGTGTAGGACATGAGAAAACAAGGATAATCTAATGGAACAACTCTACAGGGTTTGTGAACTTGCTACCAATGGTTGGGATATGATCGACAAAAGGGTTGATCATCACCTAACCAAGGAGCAGGCTAATGAAAGGTTGAATTATTATATTGGGGAAGGATATTCCCCTCAGAGGTTAAGAGCCTTTCCAGAGGACTAAAAATCGGCGCCGTGGCGCAAAAAACCGCGAAAAACACTTAAAGGAGATAAATAGATGGCAGTGAGGAAACTTTCTAAGGATGGCTCCAACCATGTTGAAGCTATGCCTAAGAAAACACGACAAGGGCAGGGTAAACATACTAAATACTCTGCTACATCGCGTAATCACGCACGAAAACAATACAGGGGGCAAGGTTAATGGCTGATTCTGATCCAACAAAGGCACCACATAATGTAAATACCGTCGGTGGTGGCAGTGGAAACGTAAAAGGTCAGTATGACGTGTCACAACAAGCACGTAAGAAGAGTGCTGCAAATTCAAATAATACCCAATCACCTTTAGCAGCTGGGTAATGGAATTAAAGAAACCATTAGTGCATATGAGACTGCACCAGTGTCAGTTCTTTTGGTGGGATCCAAGAATAGATCCCAGAGAACCAGAATATTGGGGCCCCGATGGGGGCCTCTTTTTTTATGGCTATAAATAGATATTGATGATTTAACCTTTACTTTATTAAGTAATATGAAAGAAGAAGTTAAAAATATCGATTATAGATCGCCTTTCTTGAAAGGAATGATCGAAGAAGAGCCTAAAAATGACTCTTTATTGCGTGAAGTCGTTGGTGATTTCTTAAATGACACCAAAAGACGTAATAATCTTCGTGAAAGTGAGCTAAATATAGACATAAAGTAGGATAGACAATGGCTCTCATTGATCGATCAAGAAATCAATCCCGAAAATTTAGGGATATTAGCTTGGCTTTCGTAAAACATCCAGTTACTAATGACATCGGAGTCTTTACCGATGAGGATGCCGTTCGTAGGTCTGTAACTAATTTGGTTAGAACCAGATTAGGAGAGAGATTTTATAATGATTTGATTGGAACTCAAGTAGAAGAATCTCTATTTGAGTCACAAAGTCCCGATATGGCGGAAGTCATAGAGGATGATATTCTTCTTTTACTTGAAAACTTTGAATTACGTGTTACTAATGTTCAAGTGATGGTGTCTTACCCTGTAGATACTAATGAATTGGTAGTTCACATTGCATACGATATTACTGGATTATCATTCCCAGTACAAAAGGTAGAGTTCATCCTTCAATCAACAAGAGTATAATGTCTTTTAATCAGTTTACCAATTTAGATTTCGCTGATCTTCGAGCTCAGATTAAAGATTATTTGCGAACAAATAGTAATTTTACAGATTTTGACTTTGAAGGGTCTAACTTTTCTGTTTTAATTGATCTATTAGCCTATAACTCTTACATTACTGCCTACAATACTAACATGGCAGTTAATGAATGTTTCCTTGATAGTGCAACTTTAAGGGAAAATGTTGTTGCTCTTGCAAGAAATATTGGTTATGTACCAAGATCTACCAGATCTTCTAAAGCGGTAGTCAATTTTAGTGTAGATTTAGGTTCAAATGACACCAGAGTTGTTATTTTGAAGGCAGGACAGGTTGCTTTAGGTAATCAAGAGGGTGGACAGTACATTTTCTCCATTCCTGATGACTTTATTGCTACAGTAGACGATAATGCACAAGCACTTTTCAATGATTTATCGGTTTATGAAGGAATTTACTTAACTAAGACCTTTACAATCGATTATTCTCTTCCAAATCAGCGTTTTATTCTTCCAAACCCGAATATTGACACTACTTCTATTCGAGTTACGGTCGAATCGACAACAAAAGAGATATATGCGTTATATGATAACATTTTAAGGGTTGATGCTACCTCCAAATTGTTCCTAATTCAAGAAATTGAAGATGAACAGTATGAAATTCTCTTTGGAGACGGAATTTTAGGTAAAAAACCTCCTGCAGGAGCAACAGTCACTGTAAGTTACATTGTAACTAATGGCCCTCTTGCAAATGGAGCTTCAAATTTCAGTTTTATCGGTATTTTGAAAGATGACACCGATTTAACTATTACTCAAGGTATTTCTCTTTTAACTACAGTTGATTCTGCTGGAAATGGAGATAATGTTGAAGATATTGCTTCAATCAAATATCTGGCACCCCGTATATACGCTGCACAGTACCGTGCAGTAACAGCAAACGACTATAAGGGTATCATTCCATATGTTTATCCTAACGTCGAGTCTGTGACCGCATATGGAGGGGAAGAACTTGATCCTCCTGAGTATGGAAAGGTCTTTATATCGATTAAACCAAGAAATGGTTCATTCTTATCACAAATTACGAAGGATGACATTTCAACTCAGTTAAAACAATATTCTATTGCAGGAATTAAACCAGAAATCATTGACCTCAAGTATCTTTACGTTGAAGTTGATGCTTCGGTCTATTATAACACTAACGCTGTTGCAGATTCTACAGAATTGAGAACTGCGGTTCTTAAAACTTTAACTACGTATTCTCAATCAACAGATATTAACGCTTTTGGTGGTAGATTCAAATATAGTAAAGTTGTAGGATTAATTGATGATTCTGCAAGAGGTGTTACTTCTAACATCACAAGAATTAAGATGAGAAGGGATATAACACCTGAAATTGATACATTTGCAACATACGAACTTTGTTATGGTAATGGATTCTATCAACAGTGTTCTGGATACGGTGTAAGATCCACTGGATTCACCGTAAGTGGTATTACTGGAACTCTTTATCTTGGTGATGTTCCTATTGAAGATTCAACAACTGGAAAAATAGTATTCTTTAAACTCGAAAACAACTTACCTTTAATCGTTAAAAATGATGCTGGAACAATTGATTATACCAAAGGAGAGATTGTTTTGGATGTGGTAAATATAACAGGTACTTCTTTGGCGAATGGAACCATTCAGATCGAAGGAATTCCACAATCGAATGATATTATTGCTCTGAAAGATCTTTATCTTCAGTTGGATGTTCAACATAGTGACGTTACTGCTATACCAGACGTTGTATCTTCTGGTGAAAATACATCTGCTACTGCATACGTTACTACTTCCAGTTACACAAGCGGAACAAAGTATACAAGATAAATGACCGATATCAAAAAGGTAAAAGTATCTCATATTATTGAGTCGCAAATTCCTGAGTTCTTAAATCAGGAATCACCTTTGTTCGAGGAATTTCTCAAACAGTATTACATTTCACAGGAACATCAATCTGGTGTTGTTGACTTAGCTACTAATCTTTCGGATTACAGACAGATTAGTGCATTTAACTATGAAACATTGGTGCCTGGAGCTCTTTTAACCAAAAGGGTTCTTGCTGGTACTTCTACTATTAATGTTTCTTCTACGACTGGATGGCCAGATAGTTATGGTCTATTAAAAATTGATAATGAGATAATAACATATAAATCTAAAAATGCAACTCAATTTCTTGAGTGTGCAAGAGGATTTAGTGGAATTGATCAAATCTCCAAAGAAGATAATGCTGAGTTTTTAAACTTTGAAATTACAACTGCTGATACTCATGATCTTGGGGCCACTGTATTTAATTTAAGTAATCTATTCTTACAGACATTTTTCACAAGATATAAGACAGAATTTCTTCCTGGCTTTGAGAATAGAACTTTTACTACTGGAACATCAATTACTAATGTTCTAACAAGGGCTAAAGACTTCTACATGTCGAAGGGAACTGATGCTTCGTATCAGATTCTTTTCAAACTTCTTTATGGTGAAGAGATAGAACTTCTCAAACCAATTGAACAAACTATAGCTCCATCATCTAACGTATATTTCCAAACCAAACACATACTTGTTGAGAACCTGTTTGGTGGACAACCTTTAGATTCTATTGGTAATTTCTTATACCAAGATGTAGCTGGTATTGGTACAGTAAGTGCTTCGATCTATAACGTAGAATATAGACCAATTGAAAATAAGGATTTCTATGAAATTTCACTTGACTCTACGTCTTTTGATGGTAATTTTCAAATTCCAGGCAAAACGAAAGCTCTTGAGGCCACACCACAAGGATCAAATTCAATTGTTGTAGATTCTACAGTTGGATTTGGTAAAACTGGAAGTCTTTTAATTAAACCAAGTGAAGGTGCAAACTTCCTTCAGTTATCATATACAGATAAGACTGTTAATCAGTTCCTTGGAGTATCTGGAATTACAACAGATATGTCCTTTGCAGCGGATATATTTGAGAATAAGTTAGCATATGCTTATGCAGGATTTGGACAGACATCATTACTTAATTTTAGACTTGTAAACGTTATTGATACTGTTGATACTACCGATACATCAAATATGATGATTGGTGACAGTATGAAACTGCACTCTTTTGGTAATGATCTTTCAGACAGTCCAGAATTTAATAATTGGATCTATAATATTCCATCAACTCATGATATTTTTACCTTTAGTCAGGTTAACGTAAACACATATAGAATTAATTTATTTGATGCTGTTACTTTTTACATTGACGAACAATTAGAGATATCTGATCAGTATGGAAATAGTACTACTGTTACTATTAAAGATATTGAGTATGGTGCAACAAATATTCAGAAGAAGTTTTCAAATACAATTGTAGTACAGGCTGCTACAATACCTCCAAACACTCCAGTAAAGATTCAGAAGAAGGTTATTAAGGCTTCTCATAATTCTAATTATTTTGTTGGTGTTGGTGACTATCCAGTTGGTATTCAAAACAGTTATCTTGATTTTGATGAGAAAAGTTTCTATGTAACCTCTTCAGGTTTACCTAACTATCCAATATTTGCTACTGACAATAAGGTATGGGTAAAATCCGATTCTGTAGAGGTCACTGACGGGACTGGAACTCCTATTTTAGGTGGTGGATACACATATACCATTAAATCTATTGACCCATCCTCTAATGCACTCCTAAGACACAATTATGTAACAGGAGATAAGATATATTGGGACAATACGACCTATAGTGGAATTCAAACTGGTATTTACTTCGTTACCAGTGTAAACCAGACTGAATTTTTACTTTCATATAGTGGATCTGACGTATTTGCTAAGAAGTATGTTGCTGTAAAGACTAATACTACAGGACAGTACATATACAAGTCTGGTTGGGAGAATAAAACACTTAAAAATCAGAAGATTTTACGTAAGTTTCATGCGGTAAGAGAAAAGAATTATTTTGATGATCCAAATAAGAGAAATATTGATAATAGAGCGATAGGACTCATGGCTAATGGTGTGGAATTATTCCCACCAACAGTTCTTGATGAACAGATCTTCTTTGGTGATATTGAGAATATTGAAGTAACTAATTCTGGTAAAGATTATGATGTTATTACTGGACCACCTCTAATAATAAATGATTCTACTGGATCTGGTGCGGTTGCTCATGCAAATGTTACTGGTTCCTTTAAAGAAGTAAAATTAGTAACGCCAGGTATTGGATATCAGGAAAAACCAAAGATATCAGTAACGGGAGGTAATGGTACTGGTGCTGTATTGGAATCTAACTTTGTTAGAGGAAGAATAATTGCTAATTTTAAGGCAGATGGTACTTCAGTTAACGTTTCTTCTGATACTATTGATTTTGAAGATAGACATAACTTTGAATTGGGTGAAGGAGTAACTTATGACTCAAGAACTAACCCTAATGTTGGTAATATTGTAAGTGGGTCAACATATTACATTAATCCAGTAAGTGACAAAATTGTTAAATTGCATTTGACTCCAGAAGATGCAATTGCTGGAATTAACACTGTTAATATTGGATCTGTTAGTTATGGTTTCCATAGATTAACTACTGTTGCTTCTAAAAACACAATAACCAAGGTTTATGTAAAAGAGCCTGGATCTGGATATTCAAACAAGAAAATTATTGTTCCTGGCAGACCAGTTAATGGTGATACTCAGTCTGGTATTAGTACATCAGACAATTATATCTTTGCACCTAATCATAATTTTGAAAGTGGTGAAATTGTACAGTATCGTACTACTGGAACTGTAATTAATGGATTATCTACTACTACAGAGTATAAGATTGGTAAGATAGACAGTAATAAGTTTAGATTATATGATATTGGAATAGGAACTCAAAAAACTCCTCAAAATTACGATAAAAAGAGATCTCAAACTCTTCGTGGAGTAGGAACTGGTAAACACACCATACAATACCCTCCTATTGTTGTTTCTGTTGAGGCTCTTTCTGGTATTGGTGCTACAACAATTATTAAACCAGTTTTAAGTCCAAGAGTACTTGGAAGCATAGAAAGTGTCTATTTGGAAGACGGTGGTATTGGATATGGATGTACAAATATTCTTGATTTCCATAGAAGACCAGATGTTGGTATTTCTACAGTTGTTTTTCAATCATTATTGAAACCAATCATTATTGATGGTTCTATTGTTGATGTTCAGATACTTGCAGCTGGTAGTGGATATAGAGAAGACTCAGATATCATAGTTTATAGTCCAAAAGGTAGTTTTGCTGATATTCAACCTATTATTGCTAATAATAAAATTACTGGTGTAAAAATACTTGATGGTGGTATAGGGTATGGATCAAGTGATACAACTTTAACCTTACTGAATAGAGGTACTTCTGCAAAGTTCATTGCTGACGTTCGTGAATGGAAAATTAATCAAGTTGACAAGAATGAAGATATTATTAGTAGAGAAGACTCTATTTTAATCAAACCAAGTAATAACCCAGAGTTCCAGTTACAAACTATATCAATGTATCCTCCACAGAAGTTGAGATATCAACTTGGAGATAATCTTGACCCTGGCAATCTGGAATTATCAGCAAATGCTGTCCACTCTCCTATATTGGGATTTGCTTATGATGGAAACCCCATATATGGTCCTTATGGTTATCAATCACCCACTGGAGGTAGTGTTGTAAGACTTAAGGCTGGATATATCCTCGATAATACGTCTAAGGTCGGTCTGAGACCGCCTGGGTACTCTCTGGGATCGTTTATCAACGATTATATATTTGATAACTCTGGTGATTTGGATGAATATGGTGGAAGGTACTGTATTACTCCTCAATATCCAGATGGAACGTATGCATATTTCTATAGTATCGATGTTGACTCAAGTGGAGTCGCTGAACCGAAGTATCCATACATTATGGGTCCACAGTTTAAGGATCTTCCAATTGAAGAGAACTTTGTTACCTTCTTCAATCAAGATTCCGATCTTATTGCTAAACAGTTCACAAGAAACATTGGTCCATACTATTTGTCATACGGAAACTCCGATTATGACCTAATTGATAAAGTTGACGATAATTTTAAACAATCATTTGATGTTACTAAGACTAAAACATCTGGTATTTCTTCTGTAACTATTTTTGCAAGAGGAACTGGATATAGAGTTAATGATAGTCTAAAATTAGACAATAGTGGTACTGATGGTACTGGTACTAACATTGTTGTTCAAGAAGTTCTTGGAGAAGAGGTTAATACTCTACAAATTGGTGTAAGTACTTTCGTTAACAACGATTTGATGTTGGAAAACAACAGAATTGTTGCTATAACGACTGTTCCTCATGAAATTGCTAATGGAGAGATAATATATCTTTCAGGAATCTCTACATCACAATTTACTCCATTTAATGGAGCACAAAAGGTTGAAGTTGTAACAAGAGCTGTAGGTTTAGCAACTGATATCGCTAATGTATCAACTACTGGTATAACGACTTATATTGACGTAACTGATACAAGAGGAATCGGTGTAAATGACATTATTGGTATCGGAACCGAAACCATGACTGTTATTGCTGTAGATGAGAAGTTTTCGAGATTAAGAGTCAATAGACAGTATTATGTTGGTATTGCAATAACTCATCCAGCTGGAACTGATAATGTTGTTCTAAAACCAACCAAATTCTCATTTGATTTGGGTAATCAAAATGTTAGTTACCTTTCTTTCCAAAATGATACCGAATATTTCAATCCTACGGAAACAGTTGGTGTTGGATCAACAGGAACTCATTATAGGATAGTTTCTACTGGTCTTGCTACTGCATTAACTGAAACTATTGAAAATAGGTTTGTTCCTGAGAGATCTTTGTGGTTACCTGGCCATAACTACTTTACTGGTCAAAAATTGATTTATAGTGTAGGTGTTGGTGGATCTTCTCTTGTTTGGAGTCCTACAGGAGCTGGTTCTACTTCAGGTATTGGTACTGAATGGTTGGGAGATGAGAGAGAAGTATATGCTGTAAACTTAGGTAAAGATCGTCTTGGATTGTCTACTGTTGGATTCCCATCCGCTTCTGATGCTGTATGGTTCTATAACCTATCATCTGTTGTTGGAATTGCACATTCATTAAGAACTACTTTTCCAAGAGTTAATGCAACTGCAGAAAGGTTCTTTGGTAAGGTAGTTACTAAAACTAATCACAAACTACTAAGTGATGATGTTATTACACTGGATGCCATACCCACAGAATCCGAAGAAGTTGCTTTAAGATATGATCCAGTATTAGCAAAGATTACTACTGCAAAAGTTTCCTTTACTAATGCTGAATTTACTACAGATTTGACTGCCATTGCGATTAACAATGATAGTTTCCAAAATGGTGATAAAGTTGTTTATTATTCCAATGGAAATACCATTGCTGGATTAGTAGATAATGAGACATATTTCATATTGAGAGAAGATCCAATTAACATCAAACTTTGTAAGCATAAGTCTGATGTTGCAGATGCTAAAATTGTTAATATTACATCTGTTGCTTCTGGTACATATTACCTTGCAAGGATTAACCCTGCATTGAACTTTACTACGGGTAATACTATTGAATTTGATGTATCTGATCCAACAGTTGCTGATATGCGATTGGATTTCTTTGAAGATATTGATTTTGTTTCAAGATTGGATGTAAATGGTGATTCTGATTACGGATTTAATATTACAAGAAGTGGTATTCCTGGCACTGCTGCTGCAAAAGTCACTATTAGGTCAACTACAAGTTATCCAAGAAAGAGTTACTATAACTTTACTCCAGTTGTTCCTTCCGATGCGAGAAAGTTATATGGAATTTCCGATAAGGAAGTTATTGGTAGAAATAACATCACATTTAATGAGATAGTTATTAAAACACAACATAAGATTCTTAGGTCAGATGATAAGACATTTACCTTTAATCTAAAGGATAGACCTACAGCACCACAAATGCTTGTTTCAAGAACAGGTGTAAGTACGATAACTTACAGAACTGATTCTCTAACAGCTACTGGTCCTATAGCTTCTACGAAGATTAACTTCCCTGGCAAAGGATATCGTATTTTACCAAAAGTAATTGGATTTGCAAGTAGTGAAGGTAAAGATGGTGTAGTTAAAGTATATTCTACAGATATTGGTGAAGTTGATAATTTAGATAGAGTTAAAGATGGATTTGATTATCCAACTGATCCTACTCTATTACCTTTCTTAAGTGTTCCTGCTATTGTTGATGTTAACGGAATTGCAAGAATTGATACTGTTGATGTACTTTCTGGTGGTAGAAATTATACACAACCACCAACTCTTACTGTTCGTGGTAATAGCAATGTTAAGATAGCTGCTCATGTTGCTGGTGGTGCAGTTGATAGTGTAGAAGTTGTTCAAAATGCTTTTGAATTTAACGAACCACTAAGCATCATTACTACAAAGAACTCTAATGGATACGATATAGATGCTATAACACATTCTGGTACTGATGTTACTATAGAATTACTTCTTGATCCACAGTTTAATAAACCAATTACTTCTGGGTTTGCTTCAACTGATGTTACCTTCCCATTTAAGATTGGTGATATGGTATTTGTTGAAGGATGTAGAATTAAACCAGATTCACAATCTGCTGGAGAATTTAACTTCAACTCTGAAGTTTATGATTATAATTTCTTCCCTGTAACGGGTATTAACAGTACAAATTATACTGTTACTTACAGTATGGCCGATGTTGCTGGAATTTCTACTGTAACTCTTGGTTCTTATGATGATGACTTTACTTTAGGTTATATCGTTAATTACAAAGATATGGCCAAGTTTGATATGAAACTTATCGACGATGGTAAGTATGTTTCTGGTGAAAGGGTCACATCCACTAAGTTTGAAGGTTATGTAACAGAAAATGGTTATGATCCTCGATTGAATCAACTTAGATTGAGAGATACTTCTGGTATATTGAGAGCTGGAGATACATTAGTTGGAGAGGTTTCTGAATTAGAAGGAAATGTTAGAGATGTAAACAGATTTACAGTTAAAACAAAACTTGGAGTTACCAGAAATAAGGTCTCTAAGAATGACATGAATTATGGTATTCTTAATGATTTCAGTCAAAGAATATCTGATAATTTCTACTATCAAAAATTCTCTTATTCTATTAAGAGTAATCTTCCATATGACAAGTGGAAAGAGTCTGTAAGATCTATTCTCCATCCATCAGGATTCCTTGAGTTCTCAGATCTTAAGATTGAAAGTAATTCCAAGAAAGATGCTGATACACTTAACTTAGTTAGTGTTGGAATTGCTAAGTCTAATAATATGAAAGTTAGACCAGTTGACACTAAAGTTGACTTACTTATCAACATTGATAATGATATCTTCATGGGTAACAAACAGAATTTCTGTATGGTTACTGAAGATGATCAACATCCTGACGGATCTGTTCAACGTATCTTCTTCCCAGAAGGAAGACCAATTAAGAGTTATATTCTCAACAAGACTAATAAGGTTCTTAAAATAGATGATATCTCTGGTTCTTTTGATGGAAAACATGACAGAACTGGTACTTTAGTTGGTAATACTAAATTCCCATTAACTTCCGACACCAAACCAGTATTTAAAAAGACATTTGATTCGTCTGATTCGAGTATTGTTAATATATCAAATAACAGTATTAAAATTATTGGTCATAACTTCCAATCTGGACAAGAATTAATTTATGATAAACAAGGTGGTGATGGTGTTGGTATTGCTACGACTTCACATATAGCTGGAACAAAAGACATTGTTATGTCTGTTGCTCACTCTGGTTATGGTGGTAGTGCAATGTATGAGAATGGTTATAATAACCAGATACCTGGCCCAGTTACAGGTGTAAGTACAACTGCTAACCCAATTGTAGTCTATAAGATATTTGGATTTGGTAGTCCAGATGGTGGTTTGCCTGGAATTTCAACAAGAGGTACTAATGCAAGGTTCCAAGTCAAGATTGATTATAATCAGTCCACAGGACAACCAATTTCTACTGCTGTTACTCTGATATCAGGTGGTGGTGGATACTTTGTTGGTGATAATGTAAGTATTGCTGGAACATATCTTGGTGGTGCAACTTCTGCTAACAATTTAACTTTCCCAGTAACAGCTGTTACAGGTACAAGAGTTGGTATATTAACAACATATTCTAATGTTCCATCTACAAATGATGGTGCTGGAACTGGTGCGAGATTTGATGTTTGGAGAGATACTAATTTAGACATCTCTCGAATCGATGTTGTTGCTGGTGGATCTGGATATGCTACTACAAATACAATTTCTATTGCTGGAACTTATATTGGTGGTGCTACTCCAGCAGATAACATTTCTGTAACACCTATAGAACTTGGTGGAACATCTATTCCAGAAAGAGTCTTTATACAGAAGATTGATGACACCACATTTAGGTTGTCTGGTTTATCTACTGCATTGCCTCTTGATTTCACTGGATTGGGAACAGGAACTCATGTTCTTAAGTATGCAGAACCAAATTTGAATGCTTTGATCATGATAGATAACATTATTCAGACTCCTATTAAGAATAAGAAGTTATCAGTTGGAATTGGATCACAAATCTCTAAAGGAGATCAAGGAATTATTATATCATCTGGAATTGGATCATTATCTCAAGGAGATATCATCAAGATTGATGAAGAACTCCTTAAGGTCAAATCCATTGGTGACACTACATTTGTTAAAACAAGGTATGCAAATGCCGAAAATACAGTCGATAATAATTTCTATTATGACACGAAGAGAATGAACTCCTCAGTTGTTCGTATGGGATCAACATTAGCGACTCACGATGATAACCCTCCATATTAACTATAAATAAAGAAAAACCAGTAGATAGTAATGGCACGACAAGGTATAAACACTGGATCTGCTCCGAATGACGGCACGGGGGATACCCTACTTGCTGGAACCCTTAAAATTAATTCTAATTTTGAGGACGTTTACACCATCTTTGGAGATGGGACTAATTTGATCAGTTTTGTATCTTATGCCAGTACTGCAGGATATTCAACTAATTGTGGAATTGCAACTACGGCAACTTCTGCTACTGATGCATATGGATTAGCAGGAAATCCCAATATCAACACATCTGGTGTTGTAACTTCAAGTTATGCTGATATTGGTAAGATAACAATTCAACAGCCTGGGGCAATTACGGATGGACCTATTGAGGTTGGTTATGCAACCACCATGTTTAGGATCAAATCTGATGGTATGGTTGGCATTGGAACTTCTCTTCCAACATCACAGTTACAGGTTGCAACATTTTCTAATGAGAGACCAGCAATATGGGGACTTGCTAAAGGCAATGCACATGGATTAAGAATATCATCTAATGAATTAGTAACTCCAGCAGAATCTTTTGTTGTTACTAATAAGGCATTTTGTGGTATAGGATCAACCGATCCTTCTTCTCGACTTGATGTTGCAGGAGACGTGAAAGTCATTGGTATCACTACGTTGTCGGGGACTACACATCTGAATGGTGATATTACTGAAAAAGTTTTTGGTAATTGGAATACTACGTTAACTGCAATAGGTGGAACCCTTACTGTAGATGTATCTCAAGGTTCTGTACATTTGGGTGGATTAACTACCTCAGTAACCAGTTGGGATTTCACTAATGTAACTGCATTAAATAGTAAGGCTACTACGGTTACGTTGGTAAACAATGCCGGTGCTGGATCTACTTATGGGGATGCAGTTAAGGTTAATGGCATTGATATTGCTGGTGGAATTAGATGGGTTGGTGGTAATCCGCCTCCTTCCACAAGTAATGAAGATATTTTGACGTTTAGTATCATACGAGATGGTACTGGATCAACGAGAGTATATTGCAGTAGTTCTCTTAATATTCTTTGATAGGACGTAATAAATGCCAAGAACTACGCCTGGATCTGGAGCTCTTCTAAGACCTTACTTTAATTCTGACTATGGAGTTGAAAGAATAGAGGTATTGGAAGGTGGTGCCGGTTACGCTGTAACGGATCCTCCAAAGATAGAAATTGATGGAACAATAACTCCTACAACAGAGGGAGTTTTCTTTCCAGTTATTACTGGTGTAGGAACAATTAGTGAAATTGTTATATTCAAAGAAGGTTTTGGATATTATCCAGTTTTTAGTACCACGACTTCATCTGATGTTGTTGTTGAACGTGGTGCATTTGGTTCAATTGCAACCAGCCATACAGTAAGCGTTGCAAATTCTGTATTTACTGGTGATTATAATATTAAAGATGATACGATATATTTTACAGACGCTCCTTTTGGAAAATTAGGACCAGTTGGACTGGAAACTGGATCAACTTTCTCTGGTAGATTATTTTCGAGAAAATTAGATCCATTCGAGCCTCAAGATAAGAATTTAGTACTTGATGATATTGCTCTTGAGTTTACTGGTCTTGCTGGAACTCAATTTACTTTAAGTGAAAATTTAGGTATAGTAACTGCACTTTATAATGATATTAATAGTGGTGTAGATCTTAATAATAACCCATTTGTACTCATTAATAATATTGTACAAACTCCTGGCGCAGACTTTGAAGTTGTAGATAGTTCAAACAATAAACTTAATTTCTTAAGTGGTGTACCAAGAGCTGGTAGAATAGTTAAAGTTGGATTACAAACTGGTTCTGGATATTATGCTCCAATAAAGGCTGCTGGTGTGCTTGGTATAGGTTCTACTGGAGTTGTAGAACATGTACAATTAACTGGAAAGGGTGCAGGATATAGAACATCACCAGAAACAACTATTAGAGCTGGTCAGGGAAGTGGTGCTGTAATAACAGCAAACTTAGGTACTAATGCAGGTACAACGGTAGCCATAACTACCGCAGATTATAATCATATTGCTGGTATCTGTACATTTACAACTGGATCTGCTCATAATTTGGAAGTAGATGACAGAGTAAGGATTACTGGTGCTGGATTTACCTTTACTCCTTTATCTGCAGTAAGAAATATTTCGTATTTTGGATATGATTATATTACTGGTATTGCAAGTATAAGAGCAACTGCTGGACATTATCTTGGTACTTCAACTAACCAATCAAAGAGTATTTTAATAACACAAGTTCAGGTAACTGATGGTATTAGTACTTTCACCTTTAGGGAAGATGGATATCCTATTGTCGATAATGATAATGCAAATGAAGTAAGAGTATTTGCAGGAATAGGAACTCAACCTTTAACTTATGTTAGTGGTGGACTTGTTAGGGCTGGTATCGATACTGGTATTATGGAGGGTCGAAACATAGTTGGTTTCGATGTTCTTAAAACAACTGCTAATACATTCTCTTGTTTTGTTGGTATTACTACTTTCCAACATAATTATGTTACTGGTGGTGTAGTAGAGAAGGCCGAAGCTGGAATTGTAACCTCCCTAACCATTACTAATGGTGGAACAGGATATTATATTCCAAGAACAGTCTCATATATTAATCAGACTCCATCTGATGGAATAACAACTGTTACTGCTCATGGTAGTCAAGTTGGAAGTGCAGTAAACATTTCATCTTTAACATATGATTCTGTAAGTGGTGTTGCTACAATTACTCCTTTCAGTGCTCATGGATTAACTGCAACCAGTGTAGTTAAATTGACTGGTATCGCATTTAGTACTGGTGTTGGTGATATTACATTCCCATCAGATGTTCAAAGATTTTATTCTGTAACTGGTTTTGCAGGGACAGCATTTACCGTTAATATCGGTGCTGCAATGACCACTACAGGAATTCATACTGCTCAGGCAGGTATTGGATCCTTTATTCATTTTGAAGGTCATGGATTAAAGACTGATGACTTTGTTCAAGTAACTGGAACTGCTGTTACTTTCGCAAGTAGTCCTGCAGTACCTGTATCCAGAGTAATCTATGATAATACCTCTGGTATTGCGACTGTTCTTACTAATAAGAATCATAATCTAACAGAAGATGATTGTGTGATTCTTTCTGGAATTGCCTTTACTTGTGATTATGAACCTCGTATTGGTGTAAGTAGTGCAGAATACAGTAACACCACTGGTGTTATGACAGTAACTACTGCTGCAAATCATGGTTATAAGGTAGGTAAAGATATCGTTCTTGCAGGTCTTGGATTTACTTGTCAGTTAGACAATGGTGCTAAGACTCACTACTATCCAAGAAGAAGATCAACCACATATGATACTTCAGTTCCAATTCTTAGTATTGGTTCTAATACCATTACTGCCGATGTTGGTTATGCTGCTCCACAAGATCAATTCTCTCATACATTTAAGAGTGCTCTTGCTGGTGGTGTAGTTTATGGTGGTGAATATACACATAGGTTTGTAAATGCAACCGATGGTGCATTATTGACTGGTGGTGATTTTGCTCACAAGTTTATTACTGCATCTGCAGGTGCTTTGTTTAATGGTGGTGGATATGCACATACACATACAAGTTCTCAGACTGATGTAATAAGGGTTGGTGGTAATTATAACCACACATTTGTCAGCGCAAATGCAGATTGTATAGAAATTGTTGGAGGAGGAACAACTACACCAACAACTGCTGATTACAATGCATCTACTGGTGATTTAACTTTAACTGTTCCTAATCATGGACTATCTGGTCCCTCTGCACATACAGTAACAACTTCAAGATATAACGCTATTGTTGGTATAGTTACTTTGACTATTCCAAGTCACGGTTTTGCTAATGGCGATAAGATTAAAGTATTAGACAATTCCATCGGATTTAAATGTTCAATGGATGGATATGGTTCTACTCATACTTATCCAAGATCAACTGATCCAATTAGTAATGAGTGGATGGAGATATCCAATAAAACTACTGACACTTTTGAAATATTTGTAGGAACATCACCACTCGTTAATTATACTGTTACTGACGCGAATTATACACCTTCCGTTGGTATCATGACAATGACCATTGGAACTCATGATTTAAAAGCAGGAACAAGTATTAAGATTGCTAATAGTTCATTGAACTTCAAGTGTTCAATGGATGGTAAAACTGCAATTAAGACATATCCAAGATCAACAGATCCAGTATATGATACTGCTGTTTCAATTGTTAGTGTAGATACAACAACTATTACAGTAAACGTCGGTATAACAACTATTGTTACACAGACTCCAGTATTTGCTCATTATACTCCTTCTGTTGGTGTTCTAACTTGTGTTTTGAATACTGTTAATCATGGTATTAGAGTTGGTGACAGTGTTAAATTTAAGGAACTATCTTTAGGATTTACTTGTCTCAAAGATTCTAATAGTACTAATCATTTCTATCCAAGGCCTGGAGATCCATTCCATGATACTGCTGTTGCTGTAACTGGTGTTGCAGGTACTATGTTTACTTGTAATGTTGGTTTAACTACAGCTGGTGATTTTGTACATAGTTTTATTCCTAATCAAGGTATTACTGTTGATTCAGTATATGTTGGTGGTGATTATGAACACGAATTTGTTGGTGTATCAACAGATGCTGTAGTTAGTGGTGGTGTTTATGATCATACCTTTGATAGTGCAACTACGGGCGGTGTTTTAAGAGAAGTTCAGAAAGTAAAAATTGCAAAAGGATCTGTATCATTTAAATGTGCTAAGGACAATTATGCAACTGTCCATGCATATCCAAGACCTTCTGATCCTGTCTTTAACACGAATATTGGTATAACAACTCAAACAACAAATACTTTTACTGTAAGAGTTGGTGTATCGACAATTCAGAATAGAAGTATCACAACCTGTGGATATGATCCTCTAACAGGTGAATTAGTACTTAACGTTGGTGCAGGTCATTCATACACCTCACAGACCTCACACACGATTACAGGTGCTGTTTTCACACCTTCTACTGGTGTATTGGAACCAACTATTGCAGGTCATGGTTTTGTTAGTGGTGATTATGTTAAATTTGAAGATGGTGCAGTAACTCTTAGTTGTGCTAAAGACAACTATGCTACCAACCATGCATATCCAAGACCTTCTGATCCTTATAGTAATAGATGGTTAGCAATTTATAATGTAGGAATTAACACTTTCTCTGTTTTCGTTGGTGTTTCTACAGACACTTCTACTCATCAGTTTGTATCTGGTGCTGCTAATGCTCTTAAGAAAGCTACTGATACAGTTGGAATTAATACAGGTTCCATATCCTTTACATGTGCCAGGGACGCACATGCAAGTGAACACGCATATCCAAGACCTTCTGATCCTTATGGTGGAAATGCAAGTATAGGTATTGCCGCAACTACTGCTAATTCAATTACTCTTAACGTTGGTATATCGACTATGGAAAGTCGTAATATATCAACTGCGACATATACTCCAAGTACTGGTGAATTAGTACTTACTGCACCAAGAATTAGTGATAATTTACAGGCTGCAAGTCTTCATACTATTTCCAGTGCAAATTATAATGGAATAGTTGGTATCATGACTTGTACTCTAAACAATCATGGATTTGTTAATGGTGATAGAGTTAAGTTTGATAAGAATTCTATTGAATTTAGATGCAGTATGGACGGTAAAAAGTCTGTACATAAGTATCCAAGACAATCCGATCCAACCATGTCAAAATGGTTGCCTATCTTTGGAGTAACTGACAATACATTTAACGTTAATGTTGGTGTATCTACGATAGTAACTTACAGTCCTACAGCTGGATCATATGATCCAAATACTGGATTGATGACAGTTACTATTGGAAGTCATACTATCAAGAAAGGACAGGGTGTTAAACTTAAGACAAGGGCATTTAAATTTACTTGTGGTAAGGATAATCACGCTACAAATCATTTCTATCCAAGAGCAACTGCTATTGGTGGACCAGATCCTGCATATAATACCTCTGTTAAAGTTATTGCAACTGGTTCTACAACGATCACTCTTGATGTTGGAAAATCATCCAATAAATCTGAACATATATTCATATCTTCAAGTGCAGATTCTGTAATAAGTGGAGGTGCTTATAATCACGAATTTTTCGCTTCTGCAACAAATGGTTTATCGAAGGCAAATGGAACAGTTGGTATAACAACCAATGGACTAACATTTACATGTTCTCAGGACGATCATTCTACAAATCATACGTATCCTCGTACTTCAGATCCTGTTCATAATGTAGAACTTGGAATTAAGACAACTACAACTAATTCAGTAACTATACAAGTTGGTGTAACAACTCAGGTTCCAATTAATGTTACTAATGCAACTTATACTCCAACAACAGGTATTGTTGAGTTAACAACGGATACTGCACACGGACTTTCTAATGGACTTAGTGTTGGTATAGGAACCAGTTCATTGAATTACACATGTGCCATGGACAATCATGGTTCAGAACATCAATATCCAAGGCCAGGATATGCACATACTTTTGTCAGTGCAACTTCTGGTGCTATAATTGATGGTGGAGATTATGATCATACTTTTGTCAGTGCTGCAGCTGCTTTAAATGCATATACTGGTGGAGATTATGCACATAACTTCATTAGTGCAACTACAGATTGTGTTGCTTCTGGATCTTGGACTGGAACGAGAAAAACTCCTACTTATGCAACTTATACCGCCTCTACAGGTTTATTAGTATTAACGTTTGGTTCTGCACATGGATTAATTGCTGGTACTAATACAATTGGTATTGCAACTGGTGGAATAACATTTACTTGTGCAAGAGATAACCACTTAACAGAACATGCATATCCACGTACTACAGACCCAATAAACAGTCTGACAAACGTTGCAATTGCAGCTACAACACCAACTACGTTGACAGTTAATGTTGGAATATCAACGATAGTAAATCTTGGTGTTACAACTGCAACTTATACTGCATCAACAGGTCTCTTTGAGATGACTGTTCCTGCAGGTCATGGACTGTTATCACAACAACAAGCAACTGCTACTGGTGCAGTATACAATCCAGTTGCTGGTATCATGACAGTTACTTCTGCTGCTCATGGATTCGTTGATGGTGATAGGGTTAAGATTGATGAGGGTGGTATAACCTTCAAGTGTGCGATGGATAATAATTCTACTAACCATGCATATCCACGTAGAACTGACCCTACATTCAATAAGTGGTTACCTATTACCAATGCAACCACAAATACATTCGCAATTGAAGTAGGTAAGTCACCAACAGTAAGTTTTACACCTACAAATGCTTTATATACACCTCAAACTGGTATTATGACGGTCACTGTTGGACCTCATAGTTTGAGACCAGGCACAAGTGTTAAACTGTTACAACAAGGATTCGTATTTAAGTGTGCTCAGGATAATTATCAGACATTACACCAATATCCTCGTGCTAATGGACAAGGTGGTGCAACTGGAGATGATCCAGCATTAAATGCAGCTCTTGCTATTAATTCTGTTACTGCAGAGACAATTACAATTAATGTTGGAGTTTCTACCAATCTTACCACACATCTCTTTGATAGTGCTGCTAATGATGCAGTTACTACTGGTGGAAACTATACTCATACATTTGTATCTGCAACTTCAAATGGAATTAAGAAGGCAGTAGACACAATTGGAATTGCAACCAATTCTATTACAATGACATGTGCAAGAGATGCTCATGCTACTCAACACACATATCCTCGTCCTGCTGATCCTATTCATAATGTAGAGGTTGGAATTGCAGCAACTACTGCAACAACAATAACGGTTAATTGTGGTATTTCTACTATTTCCTACATAACACCTACCGATGCACTTTATAACGGTTCAAATGGTGATCTTGAGTTAACAATTCCTGGCCATGACTACGTAGTTGGAGATAATGCTAATATTGGAATTGCTACCAATTCTATGACATTTACATGTGCAATTGATGCTCATGGTTCACAACATACTTATCCACGTACAACAGATCCATACCATAAGAAGATTGTATCTGTTGCTTCAACATCTCCAGATAAGATTACAGTTAATGTTGGTGAATCTGGTCTTGATGATCCAGCACATAATAAGAAACTTACAGTTGCATCTGCAAGTGCAAATACACTCCAAGTTAATGTAGGAACTACAACTGCAGTTGGTTATAATATATCTACTGCAAACTACAGTGAGTCACTTGGTATTATGACTATGACAGTTGGAGCAGGACATAGTTTCGTTCCTGGCACTAACTTCAAGTATCTACAAGGTGCAATAACCTTTACTTGTGATAAAGATGGTCATACTCAAGAACATGCCTATCCTAAGAAAGGTGATCCATATTTCTTTGGATCTAAGGTTAATAGAGTTATTAGTAATACTCAAATAGAGACTCAAGTTGGTGTATCTACTGTAGTAACACACTTTGTTGGTGGTGGTACAATTCAAGGTGCAATTATTGCTCCAAGAGAGTTTAATAACTCTGCAAGTGGATCTGATTATGCATCTGGTGGTACATTTGTAGATAAGATTATTTCTGATAAGGAATTTACCTGTAATGTTGGTATTTCAACTTGTGTACACCATTACAATAGAGGTGGAGATCTATTTGAAGGTAAGAGAATTACTTCTTCTACTGGAATAGGATATGGTGGAGTAGATGTTCTTGAGTCAATTGATAATGCTAACTTTAGAACAAATCTTGGACTTACAACAGAATTTGCTAACTTCAAGAGAGGTGGTCGCATTGATAAACCAATATTCCTTGATATTCACGAACCTGATCCATATTTCAATTTACCTTTAGAATATACTCCTGGCTCAACTGGAATTGGAACAAATTCTGTTGTAAGTCTAAGAGTTAATGTAGATGGTAATATTGGTGAGTTTGACCTTATTGAAGAAGGTGTTGCTTACAAGGTTGATGATGTATTGACAGTTGCTGGATTATCTACTGACGTAAGAGTCGGTGTTCTTACAGAATTCCAGTTAAAAGTTGTAGAACTTGAGAATGATGACTTCTCTGCTTTCTACATGGGTCAATTCATTCTATTTGATAATATTTCAACATTCTTTAATGGATCACGTAAGAAGTTTACTTTATCTGTAACTACTGGTGGTACAACAGAGATATTGAGTCTTAAGACACCTCCAGGCAGTGATATGGATATTACAAATAATATCTTTATCTACATTAATGATATTCTACAAACTCCAGGCGAATCTTACATATTCAAAGGTAGTAGAGTTATATTCTCTGAAGCACCTAAACAGAATTCTAAGTGTTCTATATTCTACTTCAGAGGATCTAAGAGAGACGTTGAAACAATCGAACCACCATTGACTGTTAAGGCTGGTGATGAAGTTCAAATTAAAGAGAATAAATTTAATCTATTTGACATAGATCAGTTTGAAAGAACTGGTAAGAGAATTGTTGCATCTGATGTTTTAGAGACATTTGCATATGATAGTATTGGTATTGATACTGCTCCTACTGCAGAGAGACCAGTAACTTGGGAAAAACAGAAGAGAGATAAGGTTGTTTCTGGTGTTTTAATTTCTAAGGCAAGACCAAGTTTGACTGCAAAAGTACTTCCTACTACAAGGATTATTAGGAATGTAGGTCAAAGTGATAATGTAATTTGGGTTAATAATGCATATCCAATTTTCTCAGATATTGACTTGTTAACACAGGCAGAAAGAAATGTACAAATTTTTGAAGATTATGATGTTTCTCCAGGCATTTTAACTTCTCTGGTTTCTACTTCTTCCAGTATATCTTCATTAACAGTAAGTTATGCAGGAACAGGATATCAGTATATAAACAATCCAGTTGTTTCAATATCCAATGCTCAAATTAAGAGAAAGGATATTATCAAAGATTGGAAGTTTGATGGAATATCTGGTGTAACTGATACTATTGAGTGGACATCATTAACATCAGAAGAACCAATAGTTGCTGTTGGAAGTAGTTCTCGTTATATTAACACCAAGAGTGGTACATTCTGGGAAAGAGGTAGTATTGGATTTGGTGGTACTGTTACATTTACTTCTTGTGGAATAGGTTGGACTTATACTGATCCTCAAGACAAGTATGTTATTGCTGCAGGTGAGTATGGAAAACTTGCCAGATCTTTAGGAGTTGGTAATAGTATGTCTTCTTGGACTGCTATTGCTCTTAAAGAAGAAAGACAGATACCTGCTTTGAACCTGACAGTTGTTTATGATAGTACCTATGCAGGAACATTTAATGATGTTGTATATGAAGGAACCAGAAATACTTGGGTTGCTGTTGGTGTTGCTGGAACTATATTTACTGGTGTTGGAATTAGAACTGATACATTTTTCAGTAAGTTCTCCAATACACCTCAGACGCTAAATGGAATTGTTTATGCTCAAGGTGAGTATATTGCAGTTGGTAATGGTGGTGCTGTTATTGCATCTAATGATGGTAATGTTTGGTCTCCTAAGACAAGTAATACCAATTATAATTTACAAGATATCATCTATGATGGAAATAGATTCATCACTGTTGGTGACAATGGAACAATTGGAGTTTCCAGTGATAAGAATTACTGGCAACCTTGGAGTCAACAACAGTACAATAATGCAATTCATCCTGCAACATTTGACTTTAAGAAACTCAAGTATATTGACGGACTTTACATCGGAATCAGTACAGTTGGTTCCATGTACTACTCATTCGACTTGATTAACTGGAATTCTCGTCCTGTTTCACATTCTAATCAAATTAGAGATTTGGTTGATACAACTTTTGGTGACAGTGGTGGAAGAAGAGTTATTGCTGTAGGATCAGGAACTACACAATTCTATGCAGATCCAATATTAAACAGAGCTACTGCAACTGCAAATGTTACTTCTGGTGTAATAACAAGTGTTACTATTAATGATGGTGGATTTGGATATGATGTAGGTAGTTCTCCACCAGTAATTGTCGAAGCTGACAGGATTAAGAAAGAAGAAGTTCTTTCCTTTAGAACAAAAGGTGATTATGGAACAATTGTTGGAATCAATACATGGTTGCCTGGAATAGGAGTGACAACTCCACCAAGATTAACCTTTACATTGAAATCTGATTTCAATGATAATACTAACCTTGGTTATGGTTATTCCTCACTTAATCAACTTGGAATTAACTATAGTCAACTTCAAAAAGATGATTACTTCATAGTTTATGATAGTCCATGTATTGTTGGACACGCATTAACTGGAATTACAACTGCTATTGGTGGATATTCAAATTATCCTGCTAATAAAGTTGGAATCATATCTGCTGGAGATAATCTTGGAGGAATCTTTAGAGTCGAACAAGTAACGCCTGGAGACACTGTTTCTGGACTTGTTACTGTGACATGTGCTTTCCAGCCAGGACCTAACAATAACAGTGATATTCAGGTTGGAATTGGATCTACTTCAATTCTTATTGATACCTTCTACGGTAAATATACATGGGGTCAAATCTACGGATACCAGAATAGAGGTGCCGGAACTCCGAATGAATTCTTCGTAAATCCAGATAACGGTCTAACAGGATTATCTACTGCAGCAGTGGTGTCCAGACTTAAACCATTAACTTAACCACTAAATAAAGAAAAAACATTAGATAAATGCCTGCCATTATATCCGAACAATTCAGGATCCTGAATGCCGAAACTTTTACGAAAAGTTTGGTTGGTGTTGGATCTACTGTAAATAAGTACTATGCGTTTTTGGGATTACCTAATTCCATAGAACCTAAAGCAGGTGGAACTGCAACATGGGCAACTAACACCCCTGCTCCTTTAGATGGATTCCAAGAAGAATATTCTATCAAGGAATCTATTATTGCGATGAAGAAAATTACGGACAAAGATGTTCGTAGACTTGTTCGTAAAGTTAAGTGGGTTGCAGGTACTACATATGAGATGTACAGGCATGATTACAACATTTATAATTTAACTCCAATTACCAGTCAGGGTAGTTTATATGAGGCAAATTATTATGTTGTTAATGATGATTTGAAAGTTTATGTGTGTTTGCAAAATGGATCGGACCCAGAGAACTCAAAGGGTAGGCCTTCGTATGACCAACCCACATTTATTGACCTTGAGCCAAGAGCAGCTGGTACAAGTGGCGATGGTTATGTTTGGAAGTATCTTTACACGATTAAACCATCAGAAATTGTAAAATTTGATTCTCTTGAGTATATTCCAGTTCCAGAAAATTGGGGTGAGACTGGAGAAACAGTAGCTACTAAAAATAATGCAATTGACGGAAAGATTGAAGTAGTTGTTGTTAGTGATCGTGGTACAAACTATCAACCTATTTCCACATCATTTGCTAATATTCCTATCCTTGGTGATGGTAATGACGGGAAGGCAACCATTACTGTTGATTCATTCGGAAAGGTTTCAGAGGTATTCGTAACTGATGGTGGTACTGGATATACTCATGGATCCATTCAATTCTTCCCTGGCGCGCCTGGAAGTGAATCAGGAGGTCCACTTGCGAACCTCACCAACACTGGTATTGGTACAACATCTGTTGCCCAATTTGATGTCATCATTCCACCAAAAGGTGGTCATGGATATGACATTTATAGAGAGTTAGGTGCTTATAGAGCACTTCTCTATGCAAGATTCGAGACATTAGAGACTAACCCAGACATTATTGAAGGTAATGATTTTGCAAGGGTTGGAATCGTAAAGAATCCTACTGTTTTCGGATCGGATAAAGAACTTCTTGATACTTCTATTGTTAGTGGACTGAAAGCCATTAAGATGGCAGGTGTTACAACTGCAACAACATATGCAGTTGACTCTACAATCTCACAAACAGTTGGTTTGGGATCAACTGCAATTGGTTATGTTGCTTCTTGGGATAAGACTACTGGAGTACTTAAGTATTATCAACCAGCAGGTCTTGCATCCAGTGAAACTGGGTATAAGATTATTCCATTTACTGCTAATCCAACTGCTGGATATGGAGTAACAATCGCTGGGGCTTCAGTTGTTGGACCTCTTTGTGAGATAAACACTGGTTTTAATGGTGTAAGTACGTCAATAAATAATAAGACTTACCAATTAGGAATGAACTTTAGTGCTGGTATTTCCTCTGCTGAATATAACACCAAATCAGGTGAAATAATTTACATTGATAACAGGACCGCTATTCCTCGCTCTGCATCGCAGAAGGAAGACATCAAGATAGTACTGGAGTTTTAAAAGAAAATGCCACAAAATACTAATCTAAATTCATCTCCGTACTTTGATGATTTTAGTGATACTAAGAATTATCAAAGGGTACTATTCAAGCCTGGCCTTCCAATCCAGTCAAGAGAATTAACTACTTTACAGTCTATTCTCCAGAATCAGGTTGAGAAGTTTGGTAAACACTTCTTTAAAGAAGGTGCAGTAGTGGTTCCTGGCCAGTTGGCTTACGAATCTGAGTATACTTGTGTGCAAATTGACGATACTCATTTGGGTATTCCTGTTTCTCTTTATCTTGATGCTTTAAAAGGTAAGAAGATTAAAGGTGAAACAAGTGGTGTAACTGCAAAAGTAGAAGGTTATATTACTAATAGAACATCAACTAAAGGAGCTTATACACTTTATATCAAGTATCAAAGTTCCAGTGATAATGATTTCTCCAGACAGATTTTTGCTGATGGTGAGAATCTCTTAGTACAGGAAGATGTTACATATTCTTTGTCCAGTATTAGATCTGGATCAAGTTTTGGTACAACTTTAATCTCTAATTCAACTGCAACAGGATCTGCTGCTAAGATTGCTGAAGGTGTATATTTTATCAGGGGTTTCTTTGTAACGGTTAGTGCTGCTACAGTTATTCTTGATCAATATACTAATAAACCTTCTTATAGAATTGGATTACTGATTAAAGAGGAACTTGTAACTGCCTCTAATACAGATAATGATCTATATGATAATGCACGAGGATTCTCAAACTTTGCTGCGCCTGGTGCTGATAGGTTTAAAATAACAACAACATTAGTTAAGAAAGCACTCACAGATTTCAATGATGAGAATTTCATTGAACTGATGAGAGTTAAAGATGGTGAGATAATCAGATTTGTTAAGGAGTCTAATTATAATTTAATTCGTGATGAGTTAGCCAGAAGAACATATGATGAGTCTGGTAACTATTACATCAAACCATTTCCCGTTGTTGCAAAAGAGTCTTTAAACAACAGAATTGGTAATAATGGATCTTACTACTCAAACCAATTAACTCAACAAGGTAATAAACCCGTTGAGAGTTTGATGTGTTTGTCTGTAGGACCTGGCAAAGCATATGTCCGTGGTTATGAAGTAGAAACTTTAAACACGACTACTGTTGACCTTCCTAAGACAAGAGATACATCAAAAATTATTAACGAATCAATACCTTTTAGTGTTGGTAGACAAATAGAACTTGACAACGTTTATGGATCTCCAGATGTTGGTATTTCTACAACATCTTATGTAAAACTCTACAATAAGAGAACTGCTACTCCTGGCCAAGCAAATGGTTTGCAGATTGGAGTTGCAAGAATGTATGATATGAAGTTGAAGAACATTGCATATTCTGGTTCTGATACGGTATTTGAATCTTCTCTTTATGACGTTCAAACATTTACATATCTGAATCTTAATACTGCAGTTACAACACTACAAGTACCTCAGTACATTGAAGGTAGGAGTAGTAATGCTGCTGGATATTTGTATGAGTCTGTTAGTGGTAGAAATCAACTTATTCTCTATCAAACAGTTGGAGAATTCCAAGAAGGTGAAGAGATTTGGGCTAATGGAACTGCTATTTCCAGATCAATTACCAGAGTTGATGACTATGGTATGCAAGATGTATTCCAGTTCGTTGGAACAGGTTCTACATTTACTGCAGACCCAAGACTAACAATAGGAAGTTTAATTGCTCCTACTGCAACACAGTTTACTGTTACAACAGGTAGTGGTGGTGTTTCTACAGTTACTTCACCTAATGCTAATTTCTCACAAGTTGGTCTTGCAACAGGAAATATTTTAAGTTATAGTGTTGCTGGAAATTCAACACCATCTTATGCTGCAATTAAGTCTATTACCAGTGTAGAAATAGTTGTTGAACCAACTACAACAGTTTCTGGTGTATGTACTGGTACATTACCTACTGCAAATGCTACTACAAGTGATCTGTTTAAGGCTACACTTGAAGTTCAAAATAATTCTAAGGCATATCTCTTCTCAGAATTATCTAAACCTAATGTCGCATCGGTTGATTTAAATGGTGCTGATATTATTTTCAGAAAATCATATGCAATTACTGTTGCTAATAATGCATATAGTGGTACTTTAGAGTCGGATTCAAACTTGACTTTGGAACCATTTGATGAAGAAGATTACAACTTATCTTTCACTAATAGTGGAACAGTAGAACCATTAAATAATCAGAAATTAACAACAAGTGGAAGAACGATTACTTTAAGTAATCTGAATACAAATGCTGGTCCTGCAGTTCTTACAGTTACTTGGAAAAAAGTAAATGTAAAACCAAAGAATAAAATTTTTAAGAGATGTTCTACAACTACAATTACGACATCTGCTAAAAGTTCTTCTGGTATTGGTGCTACTACAACTAATAATGGTTTAACATATTCAAATATATTTGGTACAAGGGTTGAAGATAGAAGAATTTCTCTTGGTGTACCTGATGTTGCGTATGTTCTTTCCATTCTTGAATCATCATCAACATCTAATCCTCAATTACCTACATTGGTATTGACGAATTTAAATACAAATATTTTAAATACAGTTGTTGGTGAATCAATAGTTGGTAAGGATTCTGGTGCTTCTGCAGTTTTAGTTGATACTAACAGTACTAATGAAGTTAAGTTTGTTCATCAAAATGAAAATTCATTCCAAGTAGGAGAAGAAATTCTCTTTGAAGAATCGAATGTAGTTGCTGATGTCTTAGCATTTGTTCCAGGCGATAAAGATATTAGAAATAATTTTGAATTTGATCCTGGCCAGAGATTAGATTATTGTGATTTTTCTGCACTTGTAAGAAGGCCCGGCACAGAGGCTCCAACAAGGAGATTGACAATTATCTACAATAACTTTGTTATTGAGAACTCCGACCCTGGCGACTTTGTAACAGTTAACTCTTATGACGAGAAACTTTATTCTGATGCAATACCATTTGTTGGTGGTATTCCTGGCGCAGACATTATTGACTTAAGACCAAGGGCAACTTCTGCTGCAGCTGGTTTCTCTCCTTTTGAGTTTAATGCAAGAGTATTTGATCCATTTACTTCATCTTCTACTCATGTAGTTGCTAAGGATAAGTCATTTAATCTTACTTACGATTATTATCTTGGTAGAATAGACAAACTATATCTAACCAAGGATGGAATATTTACCTTGGCACAAGGTATTCCTGCACTTGAACCAAAACTTCCTAACCCTATAGAAAATGCGTTGGAAGTTGCAACAGTAACTCTACCTCCATATGTTTATGATGCAAGTCAGGTTAAGTTACGTTTAGCAAATTATAAGAGATATCGAATGAAGGATATCTCCATAATTGAGAATAGACTTAAAAATATTGAGTACTATACTGCATTGTCACTTCTTGAAAGTGAAACTGCAAATATGTCTTTAAGGGATCCACAAACTAACCTTGATAGATTTAAGGCTGGATTCTTTGTAGATAACTTTAAATCTGTTGTTGCTGGTGATGTAACCAATAAACAGTACAGAGCAAGTGTTGATTCTATTGAGGGTAGATTAAGACCACAACACTACACCACATCTATTGACCTATTGCTTGGATCTGAAGCGATTGTTGGTGCTGCAATTACATCTTCTCCATCTGCTGACTATAGATTCGTTACAGACCTTGGAGATGCTAATGTCAAGAGGATTGGTGACGTTGTATGTTTGGATTACACGGATACTTCTTATCTTGAGAATAAGTTTGCAACAAGAATTGAGAACGTAAACCCATTTGCTGTTGTTAACTGGATTGGTCAGATTGAATTAAATCCAGGCACAGATACATGGATTGAGACAAGAAGAAGTTCTGCAACTTATGACATAGAAGGATCCTTTAATGGATTCATGGGTATGACTGGTGCAGATAGTAACACTGGTTTATCCCCAATTGACTGGGGATCATGGGAGACAACATGGACAGGATCTAGTACATCTACTGGACCTTCTGTGTTCAGTGAT
>MDTE01184490.1_pt1 | contig 34238 bp, 34 predicted proteins | sample 811231 | NCBI WGS metagenome assembly MDTE01 (sample SAMN05326651, study PRJNA326480) | marine metagenome | isolation source: seawater | place: Indian Ocean: Red Sea | collected 2010
GTTAACTTTTTGTGAATTTTTTGTTAAATGCGACTAATGCTTTTTTGTAATCTTCAACCGTATCAATTTCTTTCCAACCACTTTCAATGATAACACAATGAACTTTTATACCTATATCAACAAGTTCCTGAATAAAGTCTGTAAGGTAGGCTTTTTGAAAAATTTTAGCTCTTTGAAAAGGTTTATTCCAATATAATTTTTTTAACCTGTGAAAATGTTCCTTAAATATTTCGGTTCCACGATTAGATAATTTGATCATACCAATAAACTCACCGTGAACCTCTTCATTACCAGTGTTAATTTTACCTATCTTTTCAACTTCATTATTTGAGTTAAATATTACGTTTTCAGCCTCTGAAATTGGATGATCTTTACGTCCTACATAATAACCTCTCCAATCAATATCAACTACAACTGAGATATCATGATTTGAGTTTAATGTTCTTTCAACCACAGATGGATCAAAAAGTATATCAGAATAAGAAATAATAATATTTCCATTGATAATTTTTTCAGCATAAAAAATTGAGTTTAAGATATTATTATTTTTATAATCCTTGTTTTCAAAATATTTTATTCCTTTGTAATTAATTTTTTCTTTTTTATATCCTCTAATTAAAGAAATATCTTTAATTCCATTTTTTTTATAAGATTCTAATTGACGTTGAAGAAGAGTTTTTCCACCAAAATCTAACATGCATTTTGGAATATTTTCTGTATGTTTTTTTAACCTACTTCCCAGGCCAGCAGCAATAATTAATGCTTTATTATTATTTTTACTAATTGAATTATTAATTTTTTCTAGTTGTTTTTCATCAAGATTATTTTCTTTAATAGATCTAATTAAAGAAATAATCTTTGGATTGTTGTTTAAATATTCTGAAATATCTGGTGCTAAATTACCTTTAGAAACTGCCACTAAATCGTTTAGTTCATTTAAATTTATCTCTAAAATTTTTGATAATTTCGTTATTACTGTTTGTTTAGGTGCTGACCTTTTTTCTTTTTCAATGTCATTTAAATATGAGGCAGCTATGCCAATTTTTGTAGCCAATTCTCTTTGACCTAATCCAATTTTTATTCTTTTTTCACGGATAAAAGTTCCAAATTTTTTTTTCATAAAAATTAGTTTTGTTTATTTTAGCTTTTAATAGTTCTTTTTGAATGGAATTTTTTCCATTGTAAATTTATATATTTTTTATTTATATTTGTTATCTTTTTATTTTTTTTTAAGAATTTTAATATTTGCTCTAGTGTAAAATATTTATTTTTTTTGTAAAGGTTATCAAAAATTTTCTTAATTATTATATAATCCTCACGATAATCTAGCGTTAATCTTATATTTTTTTGATAAAGTTTTGGTTTTTTTCCACGAAATTTGGATACTAAAAAAATCTGTGGGTTAGACCAAATAAATGATGTAACATGTTCTTTATCAAATCTAGATGTCGCTAACTTGTATGCCTTTTTAAGTGACTTAAAATTAAATACTTCACAATGAAAACCATCGGGTAGATAATTTAAGTCTACATTGCTACAGTAATCATAATTATTATTTAAAAAAAACTTTAGTAGAATGTTGATATACTTTACGTCTATTAAGGGACAATCTGCAGTGATTCTAATTATTGTTGTAACTTTATTTGCAAGTGCACATTTGTAGTATCTTTTTAAAACATTGTTTTGATCTCCTCTATAAATAAGAATTTTTTTCTCTTTTGCAATTTTGACCAATTTGTTATCATTTTTATTTTTTGTTGTTGCTAAAATTAAAGTATCTACTCTTTTTAGTTTTTTGAGTCTTTCTAGTTGATATTGTAATACAGACTTGTTTAATAGAGGCATTAATATTTTGCCAGGAAATCTTTTGCTATTTACTCTTGCTTGAATAATGCATGCTACTTTTTTTTTCATAACTAGTAAAATTATTTAATGGATAAAGAAAAGTCTTTTTCCAAGTTTTTTTATTTTTGCGTTATTATTCAAATTAAAATTTTTGGACAGCCCTTCAATATCATCCTTAATAATATTTTCTTTAATTTCTGGAAATTTATAATTTAATTTTTTTTTAATTCTTTGATATTTGCCTGTTAAGATTAATTTAGCCACCAAATAAAGAGATTTAATATTCTCATACAAAAGAAGGTTGAGATAAATTAAGATATTGTTATTTGATTTTTTTACTAGTTTTTTTGATATTTTTACCCATACACTTAAAATATTTTCAACTGCTAGCTTTTTTTTCTTAAATTGTATTCTTTTATTCAATATTTTTTGATATTTTTTTTTATTAAAATTTATATTTTCAAAATTTTTTATTAATTTAAAAATTTTTTCATCTTTCATAACATTTAGAGATATTTTTTTAAGAAATTCTCCATTACCATTGTATTTTACTGGAATGTAATTAATTACTATTTTATCTGACATAATACCTTCACAGCCTGTAGTACACCCGCTTTGAATCATTAATTTGCAGTTTTTAATCCATGAAGAAGCATTTCCAGTGTTATTAATAAACAAATTTTTTCTTTTAACTAATTTATTATGCCAAAAATTCATATTTTCTACTGGGTGTGGTCTCACATAAAAATTAAGATTTGGGAATTTTTTTGACAGATTATTAATTAATTTAACAAATTTTTTTATTAATTTTTTTTGGTAAGGATAGAAATCTTGGTCTCGCTTCAAAAGCTTTGGGGTTCTGCTGTAATAACCTTCTTTTTTTTTTGCATTAATAATGCTTCGATAAGAATTTATATTATTAGAAAATGAAAAATTTGTGCAAATGAGTACGTATGGTTTATTAAACGTTTTTGAGGAGTTGTTATAATCTTTAAAATTAATTTTACTTTTCCATATATCTGATCTAGGAGATCCTGTTAGATAAAACTTCGTTTTTTGATTAGTAAAGTATTTTTTTAATTTTTGATAATCGTAATTGCCCCAACAAAAAAAAGCGGTAATTTTACTTAACTCTTTTTTAGATAGTCTATTTGATATAAAATATTCATTGTAATCATAATTATCTAATAATCCATGCTCCTCGTCAATTGCGGTTATTTTGAAATTTTTATCTATCAACTGTTGATGAAATTTTGACTTAGCTTCACCATGTGTAATACTTTTAGTATGTAATATGCCTGGGTTAATTAAATTTTTTCCAAGTAAGTATTTAAATGTAGCAGTATCAGAAATATATATGTTAAAGTTTCTTTTTAGTGAAAATAATGCAAGTAAAAGATTGCCATGTAATTCGCGCCTAATCATTTCTATCAAAATATAAATATTTTTCTTTTTCATATATTAATAATTATTTTTTTCTTTTTTTTAAAAAACTTGGTCTATCCTGGTCACAATCACCCTTAAACATCGGCACAAATCTATTTAATTTAGATTTTATAGCCCAACTTAAGTTTATATTTTTTTTAACAAATGGTTCAAAATAATTTGGGATGATTATATCATTACTGAAATTATTTTTATTTAATCCAGACTTTAACATTATTGAATTTTTCATTCCATATTCATAAAAGTCTATATATTCTGCTTTAGTTTTGCTGAGCAATTTTTGAAGAGGAAAGTTTATTCCAATTAGTGCCTCATCGTAGCCAAAAAAATCTACAATCCTTAAAGCTTTACTTCCTTTATATTTACATATTCTGATTACAAAAAAACCAACTATCTTTCTTAATTCTGTGATTTGATAGATGTTATATTTATAGTATGGATGTTTGGTGTATCTATTGATATAAAAATTTTCATCTTTTCCATACTTTTTTTGTAAATACTCTTTATCATCTCCAAAAATATTTAAATTTAATTTTCTTTTAAGAATTCTAATTTTTTTTTTAGTTATATTCCTATTAATCATTTTATTATTAACTTTTTTATTTTTTATAAGTTTAAATAATCTTATTTTAGAATTAATTAGATAATAGTGCTTCATTTCCCCTACTTTAAAGCCTATTTTTTTATATATATTTTTAGCAATCTTGTTACATCCAATTGTACCAATTCTAGTATAATTCAATTTTTTTATAGGGAAAAAAACTAACTTCATACCTGGATTGGGAATCCCTTTATCTGCTACCCAATTAACCATCCAAATTGTATCGTTTAAAATTAATTTTTCTGAGTATTGACTGTTGCTAATGAAACCATGACAACCAATAATTCTATTTTTTTTTTTTGCAATAACAAAATTGTATCTTTTTTTTACTTTGTCAAAATGCTGCCAATTAAAAAATTTTTTATCATTCGCTAATATGTGATATTTAGCCCAAGAATCACTGATATACTTCATTAAATTATCAGTGTCATTAAATCTGCAAAAAAATATTGAAAACAATGTTTTAACCTTAGTGAATATTTAGTCTATTTTTTTTTTAATAACAATTAAATTTTGATTTTTAACTCAAATTTAGTACATTTTAAACAGTCATAATTATGGATAACACGAAGCTCAAAAATAAAATTCAAAAATTAATAAAACAAATTTTAAATGTTAAACATTTACCTAAAAAAGCTTCATCTCTTAATGTTGTTGAATGGGATTCATTAGCTTATTTAACTATAATTTCCAAAATAGAAAAAACATTTAAAATTAAGATAAATCAAAAAAATATAAATAATTTTGGAAGTGTAGAAAATATTGTTAAGGAAATAAAGAAATGCAAAAAAAAATAACGTTAGCTGATTTTTTTATAAAAAACGCAAGTAAAGATAAATTTGTTTTAGAGATAGAAACGGGAAAAAAAAAAATTACATTAAAATTCTTGAGGCTGCAAAAAAAATATCATCTTACAAAAAAATTAATAAAGGAGATATCGTTACTGTTATATTACCAAACTCGATAGATTTTATAGAATGTTTTTTAGCCTCTTTATTGGGCGGATGGATATTCAATCCCTTGCCATACTTTATACAGGATCAAGAAATTGAAAAAATATTTGATTACGTGAGACCAAAATTAATAATAACAAATAAAAAACAAATTTTTGAAAAATTTTGCAACAATTATAAAATAATTAGCCCCAAAAAAATTATTTTAACAAAAAAAGTTTATACTTTTAGAAAAATTAATCCTAATCATCCTGCTGCTCTTTATTATTCATCTGGCACAACTGGTAATCCAAAGGGTGTTTTATATTCTCATAATAATATGACATCGTTAATTAGATCTATAGTAAAAGGTTTTAAATTTAAAAAAAAAGATAATCAGCTTGCTTTTTTACCTTTTGGACATACCGCGTCTATTAATTATAATATTTTACCTTCTTTATTAATCGGTTGTAATCTATTTATTTCTAAAGGATTTGAACATTTAAGAAGCAATTTTTTTAATGTTCTGGAGGAGTATAAGATTACTTATACTGAAGTTGTTCCTTCTGTTCTTTTTTTACTCAATAAATTGAAAGTGGACATTAGAAAACTAGATTTATCATCCTTAGAATTTATAGGTTGTGGCTCTTCTACGTTGCCAATAAGTGCTCAAAAAGAGTTTATTAGACGGTATAAAATAGGTATTGGAAATCTTTATGGGCTCTCAGAGACTGGGCCCTCACATATTGATGATCCAAGAAAAAAAAATTGGAAGCCTGGGAGCATAGGAGTCCCTTTAGATGTAAATAAATGTAAAATTAATAAACACGGAGAGATGCTTATTAAAGGCAAAAATGTTTTTATTGGCTACTATAAAAATAAAAAATTGTATGAAAAAGTAGTTAAAAATCATTGGTTCTGTACAGGTGACCTAGGTAAACATCATAGAGGAAAGTTTTATTTTGTTGATCGCAAAAAGGATTTGATAATTAAAAGTGGTATTAATATAGTTCCAATGGAAATTGAAGAAGTAGTTCATAAACATCCTAATATACTTGAGTGTGTTGTGATAGGTAAAACCGATAAAATTCATGGAGAAGAAATTGCTCTAGTGGCGGTTAAGAGCGGTAAAATAAAAAATAAAACACTCAGAGAAGAAATAATTAGATTATGTGGACAAAATTTTTCTTCATACAAGGTACCCAATCACATTGAATTTTGGAATAGCATACCAAAACCCCATCAAAGAAGCTTTTGAGAAGGAAAGTAAGAGAAATTATCAATAAAACTTGACAATTCGTTAATAATTTAACATCAAAGCATTTTAAAATATAATTAAAACTTAAGTGATGACTAATGAAAAAAAAATTGCTGGAATTAACGGTTTTGGAAGATTTGGTTTACACTTAATAAAATATTGGTTGGATAGAAGTGAAAAATCATCTTTTATAATAAAATATATTAATGATGATTTTTTATCTTTAGACCAATCCATAAAAATATTAAAAAATAATAAAAAAGTCCTTTTCAATAAATATAAAATTTTAAAATTTGAAAATAAAATTAAATTTTTAAAACCTGATGGTGTAATTTATGAAGTTGAATATTCAAATAAAAAAAAAAGCCATATTCCTTGGATTGGAAAACCAGATTTATTTTTTGAAAGTTCTGGAAAGAATACATTAAAAAAGGATTGTATTAAGTTTTTAAAAAACAATACAAAAATAATAATAATTTCTGCAACAAGTTGGGATGCTGATAAGACTTTAATTTATGGGTATAATAATAAAGAATTCAAAAAAAAATATAAAGTAATTTCATATGGATCTTGCACAGTGAATGCTTTTGTTCCTTTGGGATATTTTATAGATAAGAAATATGGTATAATCGACGCAGATGTAAATGTTGTACATAACATACAAGAATATAAATTAAAGGACAACATAACTTTAAATAGAAAATTTTGCACATTAGAAAAATCTGGACCACAGTTAATTAAAAGTCTTAATAGAAAAAATTTTAATGTAAATTATACTATTGTACCATATACAGGAGTATCAATGATTGATTTTAGGTTCAGATTAAAAAATTGCCCACCTATAAATCAGTTTATAAATAAATTAGAAAAAGCGACACAAAATGGACCTTTGAAAGGGCTTTATAATTTGCATGATAATGATCGAGGACCGGAAGTTCACAATTGCACTCCATTTTCAGCTGTATTAATTAAAGAAAATATAAAACAAACTAATAATCAAATTTATTTATCAAGCTATTTTGACAATGAAAATTCTGCTAATAGATATTACGATTTAGTTAATTACATATCAGAAAAAATTTAAAAGGTATAATTTTTATATGGATTATTTTACAACAGTTAATTATCATTATGTAAGACCAATTAAAAATTCAAGATATCCAAATTTAAAAGGGTTAGAAATAAAAGAATTCATAAATCAAATTAAATATTTAAAAAAAAAATATAATATAATTTCAGGTAATGATCTGATTGATAGAATTATCTATAAGCAAAAACTGCCTAAAAGATCTTGTCTTCTTACTTTTGATGACGGATATAAAGATCATTATAAATATGTAATGCCAGAATTAATTAAAAATAAGATATCGGGATTTTTTTTTCCCTCTGCGGAAAATATAATTAATTCAAAGGTAACCGACACAAATAAAATTCATTTTATTCTTAACGCAAAAAAAAATTCAGTGATCTTAAAAGATATCAATTATTTCTTAAAAAAAAATAGACTAAACCTACCCGATAAAAAAATAATTTATAAAAACTTTGAAAAAAAATTTAAAAAAAATGGATTGGATATCAAAGAGGTTAAATATATTAAATATCTATTGCAATCTTGGGTGCCAAAAGAAATTAAGGAAAAATGCTGTAATTTCCTATTTAAAAAATACGTAAAATGTGACGAGACTAAATTTTCTAAAGAGCTATATTTAACAAAAAAAGAGATTAAAGAAATGATAAAAAATGGCATGTTTTTTGGTGGTCATGGTTACAGACACATACGTTTAGGTGAATTAGATTATAGCAATCAAAAGAAAGAAATTGATAAAATGGTTAAATTTTTAAAAACATGTGATATTAAAAAAAACTGGGTTATGTGTTATCCTTATGGTTCATATAATAAAGATACGGTGTCAATACTCTCAAAGAAAAAATGTATAATGAGTTTCTCGGCATCTTCAGGCAGATCATTTTTGATAAAAAAAAATCTTTTTAACATGAATAGATTTGATACTAATGATATTTGCAAAAAGTTTTAAAAGGAAGTGGTTTTTTAATTTGTTAAGTATTTAGATAAGAATTAATTTAATGAATAATTATTGGAAATTGCAAAAATTACCAAAATTTCGTTAATAATAATTTAATATCATTTTTTGTTTTTCAACATGTCTACTAATAATAATAGATAAAATTGGTGAACATTTTCAACAATATTATATTTTTTGGAGTCGACCCAGATATTAAGATCTCCAATTCTATTAAGTGAGTTTTTTTTTTTGAAACCTGTGAAAGTTACAATTTTTGAGAATTTTTTCTTTTTTGCGGCTTTCGCAGCTTTGATCATGTTTCTCGACTCACCGCTAGATGAAATTAAAATAATTAGATCATTTTTATTTCCATATTTATATACAACATTAGAAATCCAATTTTCAAATTTATAATCGTTAGCGTAACATGTAATAAGTGAAGGATCGTTAAAACTAAAGCACTTTATGTTAGAATTATTAGTCAAATCCATACTAAAGTGTGATGCGATTGATGCACTTCCTCCATTTCCAAAAATATGTATTTGATTTTTCTTTTGAAATTTTAAGAGAGTTTTAAAAATTTCCTCTAATGTGTCTTCTTGAGACTTTAAACTTGTAATTGAAAATTTGAATTCTTCTATATAATTTTCAAAATATCTTTTTAAGTTTTGTTTCATTAATTTGATCTCTACAAATATTTTTTAAACTCTTTTTTCCACCTCGTATTATAGCCGTAAGCCTTATCATCAACATAAATGTCTGAACTAGGTTTATTAATAAAAAGTTTGTGATACTTTAGACCCCATTTATTAAGTTGAGTTAATGTTTTTTTATATCCCTTTTTTTTTGATTTTATAATATTATCATTATTTCTGCCCATATATCGAGCTGTATTAATTTTAATAGTGTGACCCTTTTCATACAGTTTGTTTATTATTTTTATTGCATTTTTATCTGGAATTGATGAATTATATTTGCTGAGAGAAGTTTTACAAATTGTGTTATCTATATCAAAACAAAAAGTAATTTTTTTTTTCATAAGATTTATATTATTCGAATATATAATAACCTGATCCAGCACTAAATTTTGACTGGTATAATTTAAATTTAACTTCTCCAAATATTTCTTTAATAGCAATAGTTTCTCCAGGAAAATCTTTGGAATTTGGTTCATCAAAACCTATTACACTTCCTTTTATTAAATATGGTTTTATCGCTTTTAAACAATCTTTGGTTGGTTTATAAATATCCATATCAAAATAAGCTAATGAAATTAGAGTTTGTTGATTCGATTTTAGATATTTTTTAATAGTTTTTGAAGCATCTCCTTTTATCAATTTATGTCTTTTGACATGGCTTGCGGGGCTCTCAGTTGATTGATAATCTAAAATATTTTCTAAATATTTATCGTAATTTTTGGTCGTAGCAAATCCTCCTAATTTAGCTAGTTTTTTATTTCCTTTGTTTTCATGCTTAGAAATTGAAGGAAAACCCGAGAAAGTATCAAAGCCGATTATTTTTTTTTGCATGTTATATGGTTCATATATACCTCTAAAATTCAAGAATAAACTTAAATTCTGTCCCCATCGACATCCAAATTCAAGTATGTCTCCAGTTATATTTAAAGTTTTTTGGTATAACTCATTCATAAATAATATTCTCATCAGATTAATTCTGTTCTGAAACAGGCCCAGGTTTCTCATTTTAAATTCATCACTGCTTGGCCAGTTATTAAATAATTTTATTAATGTTTGTCTATTTTTTTTTTCATTAAGAGAAGTATAAGATGTGGATGTTTGAATTTTTTTTTTCATTTGATTATTTAAATTTTATAGTTAATTTAAAATAATTGCTTTTTCAATTTTTAAATAGCACAAATTAATACAAAAATTTTAGTTAAAATTGTTTTAAATAGCTAATAATATTGATTTTACTTATTAAATAAATATTCTCAGTTAATTTAATTAATTATGAATTCTAAATTTAAAGATAAAAAAGTCTTTATCATTGGTAGTGGATTTAGAGCATTGATGACAGCATTTTATTGCTCTAAAGAAACCAAAGATATTAATATTATCTCAAACAATAAAAATTTACATGGGGTTATGAGCCCAATAAAATGGCTAGGTGGAAAATTTGATAAAGGTTATCATTTTTTTGATGGATTTAATGCTAAAAATAAAAATATTCTTGAAGATTTAGTTGGTAAAGAAAACCTTTTTAATTTTGGTTATGGGGCAGCTTCTTTTACTAATAATAAAATTTATCCTGATCATGGAATACCTTACTGGCCAGATAAAAGTATATCTTTTAGCTTAATTTCGTTATTTCAATACTTGTTACTAGCTTTTAAAAAGGATAAAGAAATCAAAAATTACGAAGATTTGCTTAAAACATTGCCAAAAAATATTAATCGAATATTACATCATGCCTGTATTAGAAATACAAATTTAACTCCGGATAAATTATCCCATCTAGTGTCAAGATATAGTCATTTTTTGTGTTATAGACAAAGTTTGCTTCCAGATTTTTTAAGTAATTTGTTAAAAAAAATAGATTATTTCGATGCTAGACTTGCCTCTAGAAGAAAAACTTTAAATCTTGAGCAAATATCACTTTATCCCAAAGGTAAATATATTGGATTTATATCTGAAATAATGGAAAAAAATTTAAAAGAACTTGGCGTAAGATTTATTAATTCAACTGGAATTAAAATTTCAAAAAGCGATAACTCAATAAAAATTAATTATAATGGTAATAGTATATTTGCAGACCATATATTCATTGTAACCGAGTTGGATAACGCATTGACACTTTTTGATGATAAAATTTCAAATAAAAAGAATAATCATTACGTATCTCAAATCTTATACTATTTTACGACAGACAAATTATACTCTAAGTATCAATACATTCATGGCAATGACATAAATATAAAGATAAATAGAGCAACTAATCTTTCATTATATGGTGAAAAAACGGAAAATAATGAATTTGTCATTTCAGCAGAAGTTCCAACAAAGATAAATAGCGACATATGGAATAAATCTGATGAATATAAAGATTATGTTTGGAGTGAATTAAAAAAAATGAAAATGGTAGATGATGATCAAAAATATAGAAATTATAAAATATTTAAATTGGAAAAGACTCTATCAGTTCCTTTAGTTGAATTTGAAGATACTTTAAAAAAACTTAATCTCTTAATAAATAAAAAATATATGAATAAAATTCATCTCCCTGGTGTAGGTACTTTTACAAGAAACATTTTTATGGAATCTTTAAATACAATTTTTGATAATGAAAAAAAATAATCAAATATATAATTTCGCAAAAAAAATTATTCATTATCCAAGAAGCTTGTCTGGTAGAGGCACAAGAGAAACGCTCAAAGAGATTAAAAAAATCATTCCTAACTTAAAAATTAAAAGTTTTAAGTCTGGTAAAAAAGTTTTTGATTGGAAAATACCTTTAGAATGGGAGGTTAAAAATGCATACATAATTACACCTGATGGTAAGAAAATTTGTAATTACAAAAACAATAGATTGCACTTAGTTGGTTATAGCTCTCCTATAAAAAAAGTTCTAAGTAAAAAAAAAATTATCAAAAAACTTTATTCTTTACCCAATTTAAAAACTGCAATACCTTACATCACTTCTTACTATAAAAAAGATTGGGGTTTTTGTATTTCGCATCAAAAAAAAGAGGCGCTTAAAGATGGTAATTATAAAGTAATAATTGACTCCAAATTTAAAAAGGGCTTTATCAACTATGGAGAATTGTTCATCAAAGGAAGAACAAAAAAGGAAATTCTTTTTTCAACATATATATGCCATCCTGAAATGGCAAACAATGAGACATCTGGAATTTCAGTACTTACTTATTTAGCTAAATGGATAAAATCAAAAAGTAGAAAATTTAGTTATAGAATAATTTTTATACCAGAAACAATTGGGTCAATAGCATATATCGAAAAAAATTTAAAAAGACTCAAAAAAAATTTAATAGCAGGGCTAGTCGTAACTTGTGTTGGTGATGCTAAAAATTTTTCTTATATTCCATCTAGATATGGTGATACATTAAGCGATTTTGCAGCATTAAATGTTCTAAAAAAAAATAGGAGAAAATTTAAAATTTATAGTTGGTTAGATAGAGGTAGTGATGAAAGACAATTTTGTGCCCCTAATATAAATTTACCCTTTTGTTCTATCACTAAATCAAAATATGGGACTTACAAAGAGTATCATACATCATTAGATAAATTAGGGTCAGTTGTTGTTTCTAAAGGTCTTAATGAGAGTTATAGTCTTTTTAAAAATTACGTAAAGTATTTTGAAGACAACTATGACAATCGTTTTTTTGTGCCTAAGAATAATTGTTATTGTGAGCCACACCTTAGCAAAAGAAAATTGTATCCAACAATTTCTACCATAAGGACTGCGAGTAAAGTAAAATCAATGATGAATGTATTATCCTATGTTGATGGAAAAAACTCTGTTATGCAAATTGCAAATTTATGCCATCTTTCAATTATAGATGTAAAAAAATATTTAGATATTTTTAAAAAAAACAAATTAATTAAGTAATTAAATTGGAAAAATATAAAATTATATCAATAAATTTTGATACGGCATTTAAAGTTTGGGAATCATCGCCCAATGCTAACATTTACAATAATCCGATTTTTTTAAAAAATTACAAAAATGTTACCTTTTTGGGTGCCTTTAAAGGTGATGAAATTAATTGTTGCTGGCCTATATTTAAGAATAAAAAGAAAATCTTAATTCCAAATTTTTTTTACTACTTCGGTCCTTTCTGGTCAAAAAAAATATTTGAACTCCCTGCTCATTCTTGGCTTTCAACATCATTAAATATTTACTCAAAATTCATTGAATATCTAACTAAGAATTGCAGCAAAATATCTTTTCAATTCCATCATTCATTATTGGATATTAGGGCTTTTGATTGGTGGAATTTTGGGTACAAAACAAAAAAAAAATTCTTAGTAAAACCAAAATACTCTGCAATTATCAATTTAGAAAATATTGATCATAAACAAATAATGTCAAATTATAGATATGTAAGAAGGTATGAAATAAAAAACTTTATCAAGAACGGTTATGAAGATAAAATTGAAATGTGTGGGATAAATTTTAAAGAAATTAGTGAAATATACATAAAAAGTAATACTTCAAATTTAAATAAAATTCAGAAAAAACATTTGTTTCAAGACATTAAAAATATTTGTAATTTAGCAAATAAAAAATTTGGTGCAATTCAATGTTTCAAAGACAAATATACTAACAAGATTGTATATTTTAATGTAGTTTTATTTGATAAAAATTCAATTCATCTAGTTTTAAATTGTTCAAATGAAATTTGGAAAAAAAAGGGAATAATGGCTTGGGGTTTAAATAATCTTTTTTATAAATATGTTGGAAAATATAAGTATTTTGATTTTAATGGTGCTAATAGCCCATTAAGAGGTGATGACAAGCATAGCTATGGATCTTATGAAAAACTATATTTTCAATTGGAATATTAAAAATGGATTTATTAATTAAGAGTTTATCGATTGTACCAGCAAATTTTAGACTTAAAATTTTTTTAATATTTTTATCAAGTATACTAGTAGTAATCTTAGAGCTTCTAGGAATTGCTTTGATACTTCCTTTGACTGCTATTTTAGTTAATCCTACAAAACTTAATTTAATTGAAAAATATTTTGTGGGTTTTGACATTCAAAGTCTAATTAATCAGGATAAGTTACTAGTGTATGGAATAATTTTTTTTATTTTTATTTTTGTATTAAAAGTCATATCTTTAATTTTTCTAAATATTTATAAAGCAAATTTTTTCTATAAAATAAAATTAAAAATGACCAAGCTTCTTTATGCAAAGTATTTAAACGAAGATTATTTGTTCCACGTAAATATAAATTCCTCTATTTTAATAACAAATATTCACGGTGAAATAGGCATGTATGTAAAAAAAGTATTAAATGTTTTCTGTGAATTGCTTTTAGATATTCTTTTGTTCATATGCTTGCTTTTAATTTTATTAAACATTAGACCAGTCGAAACTATAATTGCATTATTAATTTTTAGTTTTCTAGCTATGTTGTATTTCATAATTATAAAGAAAAGGTTGGATTTCTGGGGACAGCAAAGACAAAAGCAAGATAGGAAAAAACTAAAACATCTTCAACAATCTTTAATAGGTATAAAAGAAGTAAAAATTTATTTAAAAGAGGTTTTTTTTGAAAATATATTAGATAAAATTAATTCGAAAAGAGAGGATGTAACAAGAAAATTAGCATACGTTTCTCCGCTACCTAGATATATTTTAGAGTTAGCAACCGTTATATTTGTACTGATTTTTTCTTATTACATGACAAGTTCAAGTGAAAAATTTGAGGAATTTTTACCTGAATTTGCATTATATTTTGGATCCTTTTTAAGAATGTTGCCGATATTTACAAAGTTAATAAATAACTTCCAAACTTTAAAGTTTGGTAAACCAACAGTAGATACTTTGTACAAAGATTTTTCTATAGATAAAAATTTAAATAGATTTTCTAATCATAGTGAACCACTTAAATTTAATAAAAATATAATTTTTAAGAATGTATCTTTTAAGTACCCTTCAAAAGAGGATTTTGCCCTCAAAAATCTTAATTTAAATTTTGGACAGGGAAAAATAATTGGGATTTTAGGTAATACTGGCTCTGGCAAAACAACATTTTTAAATTTGCTTACTGGTTTGATTGAACCAACTAGCGGTGAAATCCTTTGTGATGGTAAAAAAATAAATTTTAATAACCCAAGTTGGAAAAGAAAATTAAGTTATGTAACCCAGAAAACATTCTTAATTGATGATAGTATAAAAAATAATATTTTGTTCGGCGAAAATGATACTTATGATGTAAATAAATTTAATGAGGCTCTGAAATTTTCTTATCTCAATAAATTTGTTGATAAACTGCCAGATGGAGTAAACACTTTAGTTGGAGAAAGTGGTGTTAAATTATCTGGTGGTCAAATACAAAGAATTTCTATTGCTAGAGCTCTATACAATTCACCAGAAATTTTAGTATTTGATGAACCGACTAATTCGTTAGATGAAGAAACAGAAAAAAATATAATTTCTGAAATTTTCGAACTTAAAGGAAAATCTACCATATTCTTAGTTACTCATAATAAAAAACTAACATTGAATTGTGACGAAACTTATTTAATAGAAGATAGCAAGTTTTTTAAGTTATGATTATTTTAATATATTCTTTACAAAGTTTATATCTTCTAAACTATCAATAGATATTTGTTTGGTTTTTACTACAATTGATCCAGTATTCTTACTAAATAGAGTTTTTTTCTTTTTCAAAAATTTTTTACTAACCACATACGCATTACTATTTCTATAGTAAACTTGGCCAAGTTGTTGTCTATAAAATATTTTAGGTCCCCTTTTTGAATAATATTTAATTTTATTTCTTTTGAGTTGTAATTGTTTGTCAGGATGAAATTTTGGGTCTGTTTTAGATATCGTCCACACAGAATCATATTTTTTTTTTAATTAAAATCTTAATACAATTTCTTACATCATTAATTTTTCTAAGCGGTGAAGTCGGATGAAGCATAACCACAATATCAAAATTAAGTTTTTGATTTTTTTCAATTTCCTCAACTGCATGTAATAAAACTTTTGTGTCTGATATTTTATCACCAGATAATTTTTTTGGTCTCTTCACTATATTAATTTTGCATTTCCTAGCCTCTTGAGAAATTTTATTATGATCAGTAGATAAAGCTAAATAATCAAAAAATTTGCATTTATGAGCAAAATCAGCTGTTATTCTTACTAATGATTTTCCATTTATTTTTTTTAAATTTTTTAATTTTATACCTTTGCTTCCACCTCTTGCAGGAATAACTGCAATTATTTTATTACCATTTATCATAATAATTTACTTTTTGATTAACTTCGATTGAATAGAAAAACTCATTGGAAAAATGGTATTTTTTCTAACATTATTTTTTTTATATTTTCTATCCATTGAAATAAATTCTGGAAATTTTTTCTTTAACCAATTTGATTTTTTTAATCTTTGTTTCTTCGGCAAAAATTGAATTGCTTGGTCCCAACAATAGCCTACAGCTGTAAATGGCCCTCCATCAAATTCTATTTTAAAACCTGAAAATCCGTATTTTTTTAATAATTTCTTAAACCCATAGGGTGTTATTCGAAAATAATCCTCAGGAACCTGATGTAACTCTCTCACTAATGGCTCAAATATATAGACCTTACCATTTTTTTTCAGAATTCTTTTAATCTGTTTTAATAAGGCCTCCACATCATCAATATGATGCATTAAATTAGGCACTAATATCAAATCAGCAAAACTATTTGGTAATTTAATTTTTTTATAATTAAATTGATAGTTTTTTTTCATAGAAATGAAGTTAGTTTTTGTGTTAACACGATTATAAGCTCCTCGTTTTTTTAACTCAGAGGAAACACAATCCACTGAAACGAAAGTTTGCCTGTAAAAAAAAGGAGCAAAAAGGCTTACTCCTCCATATAAAGAATTTCTTTCTAAAGATAAAATAGTAGAATTTTTTTTTGTTTCTTTAGCAAATTTTTTTATATCTTTAAAAATTAGATTAAAATGTGACCATTTTGAGTTAGTGTAAAAAACATTTTCTCTCAAAAATTTTTCGTGTTTGACTAAATCATAATTTTTTATCATTCTAGTAATTTAAGTTTTTGACAATATCTAATTTTATTTTTGATAATATATCTGATATTTTTTTTCCAGCTTTTCCATCCCCAAAAATTCTATTTTGTGGATATTTTTTTCTATGTATTTGTCTTAAAATCGATTTAAATATTTCAGTACTATTATATTTCGTATTTATAACATTTTTTCCTTGTTCTCTTTTATTTTGCCTATTACCAATATTAACTGCAGGAATACCTAAGTATGCACCTTCTCTAATTGCTGAACTGGAATTACCAATTAAACATGAACTATTATATATCAGTTTTAGATAATCTTCAGGTGAATAATTTTTTTGCCATCTGATATTTTTTGGTTTTTTTTTTTCTCTAATTATTCTTATTTTTTTTGAAACTATATCTGAGCCTGCATCTACATTCGGCCACAACCAAATTATTTGATGTTTGATCATCATTATAGCTTTTATAGTTTCATTGATATTTTTATTTATAAGATTATATTCAGTTGTAACAGGATGCTGAAGAACAACCACATAAGGTTTATCAAAATCAATTTTTAACTCACCAACCCCATAACTAGAATATTTTCTTTTAAATTTGTTGTCAATTTTAAGATTTTTTTTATTTATCAAATCTAATGATGGGCATCCTACTAGAAAAACTTTTTTTGGATCTTCTCCCATTTTTATAATATTTTTTTTTGATTTAAGCGAAGCTGGAAAATGTATATGGGCCAGCTTTGTTGTAGCATGTCTCACACTTTCATCTATTGATCCAGTTATCTCACCACCTTGAGTATGAACTAGAACAATATTCATATACGATGCAGCCACTGCTGCAGCTAAAGTTTCATATCTGTCAGCTATTACAACTACAATATCTGGTTTCAATTCATTAAAAATAGACGAAAACTCCATTATTGAAATTCCAGTTGATTTTGACATTGTTAAAAGATTTTCTCCCTCTAAAAGGGTATAAATACTCCGATTTATTTTAAACCCATCTCTTTTTATTATATCAGATACTTCTCCATATCTTTGTAAAATTGCTGAGGATCCTAACACGATTTGTAATTCTAATTTTTTATTTTTCTTAATTTCTATTAAAGCTGATTTAATTCTTGCATAATTAGCTCTATTATTTATTACCACACAAATTTTTCTTTTTTTCATAATATATCTTTTTTCTTAAGTATTCTTTTGGAAGATACATTTTTTAAAAGTTTTCTTCCAATAATTTTTGTTATTTCATTTTCTTTAAAACCAAATCCCGGTTTTTTCATTGTAATATAGTCTTTTTTGATTATTGATCCTTTTTTCATATTAAATTTTAAAGCCAAACTTTTACCAAATAAGCTTCTCATTTTTCTTATATCATTTGAAATAATATTTTTATTAACTGGATTGTTGTTAATTATGAAAATTTCAGTTCTTAATCTGCATAAATCTTTAAATTGATTAAAATTAAGAGAAGAGGATGAGTCTGGACCTTTGTCATTATTATTTGGTTTCACATGTACTTCAATTAAATTTGAATTTAAAGTAAGTGCCATTAAAGAAGGAGCTATTGATCCACTATGATCTGAATAACCAATTTGACAATTTAATTTTTTTCGAAATTGTTTAATTATGTTTAAACCAGTTTTTTGTAATTTGACCGGGTAGTTGCTAGTACATTGAAAAATAGCATGTTTTATAGATTTTAAGTTAAATTTTCTGTGAATTTTTACAATTTCTTTAAAACTCATCATTCCAGTACTCAATAAAATTGGCAAACGTGTTTTTATCATTTCATCTAAAATATGATTTGAGTTATATTCACCTGAAGCAACTTTCCAGGCAGGAACTTTTATTTTTTTTAATATTTCTATTCCTTTTTTTGAAAAAACTGAGCTTAAAAATATAATTTTTTTTTTCTTGCAGTAATTTGAGATTTTAAACCATTCCTCTGTTTTGAATTCAACACTTTTCCAATAATCATATCTTGTTTTGAAGTTTCCAATTTTTACTCTAAAAGGTTCATCAAGCGTTGACTCCTCACTAGCGATGTGTAATTGAAATTTTACTGCATCACCTCCGTTTTTTTTTACTTGATCTATAAATCTAAATACTTTTTCAATTGAGCCATCATGAGACTGTCCTATTTCTGCTATTATAAGAGGTGGGTGGAGATCGCTTATAATGCGATTAGATATTTTAAATGTTTTTCTAATCATTATTTTAATTTAAAGTTTTATTAAATACATTCAATAATCTATCAGAAGATTTTCCATCATAATTACCAATATAATGATCGATAATACTATCAACTTTACTTTTATCTTTTATAGGAAAGTGAATTTTATTTTTACAGATATCCTCAAGATACTTTATCATAGAGGCATTATCCTTTACGGAATAAGTCACTTCATTTAAATTTAAAATACATTTTTCAAACATGTCGTTAATTTTAATGCCAGCATAAGGCACGATAACTGGTTTTCTTAAAATTAGAGCTTCAAGCAATCCTGTAGACTGAAAACCTACTACAACTTTTGCATCTTTGATTAAATTATTTGCATTCCCTCCTCTTTTGATGAATACGTTTTTAATATTTTTGTTTTTAATGACCGACTCTAAATGCTTGTCGAATTTATCAAACATTTTCATTTTTATTATTACATGCTCTTCTGGATTATTTAAAGCAAAATCTAAAATAACATTTGTAACATTCTGAGAATATTTTTTTATGTCAAAAGATAATTTCTTTAATAAATTTTTTCTAGGTGTCCAAAAAGGCATTAATAAAAGTACATGTTTTTTCTGAGGGTTTATATTCTGATAGTAGTAATCGGCTCTCGGCATACCAACAACAAAAATCTTTTCTGAATTAATTACTGATGCTTTAATTAAAACTTCTTTAAACTTTTTTGTATAAACAGTCATATAGTCGCCTTTAAATTCACCATTTAAAGAGTTTATTTTTATATATAATTCTGTTAAAGGTCCATTGTCACTGTAATGAAGTGACTCTTTCTGGCAAACTATAAATTTAATTTTTAAAATTTTACAAGCTAAATGTAATTCTTTTTTGGCCTTGTATCTAAAATTAAAACTTAAAATACCATTGAAATTATGTTTTTTGTTAAATATGTCTAAAGTTTTTACTAAAAAATTTCTATAATCTTTTTTTGCTTTTTCAATACTCTCATCACTTGAAAAATATTTATCATCATTTAAATCATTATTAATACCCTTGAAATAATAATTAAATATTATTTTTAAATTGTTTCTTGGAAAGTAAAAAAAGTTAAAATCATTTTTTTTATTTTTTTTTAATTGTTCAATATCGTCGGAACCAAAAGATTTATATAGGACTAGTATTTTTTTATTAACATCGTTATTTTGTTTAAAATTGAGCAGAAATAATGATATAGTCCAGGAAAAGGAACATAAAGAGGGACTGTTTAAAATACAGCTAAACTGGAGTAGTAATTTGTTTAAATGAATTATGAAATTATAAGTTCTCTTTTTTAGAATTTTTATAAACATTGATTAGACAAATAAATATTCAAATTTTTCGTTAAGACTTGGGCTAATGTATGTTTTTTTTGGATCCATAATAAGAATTATTTTATTTATTTTAAAATTTATTTAATCATCATATATCTATTAATATTTGACAAATTAATCAAATAGTTCTGAGTTTGAATGAAAAAAACTTGGGCTTATTATAATTCCCTCTTTTTGACCGTAAAATTTAGCATACATATTCCAAAAACTATTCTGTTTATTTCTTTCAGCATTAAAGTCTAATTTATTTTCAAGGAGTTCCATCATTTCTTTAGTAGCATTTAGAATTTCTTGATTATTATTATCGATCAATTGCAAGTCATTTGGAATTTCAGAAACTAGGTTTACGTCAAAAAGTTTTTTTTGAAATATTTTCTTGTAAGTAAGATTTTTTCTAAAATCTTTAGAATAAAGTTTTTTTGGCAAATATATAGGTGCATATGCCGCATTAGTAATGTTCAAAAGATTAAAATTACTGAAATCGACAATAAGCCTGGGGACTCTCATTATCATTGCTATCTCATTAAGTCCTGTATTTCCAGTGACCATAAATTTTGCTTTGGCCTGTAAATATACGTCCAAGAAATCACTTTGATAATCCGCAAAAGTATAATCAAAGAATTTTTTCGTATTAATTTCAAATTTATCAATCTTGTCTCTTCCAACTCTTATAGCTTTATATCCATTTTCAATTACAAATTTTATTGCTTCTATTTGATTTTTTATATTTGAGTTTCTTACTGAAATAAATTTTTCATCTCTAAAAACTGGGCTTCTTGATCCAAATACAATTATTTTGTCAGTATCATTAATGAAATTCTTCTTTAAGTAATCGTCCCCGATTTTTGTTTCATAATTAGAAAATTTTATGAATGGGGGTGACTTTTTTAAAAATTCTTGGTTTGTAGTTAATTTATCGTTAATGACCCGTCGTGTCTTGCCGTATTCATCATACTCAACTTTATAATAAATATGTTTATGAGTGAATTTGTATTTTAAAAAAAAAAGCCTTATTGGATATAACAAGATACCAGGAAGAAAAATTAATTGTTTTTTTCTTTGATCTAACAAATATTTATTTGCGATCTCTTTATGATGATACCACAAAACAATTTCATTTTTTTTATATAATCCAAACTTTTTATCACACAAATATATTTCAGGGTAAGCAATATGACCTAGAGAACGAGATTTAATTACTCCTATTCTTATTTTTAATATTGGCCAGATAATTATTATAAAAAATATTAATGGTGAATAAATTATAATTTGAAGGAAGAATACTACTTTTGAGATATATTTCATCTTAATTTAATAACTCTCCTATATATCATTATCAAAATTTTTTAAATTGTTTTTTAATTAAATAAATATGTAAAAAATTAAAAACTTATTCATCAATTTATTTGAAATAATTTTTTTTATATTATATTTAACTTGTTCAATTAGATTTTAATTATAATGAAAAAAAAAATTCTTGTAACAGGTGGATCTGGATATCAGGGGGTTAAATTAGTTAAAAGATTGATTGATAAAGGTTATAGTGTAATTAATATTGATAATAATCTTTTTGGTAATTATTTCTTAAAAGATAAAAAAGTTAAAAATTATAAACTAGACATTAATCAAATTTACAAAATAAACCTAAAAGGTGTATTTGCCTGCATTCACTTAGCGAGTATCGCCAATGACCCAATGGTAGATTTAGATCAATCATTCAGTTGGGAAACTTCTGCTTTAGGAACTATGGTTTTAATGGAGCATTTAAAAAAACATAAAGTAAAAAAAATTATTTTTGCATCATCGGGATCTGTTTATGGTATTAAAAATGAGAAAAGAGTGACTGAAAAATTAAGTTTAAAACCCATATCAACTTATAATAAAGTTAAAATGGTTACCGAACGAGTAATTCTTTCTTACAGAAGATATTTAAAAGTAATAATTCTTAGACCAGCTACTGTGTGTGGGTATTCCCCAAGAATGAGGCTTGATGTGACAGTTAATATGTTAACTTTTCATGCTTTAAAAAATAAAAAGATAATCGTATTTGGAGGAAAACAAAAAAGACCTAATATTCATATTGATGATTTAATTGATGCTTACATGTTTTTTTTAAAAAAAAATATTCATACAAATATTTATAATATTGGCTTTGAAAATTTATCAATTATTAATATAGCAAAAAAGATTTCAAAAATCATAAAAGCAAAAATTGTAGTAAGAAAAAATTATAATGATACAAGAAGTTATAATCTTGACTCTTCAAAGCTACTAAAGACTGGTTTTAAACCAAAAAAAAATATCAATGATGCAATTTTTGAACTCAAAGATCTGTTTGAAAGAAAAATTTTAAAAGATAAAGCCAATTTTCACTCTATTCAGTGGTTAAGAAATAAATTAAATAAATAAGAAGACTTGATATTAAAATTCGTAAACTAGGATTTGTTAAAAAAACTCCTAATTTTTTTTACAACATACTCAATATCTCTTAAAGTTAACCAGTTATGAATGGGAAGACTTAGTATCTGTTTAGAAAAAGCTTCTGTATTTTTTAAAGACAAATTACCAAATTTATTTTTGTATGCACTTTGTTTATGAATTGGAATTGGGTAATGTATTGCAGTTTCTATACCATTTTTTTTTAAAAATTTTCTTAATTCATCCCTGTGTTGGGTTCTTATTATATACTGGTGAAATGTAGGTAAAACTAATTTTAAATTATATACAGGAACTTGTACTAAATTTTTTAAGTTTCTATTATAATAATTTGCTATCATTAAGTGCTTCTTGTTTATTTTTTTTATCTTTTTTAACATATAATTTCCAATCGAAGCCTGAAAATTATCTAATCTTGAATTTGTTCCCCAAACAACTGATTTATCTCTATTAATTAAACCATGGTTTCTCAGGAGAAGTATTTTTTTATATAGATCTTTATTATTAGTAGTGATCAATCCACCATCTCCCAAAACATGAAAATTTTTTCTAGGATGTAGGCTAAAAATACCAACATCTCCAAATGTACCTATATTTTTACTTTTGAATTTTGCTCCGAATGCATGAGCAGCATCCTCTATAAAATAGAGATTTTTACTTTTACAAATTTTTTTTATTTTTTCTACATCAAATGGAATACCAGATAAATGCACTGGCATAATTGCCTTTGTGTTTTTTGATATTCTATTTAATATTTTGTCATAATCTATATTTAGATCATTTCCAACATCAACTAAAATTGGTTTGCACCCATAGTAAGCCAAAGCTCCACATGTAGCTATGAAAGAGTTAGAAACGGTTATTATTTCATCTTTTTTTTTTAAATTTAGAGCTTTGCAAACTAGGCCCATGCCTTCAGTCCAATTTCCTACTCCTAGAACATACTTTGTTTTTAAAAATTTTTTTACATTATTTTCAAATATCTTGAGCTCATCTCCTAAAATATATTGTCCTTTTTTTCCGATATTTTTTAAAGCTTGATGAAACCCTTTTTTTTGGAATTTATATTCAGATTTAAAGTCAGTAAATTTAATTTTCATAAAAAAATAATTTAATTTTACTTAACATATGATTAATTTCTTTCTTTTTGATGAATTCATGCACAGGAAGAGAAATTGTTGAATTAGCTATCTGTTCGGTTTTAGGAAAGTCTCCTTTTTTATATTTATAATCTTTTGCTGCAGGTTGTAAATGCATTGGTATTGGATAATGTATTTTAGCATCAATTTTATTTTTAATTAAATATTTGACTAACCTATTTCTAAGCTTGGTTTTTTTAACCCTAAATTCATACAAATGATAAACTTCTTTTAAATAAGAATGCCTTGTTTTTGTAATTACATCTTTTACTGATTTTAAGCCTTCGTCAATTCTTTGTGCATTTTTTATTCTCGTCTTAGTAATAAAATTAATTTTCTTAAATAAATGATTAGCTACACATGCTTGTAAAGTGTCTAATCTCGAATTGTAGCCGAAATATATATTCTTATTTCTTCCAGCTAATCCATGATTTCTTAATAACATCATTTTTTTAAAATATTTTTTTTGCTTGATTACAACAAATCCTCCATCCCCCCAGACATTAAGATTTTTAAGCGGATGAAGACTGAAGCATCCAAATTCACCAAATGTACCAGCAAATTTGTTTTTATATTTAGCTAAAATACCATGACATGAGTCTTCGATAATTGGTATGTTATATCTCTTTGATATTTTTTTTATTTCATCCATATTGCAAACTCTACCACTCCAATGAACAGGCAAAATTGCTTTAGTTTTTTTTGAAATTTTATTTATAATTTTTATTGGATTTATGTTGTAATCGTCATCAATATCTACAAAAACTGGTTTAGCACCAGTTGTAACTATGGCGCCTATGGTAGCATAAAAAGTATAGGGCGTTGTTATTACTTCATCACCTTCTTTTACACCTAAACATTTTAAGCTTAACATTAAAGCATCCGTACCACTGCCTACAGCTACTACATATTTCTGATTTAGAAGTTTTTTAATATTGTTTTCAAAAATGTCTACTTCTTCGCCAAGTGTGAAATCGTTATTTTTTATAATTTTTTCAAATTTTTTTAAAATACTTTTGAAATCTTTAAACTGTTCAGAAAGGTAATTATGTTTGATCTTGTGTCTACGATCTATCTTATATTGTTGTGGTAAAAAATTTTTCATTACAATTATTTAACTTTAAAATTTAGGTCTTTTAATTTTATGTACTCATTTATATTATCATAGTAATTAATTGTTCTTCTTAAACCTTCAGTGAGACTGAATTTACATTTCCATTTAAGTTCATTTTTAGTTTTCCTGCAATTTAAATAATAATTTTTATCTTTCCCTGCTCTTTCCTGTTTATTCACAATTAATTTTTTCCATGAGTATTTTTTCAATTTGATTATTTCTTTAATTATTTCCCTAATTCTAAAGTACTTCTCGCCTGAGAAATGATATTTTTTTCCAACTTGTCCACTCTTTATTAGCTTTAAAATACCACTATTGAAATCTTCTTCAAAAATAAAGTCTCTTTTTGTATTCCCATCTCCATGTAATGGAAATTTTAATTTATTATTTATACAATATATTAGCTTTGGTATTAAACGATACATAGGTTGACCACACCCGTAAAAATTAGAAAATCGTGCTATAATAATTTTATATTTCAAATTATTGATATAATTATCTAATAACAACTCTAAGGATAGTTTAGAAACTGCATAAGGAGTTGAAGGATTAAAATTTCTTGAATCCTCGATTATAGAGTTTTTATTAGATCCAAATATTTCTGGTGTACTTATATATATATATTTTCTTAATTTTTTTTGGTTATGCAAATTTTTTATAAAGTCAATTTTTGAAGAAAAGTTTATTTTAAAATATAGTTCGGGGTATAACCAACTTTCGTTTACCATACAAATTGAGGCAAAATCAATTACATAATCTGGTTTACATTTCTGAACGACTTTTTTAATTTGATTTCCATTTAAATTTAAGTTCACCTTAAAAAGTTTAATTTTTCTAAAATTTTTATTTTTTTTTAAAAAAAGGCTAAATGGTAATTTTTTTTTTTTACTATAAGTTCCTATGATATCAAAACTAGATTTATTCAAAAGATAGTTTGCAAAGCTAGCACCTCCAAAACTTGATATACCTAAAATTAAAATTTTTTTTTTTTTCATTTTGTTGATTTTTAAGAATTATAAAATTTGTAAAATATCAATAGTGTGTATAAATTTCAATGAAATTACCTAAATAGAACATTTGTTATTAGCAACTTTAAGGTCTGATCAAGATAAATTTTATATTTTTATAAACAATAAATTTATAGAATTTAGAATCTTACAAATAAATGGTACTTGATGAATTTAAAAATACGTGTATTGATCTGATTAAAATGATTAGTGTAAACTTAGATAATTTAATAAAAGATTATGAAAAAGATCTACTCACAAAACTTAGGGGGTTTGGTAGTGAAAATCAGTATATTGAGCACTGGGTGCCCGGAACAACAAAAGCAGATAGCTTATATAATTTGATTAATTCATTTGTTGAAGCAAATCAATTTATATTTTCAATAAGTTTTGGGAAAAATAATAAAGAATTATCTTCTAATATAATGACTTATAGTGGAAAGATAGGGAGATTAGAAAAGTCAGAAAATGATGAAAATATCATCATCAATTTTGAAATAGATAAAAATAAATTTGACGAGAATTTTAAAAAGAAAATTCAAGTAAGAAAGGCTTATAAAGGTGAAGATTTTAGTAAAATAAAAAAAGTTATAAGTCCTACTGTGGCAAAATTTTTAAGTGAGGACTTTAAAGAGTCCATTACGAGAATGAACATAAATCATCTAAAAAATAATAAAAAAATCGTTCCTAAAGACTGTAAACATTATTTTTTTAATATATTAAATTCAGAAGTTCATATTTATATAAACATAAATGATTATAAAATTAACTTTGCATGTCATGAATTACAGGATGTAAAAGAGGAAAATATAGTTGTAGATTTATTTATTGATAATATTGTTGGTAAATCGATTCAAGAGGCCGCCGAACATTCAGTTATATATTTAGAACACTTTTTAAGACCTAAAATCGTAGAGGAAAAAGTTAAAGGTATAATTCTTCCTCATAATGGAGGAAGGATTTTTCAGGAATTAAACATTTCTTTAAGAAAAATTTACTCTAAATTTAAATCAGATTTGGGTCTTAAAGATATTATAAACAAAGAATTTACCCAAACCTCAGAAAAATGGACAGCCTACGACACAAAAAGAAAAGAAGAATTAGTAAATGATGTGATTAAAAATTTTGTCTTAAAAGAATTAAATCTTGGTGAAAATGATATAATCTTGAATAGGATAGAAATTAATTTTCGAATTATAGTTGAGTTAAGTGCTAATTTTAGAGAAAGACAAGAAAATGAAAATATGCTTTTTAAGGTTGAAAAAATTTTACATAACAAAATAGATAAGAGACTTGAACTTCTTACAATGGAAATTAAAGACCAAAATAAATTAAGATTTAAAAATCTTAAAAAAAATTTATGAAACTTTCCGATTATTTGGCAAAATATTTCGAACAAAAAAATGTTAAACATATTTTTGGGGTTACGGGCGGTGGTGCTATGCATTTAAATGACTCATTTGGAAAGAGTAAAAAAATAAAATTTGTAATGCATCATCACGAACAAGCAGCCACAATGGCTGCCGAGGCTTATTCAAGATTAAAAAAATCTGTTGGAGTAGTAAGTGTTACCACAGGTCCAGGAGGTACCAATTCAATCACAGGCGTTGCCGGAGCATGGTTAGACTCTATACCTCTAATAATCATATCAGGTCAAGTTGCAAAAAAGGATATGATTAATAAATCTCGAACAAGACAAATTGGCGTTCAAGAAATAAATATTATTGATATTGTAAAACCAATTACCAAAAATGCTCTTACTCTAAAAGATCCAAATAAAATAAAGTATGAGTTAGACAAAGCTTTTTATCTAGCAAATCATGGCAGACCTGGGCCTGTGTGGATTGATGTTCCATTAGACATTCAAAACAAAAAAATTGATATAAAAGATTTAAAAAAATACAGATTTACTCCAAAAATTTTAAAAGAAAAAAAAATAAATGAAAAAATCTTTAAAAGAATAATTTATTTTCTTAATAAAAGTAAAAGACCAGTTTTAGTAGCAGGAAACGGGATACACACATCATCTTCTGAAATTATATTTAAAAAGATAGTTAAATACCTTAAAATACCTGTGTTAACTTCTTGGAATGCAAAAGATCTATTAGAAAATAAAGACGACAAATTTATTGGTAGTTTCGGACTTTTTGGAGACAGAGCGTCGAATTTTGCGGTTCAGAATTCTGATTGTCTCTTTGTTATAGGCTCAAGATTATCTCAACCACAAACTGGATATCATTTAAATAAATTTTCCACAAAATCAAAAATGATATTTGTTGATCAAGATAAAAATGAAATTAAAAAATTTGGTAAAAAGATTTATTTACCGATAAATCATGATATTAACATTTTTTTTAATAAATTTTATCAATTTTTATATAAGAAAAAAATCAAGTTAAATGATAAAAATTACTGGTCTAAGCAGTGCCTATATTGGAAAAAGAAATATCCAGTTTTTTTATCTAAGTATAAAAAAACAAAAAAGATAAATTCTTTTTTTTTTATAGATGTACTTTCAAAAATTTTAGGAAAAAACTTAACAATTGTAACCGATATGGGAACAAGTTTTACTTGCACAATGCAAAGTTTCAAATGTAAAAAAAACCAAAGATTATTTACCTCTAGTGGATTGGCTTCTATGGGGTATGGTATTCCAGGTTCAATCGGTGCTTCGTTTGCTAATAATAAAAAAAACAAGATAATTTGTATTTCGGGAGACGGGGGAGCAATGTTCAATATACAAGAGTTACAAACAATTGTTCATCATCAACTACCAATAAAAATTTTCATCTTAAATAATGAAGGATATTTAACAATGAAATTAATGCAGAAAAAAAATTTTAAATATTACGTCGGTTCTAATCGTGAAAGTGGTATCAGTTGTCCAAATTTTGTAAAATTAGCAAAATCTTTTGGCTTAAAATCTATGCTTCTTAATAATGGTAAAAAAATTGAGAGTAAAATAAGAAAATTTTTATTATCTAATAAACCAGGGTTATGCCAAATAGACATGCCGTCAGAACAGGAGCTTATTCCAAGAGTTCAAACTAAAGTCAGTAAAAAAGGACAGTTTTTGCCAACAGACTTAGAAGATATGTATCCATATTTAGATAGAAAAGAATATTTTCAAAATATTTTATTTGACAAAGAATGAAGCTATAATTAATTAACTTTCTTTAATAGTATGAGAAAAGCATTAATATTAACTTCTAAACTTGTTCAAGATCACGAATTTATTTATCCATTTTATCGACTAAAAGAAGCTGGTTTTAATGTTGAGACTTGTAATCTAAGCGATGGGATCGTTGAGGGTTTTTTCGGAACTAAGGTTCCTCCTCAAGCAACAGATACTATAGTTAATATAAAAAAAATTAATGTCGATAATTATGACATTTTAATTTTACCCGGTGGTGTTAAATCAATGGAAATACTTAGATTAAATAATGATGCAATTGATTTAATAAAAAAATTTAATGAATCTAATAAAATTATTGCAGCTATATGCAGCGGAACAATGATGCTTATTTCAGCAAAAATTTTAAAAGGAAAAAAAGTAACTGGTTATTATGCTTGGAAAGACGATATTGAAAATGCTGGAGGGACATTCGTAGATGAGCCGAGTGTTATTGATGGTAATCTTATCACATCCCCACACTATAAATTCAATGGTGAGTGGATGCGTTCAGTTATAGCAAAATTAAATTCTTAAAAGAAACATTAACATAATAGATGAAAAAAATTTCATATTCAAATGTAGTTGTTAAAAAACCTTGGGGTCAAGAATACGTTTGCTTAAATAATAAAAAAAAATTATGCATTACATTAGTTGAGATAAATCCTAATCAAAAGACATCTTTACATTCTCATCCAATAAAAAAAACAGGCTTTGTTATTTTGAGTGGAAAGGCTCAAGTACAAATAGGATTACACCAAAAAAATAAATTTATTTATAAACCAAAGTCAATTCTTGTATTAAGACCTGGATTATTTCATTCGATTAAATCTATTGGAAAAAAAAAGTTGCTAGCATTAGAAGTAGAGTCTCCCGTAGATAAAAATGATTTAGTTAGAGTGAAAGACAACTATGGAAGAAAAAATAAGAGCTACGAGGGTATTAATAAAATTTCAAGAATAAAAAAAAAATTTTTTTAAAATGAAGATGCCAAAAAATAAAAGTGTAAATAGATATAGTTTTCAAAAACTTTCTTTTAATCTAGCTAATTACAAAGATTTGAGTAAATTTTCAAAAAAAGTAAAGAAGGGAAGTGTTTCAATTGTGATTAATGGATGTTTAATAAATTCAAAAAATAAAATAGGTGTTAACTATGGTGAAATTGTTAAGACAGAAACAATTAAAATTTTATCTAAATATTTTTATGTTAAAAAAGAAATAACAATTCTTAAAATTGAATAATTATGAAAGTTTTAGCTAATAAAGCAATTGATTTGAAAAAAAAATGGTTTATAGATTACAAAAATGAAAAGTTTTAAAAAAAAATTTAATGTAAGATCAGAAAATTTAGAGGAGTTTTATATTAAAAATGGTTATTTATTGATTAAATCTCCATTAAATAAAAAGTTATTATCAAAAATTGCAAATAACTTTCAAACCAAATTTAAAAAAAATAGAAATAAAGACATTCACTTGATTTGTAATAAAATGATGGAGGATTTTGAAAACTCTAACTTATATCAAGAATTAATTTTTGATAAAGAATTGGTAAACTTGATGATTAGAATGATAGGTAAAGATCTATGTGCTTTAAATTATACCGCTTTATGGATTAATACTCCGACTAATAAAAATCCAGTCTTAAAAAAAAATGATCATGTTGATGCTTGGACTGGAACTGGTGTAGATACAGTTTTTGTAAAACTTTTTTTAACCGATTGTGATGATTATAATGGTATGTCAGTATATCCTGGAACACATTTGCATGGACTTTATCCAGTGAAAAATAGAACTTTGAATCTACCGAACAATGTAAGTCTCCCAAAAAAAATAAATTTATCTAATGCAAAAAAGGGTGACATTTTAATTTGGCATCCACTTTTAGTACATGCAACAACGGGGCAAAGTAAAAATAAAACTCGTATTTCAATGACGCTTCGATATAAATCAACTGAGGGAGATTTCACATCTCAAGAAAAGGCTATAGGTTACAAGACTGTTTCAGTCGGATTAAATAATATAATCAAAAGATATATTGGAAATGATTATCTTTCCCCTTTCAGAGTCTACGGAGGTGTTGCAGCAATAGACAAAAGAACAAGCAGGCTTTATAATAAAAAGTACTTTCAAAAATATTTAAAGTAATATAATTTACAATATAATATTTAATAAAAATATGGCAGATCAAAAAGAATTAATCTTAGATGGAACAAAATTAGCCTGGCATTTAAACAGAGTTGAAAAATGGCAAAAAGGTGAGAGAATTGCTCCGGTTACTATTGATATGGCTTTAACAAGAGCTTGTAACTATTCATGTGGATTTTGTTATGCAATGGTTCAAGAAAATAAGAGAGAAGTTATTAACAGAAAAGCTATTTTAGACTTTATGGAAGATTGTGCTGAAATAGGTGTAAAAGGTATAAGTTTTATGTCTGACGGAGAAAGTCCAATTTCACCAGTATTTCTTGACGCTATTAAAAAAGGTAATGAATTAGGAATATCTTTAGGTTTGTCGTCTAATGGATTTGTTTTGACAAAAAGCAGAGCTGAGCAAATATTGCCCTATCTCACATGGCTAAAAGTTAATTTTTCAGCAGGAGAGAAAAAGCGTTATTCTCAGATCATGGGTGTAAAAGAAAACGCTTTTGACAGAGTAACAAAAAATATTGCTGATATGGTAGCAATTAAAAAACAGAATAATCTTGATGTAACACTTGGAATGCAAATGGTGCTTATGCCTCAAGATGGCGACCAAATAGTTCCGTTTGCAAAACTTGGAAAAGAATTAAGACCAGATTATGCTATAATAAAGCATTGCACAGATAATGAAGATGGAGATTTAGGAGTAGACTACAATGCTTATGAAAAATTGTATCCATCACTAAAAGAGGCTGAAAAATTTTCAGATGAAGATTATAAAGTTGTAATTAAGTGGTCTAAAATAAAAGATAAAGGAAATCAAAATAGAGTTTATCAAAGATGTTACGGTGCGCCGTTTCTTATACAAATTTCTGGTTCCGGCCTTGTTGCTCCATGCGGGTCACTATTTAACGAAAAATATAAAAAATTTCACATTGGTAACATTTGCAAAACCCGATTTAAAGATATTTGGCAAAGTGAAAAGTATTGGGAAGTAATGAATTATTTGGCATCACCTAAATTTAATGCTCAAACAATGTGTGCAGCTTTGTGCATTCAGCACAAAGTAAATGAAGTATTAGATTCTTATGTAAAAGGTAATCTAAATCTAGAGACACCTGAGGGTGATAGTCCTCAACATCTTAATTTTATATAATATTTACTATCTAAACAAAGTTACGAATTTCAAAAAGATTAAAAATTTAAAATAGATTTTATATATTTTATAAATCTATTTTTATCGGTTATCGTCTCATTACCAAAAACTAAGCCATGAAGACCTGCGTAGCAATTACCCACAAATGGTATTAATTTCTTTTCTGCATTCGCTATTATCATTAGACTTGTTACAGCAAAATAGACATCTCCGCACCCAGTGGTATCTATAGTTTTATCGATAAAGGAAGGGGAAGAACATTTTGTATTTTTATAAATCAAACTGCTTCCATTTTTACCCCTTGTTATGCACAAAGGAATTTTTTTTCTTTTTGATAATGCTTTTATCTTATCCATAATGTCATCATAACTATTAAATCCTAATTTCCATTCATTCTCGTCTAAACACATGTATGAATAATTTTTATATTTACTGAATAAATTAAATCCATAATTTAAAGAATTAGTTTGCACATTTATAAATTTTTTTTTCTTAATTCTCTCAATTAATTTAATGGTATTTTCATCAAATAGGTCAATTCCATAATCACAAATAATTAAATACTTCGATACACTTTTTTTGAATTTGTTAAATATTTTTTTATTAAAATTATCTTTAATGTCATTTTTGAAAATATTAGTAATCTGCATCACTTTTTCAAATCTGTTTGAATTCAGATAACGTGTCTTATTTTGAATAATTAGTTTTTCAGATAGACTCATTATTTTGATATTTTTGTAATTTTTAACAAATTTATTTAATATTTTTTGTGAGCCGTATGTATAAAAGTTCACTTTTTTTACAAATTTTGATAAAACTTTTGCAATTGCGATCGATCCACCTGGGATAATTTTTTTATATTTTTTTACTAGTGATATTGCAGGGTCCTTAGATGTAAGTCCCACCATATCTCCAAAAACATATTCATCGATTATTGGCTCACCAATTATGTCGATCTCAACATTTTTGATACTTTCAAAGTAATTTAAAATTTTATTATACGTTCCATTTTTGGAAAATTGACTCAATATTTTTTTTTTTTCGGGTGACCAATCTATAAATAAATTATTAGAAATTTTTGTTGAACTCATTAATGGAACATTAGTTATAAAAAATTTGCCATTGTTTATTTTTAAAGTTTTTATTTCTTTTTTAAGATTTCCTGTTATGTCTTTTTTTTTATAGTCGCTACCTTTAAAATAAATTTTTGGTTTGAGGTTTTTTATAACATTTTCAGATGTTTCATGGTTATTAATATAGATATAATCTATAAATTTTAGATGCGATAAAAACTTAGCCCTAGAATTATGGTTGTTAATGGGTAAGTGTGGAGCTTTATTTACAAATTTGTCTGAAGTTATGCTTATTACAAGTACTTCAACCTTTTTTTTTGCCTCAATTAAATGTCTTAAATGGCCGTAATGAACGACATCAAAAACACCATGACAAAGTCCAATTGTTTTTTTTGAATTACTTAATTTTCTTAAGGTATTTAAGTTTATAATTTTACTCATTTTTAAAATTCATTACAAAAGACTAGCTCTTATAATTAATTCTTCAATTAAATAAAATTAATTTTTTTTGTAAAAATTTTTTTCAGTGCATAAATCAAGCCAATTGAGCTATTAGTACTGGTCAGCTACATGCGTTACCGCACTTCCACACCCAGCCTATCAAC
>MDTE01197387.1_pt1 | contig 34218 bp, 26 predicted proteins | sample 811231 | NCBI WGS metagenome assembly MDTE01 (sample SAMN05326651, study PRJNA326480) | marine metagenome | isolation source: seawater | place: Indian Ocean: Red Sea | collected 2010
CGCGCTCCCGACGATGACGACGACGACGACGACGATGACGACGATGACGACGATGACGATGACGATGACGATGACGATGACGACGACGACGCACCGCCGGAGGGTCAGGAGCCGGGTGATTGCTCTGATGGTCTCGACAATGACTACGACGGGCCGCGCGATTGTTTTGATGTGGACTGTGCCGATTCGTCCGAATGTGGGGGAGGGGGAGACGGTGGATCTGGCCGAGGTCCTTGGGCTGGTTGCGGATGCAGCACTGTGCCCCCGCAGCCCTCAGCGCCCGCCCCGACAGCCTTTTCAGGTCTCGATTGGACCCTCTTGCTCTTGCTCTGGGGGATCGGCTCCGGCTTACGTCGTCGTCACCACCGTGCGGATGTTCAAGAACACCTGCGGCCAGACGAATAGGTAGAGCGTCGGGTTGTTGGAGAACTGTCCATTGGAATGGCCTGCTCTCCTACGGGTTCAGGGCTGGGAGGCTTGTGGACCAGTCCCCAGGGCGAGCGCGATCAACTCTTGACGAGTCGCCTGCCACTGAGCCTCGTCTTGTCCGGTTGCTACCTTCAGGTAGGTCTCGAACAACAGGAGCCCCAGCCCGCTGGCGAGCAGGATGGTGACGAGAGCCCTCGGGCTGAGTTGTGATCGCGAGTCTCGTCGGGCCGCCGCAAGCATGCGGCTTACTACGGGGAAGTCTTCCTGCAGCTCTCGAGGGTCTTCGCCATCGAGCAGAGAGCGGGCAAGAATGCGCCAGTGGAGCCTCTCGGAGGTTGCTCCAAAGGTGCTGATGAGCAGCTCTGACAAGCTCTCGTCCGGGTTGGGCGGGCCAATCGCCCCGGCAATCTCTTCTGCTAGCGAGGTCATGACCTGGTGGAGTAGGCCTTCCTTCGAGCCGAAGTGGCGATGGACCAGCCCATGGTTCACTCCGGCCTCCCGGGCGACTTCTCGAACAGAGATCCCGGCCTTGCCACGCTCGGCCAACAGGCGAGCCCCCGTTTGGATCAGTGCGGCTCGGACCGAATCGCGACCTCTGGGTTTTCCAGTCACGGACATGCTCTCCTTAGCGCCAGCGACATAGTGCAGACGAGCGAAGGAGTCAGTGTAGCCCGGATCGGGACGGGCACCGCTGCCTGCGGGCGACGAGTTGATCGGTTGGGCTGCAGCTTGGCATCGAGCGGATTCCAATCAGGGCGATGCACTCGCCATCTGGCTCACCATCACCATGCTGCAAGGAAAACTGGATCCCAGGAGGAACTGGACTAGGACGCACTGGGGACCCTGACACGCCAGCTCGACCGTGCTCTGGAGTTCTAGTGTGTCTGTGCTCGGGAAGGCTCCCTCGCTATTGATGGCCACCAAGATCTCTGCGTCCAGCCCGAGCGAAGAGGGGGTGTCGTCCGTGCTGTGGCTGGTCTCGCAGTCATAGTCGTGAGTCGTCGTGAGGCCGCAGTGCACGAGCTCGTTCCCCTCGTGGAACGTGAGGTCAAATGTATCGACCCCTGTGTGCACGAGGTCCATGGTGGCTCCTGGCTGGCCTCGGTTGACCGAGTCGGACAGACCACACTCGTCCACCGTCAACTCGCTCTCGATGACAATCCACTCACCTTCTCTCGCACTCAGCACCAGCTCAGTGGTCTCTTCAGCTTCGTCGTCATCCGAGCTAGTGACTTGGTCGTCTTCGTGCTGCTCGTCGTCGCTGCTGCCTTCGGGTGCCTCTCCTGGCTCACAGCCCTGTTCGCTCTCCGTACAGCCGTCGCCGCTGGAACTCGTGCCTTCTTCGCCCTCGCCGGGCGGCAGGGGGGCTTCGTCATTGTCCTCGTCGGGTTGCGATGTCTCCGTCGAGGTCTCGACGTGGACTTGGTCCGTCATGGGAACGCAGCCCTTCCAGAGGACGCTCAGAAAGAGGACCGCTGCCAGTGCTCCGAGACGAAGGGCAACCAGTCCCACGACCCAAGCCTTGGGTATGCGTGAGAGGGAGCGAAGAATCCGTCGCAGAGGCTTGAGGGAGGTGGTGGTGGCGGATGTTGCTGAGAGGTCGTGCATGGGGACTCCTGAAAAGATGTAGTCGACTGACTACATTTCGGGCAGTTGTAGTCAATTGACTACAGCGCGTCAAGCAATTCCTCTGGATGTTCTAGAACCAGAGAAGCCCGGCCCCCCGTTGGGGAACCGGGCTTCCCGAGCGAGTTCGAGTGCCTCCTCGACACTCCCACCCGCAGGGCCAGCAGCTAGGCTGCTAGCAGCGTGAGAACTCGTGGATCAGCAGCATAAAGCCCGTACGGGTGTCATACAGGGCCACTGCTGTCTCCGAGCACTCAGCCATGTCCAAATAAAGATGTTGCTCCAGAAACGCCTCAGGATGTTCAGCGATGTCCAGACTTAGCTCCTCGGCGAGCTCGTATCGGCTGGCATACAGGAGTTCTCCTTCGTCGCTGGAGCCGGAGTCCCAGCTGCCGTCTTCGATGGACTCATCAATGGCGAGCAGCGCGTCCTCCAGCATGTCCAGGAACTGGAAACCACCGGGCACGAAGCCGCCGGCTGCCCGGGAGTCGCTGTTGAGATCGGACCATCCGACCTGGAAGGTGGTGTCCCAGAGAGCTTGCGTGAAAGCCTCTGCGTCGCCTTCGTTGTTGCTCCAGCCCTCGCAGGAAGAGGTAGAGAAGGCTGCGACCTCAGCCCATGGGGTCTCGTCGGCTGACGACAACGAGAGAAGGGTGGAGAGGGCGTTGGCTGCTTCAAAGCCAGCGGACGCGATGGCGGGCGCGCAAGGCTCCCTCTCAGCATCCAACTGAGCTTGGTGCTTGAGGGTCTCGAGCGCCGAGCGTCCCACGTAGTAGAGCCCGGCAAGCTGAGCGATGGACACCACGGGTTGGGCGTTGACGATGCTGGTGGCGGCTCGACGGTTCAGACCCAACTCGATGTCGAGGTCGCCATAGTCTGAGCTGTTCACGAGCTCGAGCGTGTTGGTGGCCTCGTTCACCGTGAACTGGACGCGGTCCCAGGTGCCGAGTAGATCGTCACCCTCGGGGATCCAGCCTGCGTTCGCGGCGTACTCGCCGATGCGCTGGATCGTTCGAGTTCCTACCCAACGAACGGAGTCCAGCTCCTCAACGCTCTCGAACAGATCGTCGTCGCTGGTGCCCCACAGTCGGTCACCACCATCACGGTGGGCCACGATGTTGCCGGCCGCACGACGGTCCAGCGGTACGTCGTCATCGAGCACATCGAATGTGGTGGACTCATCGTTGACGAGGTCCAGCAGGCCGATGGCCTCTGCGCTGCCCTCGATGACCGGGTAGGTCATGATGTCGACCGGCTGTAGTTCTGGCTCGATCGTCTCTACGCATCCCACAGCCAGGCTGAGCGCAAGCGCGACCATCGTCGTATTGCAGAGCGTATTTCTTTGAAAAAGGGTGTTCATCCAGGCCTCCTTGAGTTGCTTGCGGCTGGGCCGCAATGCACTCCAAATATGTCGCCGTGGATTGAAACCAGGCAGCCCTAGGGGGCCTCCACCCATGCGCTAGCAGGGCGAAGGGAGGTCGCCACGGACCCCAGGCTGCGGCGCATAACTAAGAGGGGGCTTGTCTCTTTGCAAGCGATTGTTTTCACAAAAAACTTCTGCACAATGCCTGCATGCGGATCTACCTCTGGTCGTTTGATGTTTGTCGGGCCTTGAGTGCCTCCTGGTTTGCCGTCGCGATCGGTGGGCTTTTGTCGGCCTTGTTGCTGTCGGCCTGTACGGTGAGGCACGCAGGGCCCGTGGGTGTGGACTTGGAGGCTTCGGTGCACGAGCTCAACCCTGATGCTGTTGCAGGGGTCACAGACCCGGCCCTGCGTCAGTTGCTGCACGATCACTGGGAGGCCACCTTGCGGCGCTGGCCCACTTGGGCCTCCATGCTAGGAGACTCGCGCTTTGATGCCCTCCTGGCGGACACGGGCCCGGAAGCCTACGAGGCTGACCAGGAGCGTCGAGCGGGCTATCTCAAGCGGATTGCTGCCTTCGACCGCAGTGAGATGAGCGCTAACGATCAGTTGACCCTTGCCATGCTCGAGAGTCAGCTGGACTCGGCGAGGGAGAGGGAAGTGTGTGCAATGGAGCGCTGGGCGGTGTCTCCGTGGAGCAATGCACTGACCCGGATCAATCGCATCCCGGAACATCGCAAGGTGGAGACGCCGTCGGATGCCGACAACCTGGTGAGTCGTTATCAGGCAGTACCCGGTTACGTGGATGGGCTGCTTGCCAACCTGCGGTTGGGGCTCTCTGAGGGCCGGGTTGCCAACCGGGAGAGCATTCGCCGGATCCTCGAGATGATCGACGGGGAGCTGGCGGAGGATGTGGAGCAGTCGGTTCTGTTGGCCCCCCTTGAAGTGGTGTATGCCGAGTGGCCGTCCGGCGCCCTGGAGCGGTTCCGTGACAACTTGCGTGCCGCTGTTCTGGAGCAGGTGCGCCCATCGGTCATTCGGTACCGGGATTTTCTAGAGCAGGAGGTGCTCCCAGCAGCGCGCCCGGAGGGGCAGGGGGGCATCGATTCGCTTCCAGACGGTGGGCGGTGCTATCAGGCCGAGATCAGTCACTTCACTACGCTGCCGCGGACGGCAGAGACGATTCACCAGCAGGGCCTCGACGAGCTGACCAAGATTCACCAGGAGTTCCGGGTCCTGGGTGAGCAACTCTGGGGCCTTGCCGATCTTGGCGCTGTCTTCGAACGTCTGCGCAGTGACCCAGACCTCTACTTCTCCACCTCAGAGGAGGTGCAAGAAGCAGCAGAAGAGGCGCTCGAGCGTGCGCGGGCCGCCATGCCGTCCTACTTCGGGCGCCTGCCACAGGCTCCATGCATCGTTCGGCCCATTCCGGACTTCGAGGCGCCCTATTCCACCATTGCCTACTACAGGGGGCCTGCGCCGGACGGGTCCAAGCCGGGTGAGTATTTCGTCAACACCTACGCGCCGGAGACTCGACCTCGGCACGAGGCCGAGGTGCTTGCTTTTCATGAGTCCATCCCAGGGCATCACCTGCAGATTGCGATTGCTCAGGAACTGCCTGAGATGCCTGCTTTTCGCAGGTACCAGGGCATGACGGCCTATGTGGAGGGCTGGGCCCTCTACACCGAGCGCTTGTCGGACGAGATGGGCCTCTACAGCTCGGATGTCGGGCGGCTGGGCATGTTGAGCTTCGATGCTTGGCGGGCCAGCCGCCTGGTTGTGGACACCGGTCTGCACGCGATGGGCTGGAGCCGTGACGAGGCCGTCCGCTTCATGAGCGCCAACACGCCCTTGGCCGCCAACAACATCGACAACGAGGTCGATCGCTACATCAACTGGCCGGGTCAGGCCCTTGCCTACAAGACGGGGCAACTCGAGATCTTGGACCTACGCCGACTGGCGGAGGAGCGACTCGGGGCGCGCTTTCAGCTGTCCTCTTTTCACGACGTGGTCCTGTCGGCTGGGGCGATTTCGTTGCCGATGCTTCGACGACGAGTCCAGGACTGGATCGAGGAGACTCCCGGCCAATAGCTAAGGGAGGGCCTTGTCGCGGTCTCCGAGGTCAGGGAGTTGGAGCGTTGCCGTCAGTCGACGAGCACACACGCTTCGGGGAGATCATCGGAGGTCATGGGCGAGGCCTCTCCGAACTCATGGCGCGTGGCCCACTCAAGGCCCAGGATCCAGGTGTCGTCTGGCCAGGTCGTGTGTCCCAAGTCGTGCTTGCAGCGAGCTACGAGGTATCCATCAGACACCATGTGGGTCTGCAAATTGTCACTGGTGGACTCGAAGTTGATGAACTCCACACCACCGCCGGGCCAGATGTCAGTGGTCCCACCGGAGACGAGCAGGGTGGGGACTTCGCGCCCGGGATCCTGGTAGCTGACGAATGGGCCCCCCAGAAGAGGGATGTCGAAGTCGCTGCCTCCGGAGTACTCGGCGATGGAGGCCACCGCATTGGTGCGCCGCATCATGAGAACCGATGACCAAAGGGCTCCGCCGCTGTGTCCCATGAGTGAGAGCCGGTTGAGATCAATGTCAAAGCCCTGATCCATGCAGGTGCGGAGGTCGTCGAAGAGAATGAGATCGCGCTCAGGATCTCCCAGGAAGCCCCAGCCTAGGAACTCACCTGTCAGCCCCATTTGATAGACGAGCCCTTCCGGGGCGACGATCACGGCATTGTAGAAGTCCGCTGCTTGCTGGAGCGATTCGAGCCACAGCTCCACAGGCGTGCTGCCCGGCAGATTGAGGCCGTGGAACGCCATGATCAGCGGCATCCCTTCGCCTTGCTCCGCGGGGAAGGCGAGCCCTACCTTGCGGGTCTCTCCAGCCGACTGGAACAAGGAGATGCCGGTCTGGGACATGTCTGGACACTCCCCCTCGCTCAGCGCTTCAAGCTCGCCCAGGATTGTCGGATCAGGGGTCGGGTCCTCCTCCTCTACGGGGGGCGGAGGGTCGTCGTCATCGCTTGCGCTCCAACAGAACTCGAAACACCCCGAGAGAAGCAGGGAAGAGAGGATGAGATAGAACGAAACGTTGCGCATGGAAGACCCCTAGTGTGACGCCCCATATAGCAGGTGCAGCGGTGGGTCGGGAAAAGCGGAGCCCGACTCGCCGGGCAGAGCAATGCCCGGTGAACTCGGTCTCTACCTTGCAAACACAGCCTTCCAAGCTCGGCGTCAGCACGCGCCGCAGGAGGTCCCCATGACACACACACTGCACCGTCTCTTTCTTCTTCTACTGGCTGCCCTTTCCGTCCAGCTCGTGGCCTGTGATTTCTTTGCCCTGCACGAGGGCGAAGAGGATGACAATGGCTGGCCGGAGCCCGTGGGCGAGTTTTGGGACGACGATGACGATGTGGAGTTCGGGTCGGCGTCCTTTGCCATCGTGGGGCAGTCCACCGACTCGGCGGCGACCGGTGACATTGTCACTCTCTACACCGTGTCTGCCGATGATGCCGACGTGGAGTGGTATTCGGCCTCCGACTTCTTGGTGTGTAGCGACCCGAGTAGCTCTCCGGACGACGGAAGCTTCATGCTCGAGCACGATGTGATCGACTTCGAGCCCGACGTAGATCCCCAAGACCTCGACATTGACCCCCGTCAGGGTGGTCAGCTGGACCTCGGCCAAACCACGGGCCCGGTGTCTGCGGTGAGCTTCCAGCTCAACCCCGGCGCGGCCTCTGGCGAGACCCTATTCATCAGTCCATCGGTGTCCAACCAGTACTTCGACCTGGGCATCGAGACGAACTGAGCCTTGCCTGCCCCCGAGCCGCGTATCGGGTCGGGGGCGGGGCGCTCCTGCTGCCAGCCAGCAGTGGCTACAGCAAGGTGGTGTAGAGCAGGTAGGGGCCGGTGTCGTTGAACACGTGGCCATCGGCTTCGATCATGATGTAGTAGGTGCCCGCCACGTTGAACGTGTACTGGAAGTAGGGGTCGATGTTCCCGCTGGGCTCGTTCACCATGAGCTCGGAAGTTCCGTTGGTGTCGAACAGAGTCAACTGAGCGTCCAGGTCCGAGTTACTACCCTCGATGCCCAGAATATCGAACACCACCTGATCTCCGGCCTCGACGGTGAGCGCGAAGTAGTCTTGGTCAGCGAAGCAAAACAGGCAGTCAGTGATGATGCCGCAGGCATTGTCGCCAGGTGTCAGCCAGCCCGCGTTGCCGAAGCTGTCATTGTCGGTAGTGGGCTCAGGGGTGTCGCAGACAGACTCCCCCTGGAAGGTCATGACATAGCTGTAGGTGGGATCGTCGGCGCCGTTGGCGTCTTGGATCTGGACAGCGTAGTCGCCTTCTTCGATGAGGATGACGTTGATGGCGGCATCCGGTCCCGAGCCGCTGGGGTCGTCGTCATTGCCCCACACGTAGTCCCCGTCCTCGTCGTAGAGGATGAGCTGGGAGTCGAAGGATGTGGCTCCTGTGGTGTCGATGTCGATTGTCAGCTCGGTCCAGGGCCCGACGGTGAAGTCGAAGAAGTCGGTGTCGCTGGCGCCCGTAGCTGTGTTGACCGTTCCGCAGACTAGGTCGCCGAGACTCATGCTGTCTGCTTCATCCTGCTCGTCGTTGGGCTCGGTCTCGTTGAGGTCGCAGGTCAGGTCCACCTCGTCGATGATGCTGTCGCAGTCGTTGTCCACCGAGTCGACGATCTCTTCGGCCCCAGGATTGATGGTGGAGTCGTTGTCGTTGCAGTCGCCCGCGTTCTCTGAGTAGCCGTCACCATCGTCGTCCGTGCACTCGGAATCTTCGTCCACAGTGGAGTCGCAGTCGTTGTCGAAGCCGTCACAGACCTCGGTGGCTCCTGGGTAGATCGCGGGGTTGGTGTCGTCGCAGTCACCATCAGCGCTGTCGTAGCCGTCTCCATCCACATCGTCCGAGCAGTCCAGCCCTTCGTCGACCTTAGTGTCGCAGTCGTTGGAGACGCTATCGCAGACCTCCACGGCGCCTGAGTGCGTGGTGCTGTCGTTGTCGTCGCAGTCGCCCTCGTCTTCGGTCTCGCCGTCGCCGTCGTCGTCGAAGCAGTCGGTGCCATTGTCGGCGACGCCGTCGCAGTCATTGTCCACGCCGTTGCAGGTCTCGGGGGCTCCCAGATAGACGGCGGGATCGGCGTCGTTGCAGTCGCCGGTGCTGGTCGCGTAGCCGTCGCCATCGGCGTCGTCGTCGGCACAGGTGATGCCGTCGTCGGTCAGGCCGTTGCAGTCGTTGTCCTGAGCGTCGCAGATCTCGGACGCCGCTGGATTGGTGGCTGCGTTGTTGTCATCGCAGTCATCCTCTTCTTCGCTGTAGCCGTCGCCATCATCGTCGAAGCACTCGGTTCCATCGTCGATGACCCCATCGCAGTCCTCGTCTTCGCCATCGCAGATCTCCGTGACGCCTGGGTGCACGTAGGGGTCTGCATCGTCGCAGTCGATTGCTGCTGTGTATCCGTCGTTGTCCTCGTCCGCCGACTCGCCGCAGGCGCCGTCTTCGTCGACTGCGCCGTCCGCGTCACAGTCGTTGTCGATGCCATCACACAGCTCGGTCGCTCCGGTGTAGATGTTGGGGTTGGTGTCGTCGCAGTCGCCCTGCTGCTCGGTCTGGCCATCGAGGTCATCGTCGTAGCACTCGGTCTCTTCGTCGATCGTCTGATCACAGTCGTCATCGAGCGCATTGCAGATCTCGACGGCTCCTGGATAGACCGACGCGTTCTCATCGTTGCAGTCCACCTCGGCAGGGAAACCGTCCTGGTCTACATCGGCTGAGCCGTCGTCGTCGTCATCGGGAGGGAACCCGACGGTTTGCTCGTAGCAACCCGACAGCAGCAAAGACACGAGGACCAGCGGCAGGCAATAAGATGGCAGCGATCTGAACACGACGTTCTCCCTCTCGCAGGGAGGCCCAACTCAGGCCTCCGGTATCGAGCACGGGTACCAGCGTAGCTCAATGAGAGCAAGGAGATAAGGCTGCCCGTTCGATTGCAGTCATGCTGTTGGCCGCGAGAACTTAACCGAGACCCCAGAGGCCCGCTTGTGAGTTCGCGACCGTCTTGGTCGGATTTCGCGGTACCTGCAGCGACTAGGGGATGGATCAGGGCTTCGGTAGCCGGTCTAGGCCTAGGCCTCTACCCAGGTCGCGTGCGATGAAGCGTGCCGCCTGTCTTCCGGACAGGGCGGTGCCGATGATGCCCATGCCGTGACGCGTCGATGCCCCGCACAGGTACAGGTTGGGAACGGGCGCTCGGGCATCCATGCGGTTAAAGCTGAACTGGCTGGGTGTGACCGCGATCCCGTAGCCCGTACCTGCAATCGATCGTGTGTAGCGTCGGTGTGAGATGGGCGTGGCGGATTCCGCGAAGACGATGGACTCCTTCAGGCCAGGAAACAGCGTATCGACTCGATCGATCAGCTGGCCTTCCACTTCGCTCTTCAGCTCCTGGTAGCTCTGATTCTTTCGATATCTCCAACGATCCACGCCCGGGCCGTCGACGGACCAGTCCCTGGAGGTACCTGGAACTAGAGACATCACCTCGAGTGTGGACACCCCTTCCGGTGCGACAGGGTTGTGGGGGTCCTTCAGGCTGGCGCTGGTGATGTAGGCACCGCGCGTGGGTAGGGGCCCGAGCCGTCGACTCGCATCGTATTCACCGTCGTAGTCATAGCTGTCGAACTGCCAGTAGTTGGCGTTGTTCATACCCAGGGCCTTCAGGTCGGCCTTGACGCCTAGGAACGTGACGAAGATCCCCGCGGGCCACTCCCAGTCGGAGATCCGCTTGGCGACGTTGTTGGGTAGGTGTTCAGGGCCCAGGAGTTCAAGAAGGGTCTGTTGGATGTCTGCGTTGGAGAGGACGGCCTTGGCGCGCACCTCGTGTCCCGGGTTTCGCTGCTGCCCTTGGGTCTTCAGGCCGACTACCTTGCCGTTCTCCACCAGGAGGGACTCGACGCCCTGGCGTAGGTGCACGCTGCCACCGTTGGCCTCGATGGTCTCGGCGAGCTTGTCGGAGATCGCCTGGCCACCCCCTCTTGGGTAATAGCCGCCGCGCTCGAAGTGTTGGTGGAGGCCCGCATGGAATAGGGCGGCGACCTCGCTGGGAGGGAGCGCGTAGTCTCCTTGCTGGCCTGCCATGACGGCCTTGAGCTTGGGATTCGATGTACAGGAATCAATGATCGCGCCGAGCGTGGCGTTCTGCTTGAGGATCGCTCGCCAACCCTTGAACAGCATCGAAAGGCTGTCACCGACTCCAGGTCGGAACTCCGACCGCACCATGGCCTCCCGCAGGACGCCTGCATGCCGAACAAACGTGACATAGCGGTCGATACCGGCGCGTTCTTCTGGGAAGTACTCCACCATCCGGTCCCGGAATCGGTTCAAGCCGGCTGGGATGGGAAACTGGAAGTCAGGGAAGCAGAGAATGTCGTAGCCGTCGGGGTCGAGCGGCAGGAATTCCTGCTCGATGCCCACCTCATTCAGCAGGTGAGGAAGCCAGTCGCCTGCTCCGCCCTGGCCCACATAGTGCAAGCCCACATCAAAGAGGTAGGTGCCGTCTGAGGTTGTGCGGTGGAAGCAGGTGGCGCAGCCCCCCGCGACGTAATGGCTGTCGAAGACCGCTACTCGATAGCCGGCCTGGGACAGGTAAGCGCCTGCAGTGAGGCCGCCAGTGCCCGCACCGATGATGGCGACATCGACCGCGTCGGGTAGCTGGCCGCGTGTCCGGTCGCGCGTCCGGTACGTGGGGAGCTGCGGAGTGCCCGGTGCGTCTGAGGGCTGGCTTGGTTCGGAGACATCCATTCTGGGTGCGTGGTCTTATCACGGAGGCCTCGCGCGTCAAGACGCCGAGGTCAGTTCCCCGTCATGTGCTTTAGGCCTGATCTCCGGCACGGCCTGCTCCGGCGGGCGGGTGATTGGTGTTAGGCCTGCCGGGCAGCGAAGAGCCGGGTCTGGATCGGGCAAGGTGCTGCCTGAGCTGGCCACCATGCACAACGCTCCTGCTGGTTCAAGTGCGAAGGAAGGCATGTGGATGGTGGCACGAAGCCTGCTGTACGAGAGGGGCTCTGCCGTGGCTCCTCCAGATGTGCTGGTGGGTTCTCGGCTCCACTGGAGGATCTCTGCCATGTTCGCTATGCCCTGGCCCGAGTCGAATCGGGCCCTTGTCCTGCCCACGTTGATTCCTGTTCTCCTCTTGCTCTGTCCAGAGTCGGGCCTGGCCTGTGGGGGTTTCTTCTGTGATGGCAGCTCAGCAGTCCGTCAGTCGGGAGAGCGGATCTTGTTCGAGATCAACGATGACGACACGGTGACGACGACTGTGGAGATCCAATACCAGGGCCAGCCCGACAACTTCAGCTGGGTGCTGCCAGTTCCTCCGTCCGTGGATGTGGGGGACATCACCACCACAGAGCCTGGGCTGTTCGATGACCTGGAGCGGGCCACCGCCCCGATCTTTCGCTGGATAACCGTGGATGGTGCGCCCGGTTTTCGAAGCTCCCGAACGGACTATCAGACTAGCCCGCCTCTCCGTGGATGTTTGTGGGGCTCCACGTCCAGCGTGGATCGTTCGTCAGAGTCCCAGACAACGAGCACTCCTGATGGCGACGAGGAGTCGGCCAGTCTTGGGGTATCGGGCGCCGAAGGCGCGGATGAAGTCAGCGAGGTCCGTCTGGTGGGAGAGGCTGTGGTCGGACCTTATGAGATTCAGCTGATCGCGACCGGCGGTGGTACCGGTCTGGTGGATTGGTTGGATGACAACGGGTATCAGCAACCGCCGGGCGCGGACGCTGCCATTGCGCCTTATGTGAGCGCCGGCATGTCGTTCCTAGGGCTCCGTCTCGACCCCGAGGTGTCGGAGGGGGCCATCGAGGCGATCTCGTTCACCTACCCGGGCTCTACCCCAATGATTCCGTTAGTGCTGACGTCGGTGGCTGCCATGCCGTCTATGGAGATCATTGCGTACGTCCTCGGCGACCAGCGATATGAGCCGGAGGCTCCGTATTTGCCGCTGCCCTTCGACTGGAATGACGTGGAGCCGACACCTTGGGGCAGCAACTACACGACCCTCTTGCGGACAGCCGTAGAGACGCAGCAAGGGAAGGCCTTTGTGACGGAGTATGCGGGCCCTTCAGGCGACGTGGGCGTGGAAGCCCAGACGCTTGCATCGGACATCCTGGAGCAGGGTGAGTACCTCAGTCGATTTCGCACCTTCATCGATCCTGACGAGATGACGGCTGACCCCACTTGGGCCATTGCGGATTCTGGCGAGGATGTGTCCAACGTTCACACCATCGGTGGTGAAGGAGTCGTTCTCGTGGGGGCAGGCCTCGGGCCTCTTGCGCTGCTCTTGGCGGCAACCGTGCGGAGGACGCGCAGGAAACATCGCTAGCCGCGCAACGGCATCACTCCCAGAGCACACCGTCGCTGGTCTCGACGACCTCGCACTTGGCCAGAATGTCCATGGGCGTGTGGACGAGGGCCAGGTTGCACATCTCGTCCAGGGTCGAGGTGCCATATTCGACCGGTTCGTTGCGTGGGTTGTCCCAGGTGCAGGTGTACTCGAAGCCTTGGCCCGCCGGCAGCGTCATGGGTGGGTCGTATTGGACGATCATGGGGTCGTGAAGGTCGGTGTTGCGATAGAAGACATCCCCCACCGTGGTGCCGTCGTAGGGAGCGATCGTGAACTCGATGCCCAGGTCATGGGTGTGCGAGGCTAGGAAGAGGACGTCCACCTCTCGGTTCATGAGACAGCGGGTCCACTCCGTGTGTTGCGAACTGGCGGGGATGTGGATGGTCTCGTCCCGGACCTGTCCACCCCAGATACCAGCGACGACCTCGTCCTCGGGGATGGTGTACGCGTTCACGACCGAATAGAGCTCGATGGGCTTGTCGGTTGTGTTGATGAAGTGCACCTCGTGCACGATGTCGATGTCCGCCGGCAGGCTTGCTGCGATGCCCTCGGGAAGGGTCATGTCCCCTTGTTCGGCACCTTGGCTGCCGAAGATCATCGTGAAGCTGTCCATCATCTGTTCGTAGAGGACATTGCAGTCGTGCATGCCATAAGCGACCTTTGGACCGTTGACGCCTGTGGTGGACAGGGTCATGTGGTGCATGCCGGGGTTCTGGATGAACTCAACGGAGTGCACGTCGGCAGTCTCAGTGACGGGGATGGGGTACACCGAGCACATCCATGCCTCGGTGCCTGGTTCGACGGTCGTGCTCATGGATAGCTGAAAGCCGTCTCCGGCAGCGGGTGGGTCGAGGGTCGGTAGGGGCACCTGCTCTTCGTCGTTAGAACACCCGAGCAGGCTCAGGATGGCTGCGAGGATCTGGAGTTGAGTCGTGAGGCGGAGGGGGGTGCGGAAGGCAGGGTCCATCTCAGAAAAGTCCTCCCAGGCCGAAGGAGAGGCCTGACTTGTTGGGCGCAATCCAGGGGGCAAGAGCAAGCCTGGGCGCTCGTCGCACGGGTCTGGCGACGCTGCTTTCGGTCATGGTGGAGATGCTCTCTGCGGCGGCTTGATGCACCTTCAGGGCGCCGCCAGCCGCGAGGGCATGGCCCACGACCATCAGGACGGCAGAGACGATGGGTGGGGCAATGATGGTCTCTTCGTAGTTCCTGAGGTTCTGGGTCAACATCACGTACGAGGCGATGAACCCCCCGTAGCCGATGATCCAGAGTGGGTAGCCCAGGCCGACCAGAGTGGCCGCTGCTTTAGTGCTTCGGCGCGACTTCCACGTGGAGTGCCACAGAGACTTCTTGCCCAGCTCATGGCCCACCCCCAGCATCGTCATGGAGACTCCCACGAGCGCCATCCCCGTGGAGAATGCCGGCGTGTATTGGTCACCGTAGAACGTAGGTAGATGGTCTCCGGTGACGCTCGGTGTGAAACCTCCACCCCAGAAGTTGGCCGATGCGGTGCCAAAGGTGAAGACTGCCGCGGCCGTGAAGCCACCGACGAACGAAGACACTGAGTGAATGGCTGCTCCGCTGCCCAGCGCTAAGAGGACCCGACACTTGTTCTTAGCCTGAGTGGAGCCCCAGCCATCGCTTTGGGGGGCGTCTGCGGGCTCGTCACGGGCCCAACTCTGGTCCTCGGTCGTCTGTTGTGCAGGCTGCTCATTGCTCTGTTGTGCAGGCTGCTCATCACCCTGTTGTGCAGGCTGCTCATTGCTCTGTTGTGCAGGCTGCTCATTGCTCTGTTGTGCAGGCTGCTCATTGCTCTGTTGTGCAGGCAGCTCATTGCTCTGCTGCACAGGCTCTTCGCTGGGAAGTGGGTCGGGCAGCTCGGTGACTCGTGCCACGTCTTCGTAGGGCAGGCGAATCGTCGCCCCGTCAGCGGTGCGGATGAGATAGCCGGTATCGAGCTGATCGATCTCGATGCCTACGATGGTGCTTCCATCGTTCAGTTCGAACTTCTTGGACGAGTCATTGGTGCCCGCGAGCGTGGGACTCCAGAGGGTCACCACTAGGGCTGAGATCAGCAGAGTGGAAGCCAACAAACGCATGAGCATGTCTCCAACCGACAAGTCTAGGGGAATAGCATCTGTTAATGCCCGTACAGCAGCATAAGCCATCGGAGATGTAGGGCGGGTCCCGTGTAGGATGAGCGCTTCAGGGAGAGGAACCCACACCCATGATCTCTTTGCTTGCTGCAGTTCCCGCTAGCCTTGCAACCCTCTTCGGTCTCGGGGCTGCGATCGTTGTCCTCATCGTGGGACTGGCTGCGATTGTTGCCTTTGTAGTGGGTATCTACAATCGGCTAATCCGTCTGAAGAATCGGTATGAGAACGCCTTCGCGCAGATCGATGTCCAGCTGAAGCGCCGATACGACCTCATTCCCAACTTGGTCGAGACCGTGAAGGGCTATATGGCCCACGAGAAGGACACGCTGGATGCGGTGATCTCGGCCCGAAGCGCTGCCATGAGTGCCGGAGCGGCTGCGTCTGCCAAGCCTGGCGACCCATCTGCCATGGGCGCGCTGTCTGGGGCGGAGGGCATGTTGGGCGCGGCGCTTGGCAGGCTGTTTGCCCTGTCCGAGGCCTACCCGGACCTGAAGGCCAACCAGAACGTCCTGAGTCTGCAGGAAGAGCTGGGCTCTACCGAGAACCGCATTGCCTTCGCCCGCCAGGCCTACAACGACGGGGTGACGGCCTACAACACGGCTCGGGAAATCTTTCCCAACAACATCATCGCGGGAATGTTCAGCTTTGAAGACGCAGCGTTGTTCGAGGTGAGCGACGAGGCCGAGAAGCAAGCCCCAGCGGTCTCGTTTTCCTGAGGGCAGAGCGGGAGCCGCCAGGCACTTCGATGGACTTCTTCCAGCACCAGGATGAGGCCCGGGCGAAGACGAGGAGCCTGATCCGCATCTTCATCTTGGCGGTGGTTCTGTTGATCATCGCCATCTACATACCGGTGGCATTGGTCGTGGGCTTGAACGAGTTCACAAACGATTCACTGGGTGGCATGGCGGAGCTGCCCGACGGTGTGCCCTTCGACCCAGGCGCGCTGCTGCGTTGGTACCAACCCAAGGTGTTCCTTGGCGTCACGGTGTCTGTCCTCGCGATCGTTGGGCTAGGCAGCCTGATGAAGACCTTGGCGCTCCGTGGTGGCGGTGGGGTTGTGGCTGAGAGCCTCGGTGGAAGCCCCGTCGTTGCTGCGAGCACGGCTCCTCAAGAAAGGGTGCTGCTCAACGTGGTGGAGGAGATGGCCATTGCGTCGGGGGTTCCGGTGCCAGCGGTGTACATCCTGCGGGGTGAGGCGGGGATCAATGCGTTTGCCGCGGGCTGGACTATGGACGACGCTGCTGTTGCGGTGACTGAGGGGGCACTGGAGCAACTGAGTCGGGACGAACTGCAGGGTGTTGTGGCCCACGAGTTCAGTCACATCCTCAACGGGGACATGCGCCTCAATATCAGGCTTATGGGCCTCTTGCATGGCATCTTGATGATCTCGCTGATTGGCCGGTTCATGCTTCGAGCGGTGGGTGAAGCGCTCCACACCACCAAGAACTCCAAGGACAGCGCCGCTTTCGTTGTCATCGCTGTTGGGCTGGGGATCTTCTTGGTCACTGTGGGCTCCATTGGCTGGTTCCTGGGCCAGCTGGTCAAGGCGGGAGTGTCGCGACAGCGCGAGTTCCTTGCGGATGCCTCGGCCGTGCAGTTCACTCGCAACCCAGCGGGCTTGGCAGGGGCGCTTCAGCGCATCAGTGAGCACTTCGCAGGCTCCAGGCTCAAGCATTCCCGCGCCGAAGAGGCCAGCCACATGTTGTTTGGGTCACCGCTAAAGGCGGGCTTCTGGGGCCAGATGCTGGCCAGTCACCCGCCGGTCGAGAAGCGGATTGAGCGCCTTGGTGTCGTGCCGCTCCAGACGGCAGAGTCGGACCCGGGGAGTGCCGCTGAGACTGGCCGAGCCAAGCCCTTCGGCGCATCGCAGGCCGGAGCTGCGGCAGGAAGACCCCCGCCGCTGGGGGCCGCGCTCGGGTTTGCTGGTCAGGGGAGTCAGCCGCGTAGCCTGGATGCGGATGAGGTCGTCGCTCGTATCGGAACACTGGACTCCCAACATCTGGCTGCCGGGTCTGCCCTGCTCCAATCGGTGCCCGAGTCACTGCGTGCAGAAATTGAGAGTCCGTTGGGTGCGGTGGGTGCTCTCTATGCCCTGCTGCTGGACGCAGAGTCTTCGGCACGAAGGGAGCAGATTGAAGCGGTCTTTGGCGACGCTCGCCCCGCTGTCTTCGACAGCATGATGAGCACCTACGAGACGCTGCAGGACCTGCCCCACCAGCTCCGACTTCCACTGGGCGACTTGGCCACTCTGCCTCTGCGTACCCTGCCCGAAGAGACGCTGCAGGCCGTGGTGCAGACGATGACGGGGCTGATCGAGTCGGATGGACGCGTGGAGTTGTTCGAGTTTGCCCTCTACCGAGTGCTTCGTAGGAGGCTGTCGGCGTTGTCGTCTGGAGAGCATTCTCTGGAGCCGCGCCACAAGGACCCGCTGACACTGCTGCCTGATCTTGCCCTCTTGTTGTCGGCCCTGGCGCGTGTGGGTCACTCCAGTCAGGCCGACGAGCAACGAGCGTTCGACCATGGAACGCACTGCCTGAGCTTCGGGGCACCTTTGCAGCTGGTGCCGAAGGACCAGTGCTCGTTTTCTGCGTTGGGCGTGTCGCTCGATCGGCTGGCGAGTTCTGTCCCAGGCTTACGGCATGAGGCCGTGGATGCTGCGTCGCACTGTGTCTTGGCCGATGGTGCTGTGACACCCAGAGAGGCGGAGCTGCTCCGGGTCATAGCCACCGACCTTGGATGCCCGATGCCGGTCTTCCTCGACTCCTGAGGGGCCTGGGAAGTTGGCCCGTTCGAACGGTTGGGTGTGGTCTACGATGGGTCACTCTCAGGGGGTCGGGGGGCGAGTGGGCTGGGAGCGCATGTCGTCGTTGGTCGCGACGCAGGCCCCAGGGCGCAGCCCCGGAATGCTCGCCTTGTTTCTCAGTCTCTGGGCGCTAGGCGCTCGCCGTGGTAGCCGCGTCTACGGTTAGGCTCATTGAGCGCTCAGGTGTGCCTGGGCGTGGAGGCGGTCCAGCTGCTGGACCAACTCCACCAGTGCCAGCACAGCCCGAAGCCTTGCGCGTGTCACGCGGGCCGCGAGGTCTACTTGCAAGAGTGGATCAGCAACCTCCAAGAGGGGAGCCGAGCGGCTCTGCAGGGCCGAGAGGTGCTTCTCCTCTACCATCCATCGTTCGCGTGCTGCAGCTGCACTTCGTAGTCGACGCACGACAGTGTGGGCTGATGCGCGACGTACGTCTTCCAGCTCGAGTTGGGCCCGGCTCAGCTCACTGCGAGCAGCACGCGTTCGCGCTGCTGACCAGTGATACATGGGTACGTCGACGGCAACCCCGACTTCGAAGCTCGGGTCACGCCCAGGCCGAATGACCGTGCCGCCTTGAACCCAGTCCAGCCAGGGTACTGAGCGAAGTCGAAGGCGATGTAGTCGTGCTTCAGATCGTTCAATCTGGGCCTCTGCCCGTCGCGCCTCCGGCGACCGCTGCATCAATCCATTGAGTAGGTCGTCTTCACTGGGGAGAGGTGCCTCTGCCCGTTCTTGGACCTCGGCTTCGACCAACTCCAAGGGTTCCGTATCCGGCCAGTCGAGAAGCAGTCGAAGCTCCCATTCCAGATTGTTTAGGGCCGCTTCACGACGGGCTCGGTCGTCGTCGGCGTCTCGTCGCTCTTCCTCGGCTTCGAGCCAGTCCAGGCCTGTCGCCAATCCCTCATTCCGTCGCTCCTCCACGAGGGTCAGGTGTTGTTCGCGCAGACTGCAGAGCTCTGCTGAGAGTTGGGTGGCTCGCCGCAGCAATGGCAGGGCATGGAAGCGGGAGGTGACAGCCAAGCTCAGTTCGGCCTGGAGATCCTGCAGTTCCGCAGTCTCGCGTTCTACGGTTGCGGCCCCTTGTCGTGTTGCTGCGGCCAGATCCCAGGGTCGAGGAAAGGGAAACCGTATACGAGCGACGACCTCGGGTGGAGCTGATGGATCCGTGGGGTCGCCTGTCGCCGGATAGATGTCTCGGACACCAAAGCGGATGGAGGGCGCTCCTACTCGGGGGTCGGACAGCCAAGCGGCCTCGGCAGCTTCGGAACTCAACTCCTGTAGGCGCAAGGGAGTCGAGACCTCATAGGCTCGGCTCAGCGCAGCTTCCAGGGACATGGGCTCTGCTGCGGCTGGCGCGGCTAGCAGGAGAGTAAGCCCTCCGATGACTGCCTGGCACGCCCTAGCCAGAGTCACGGCGCCCCTTCGTGAGCGACTTGGCTTTGGTCAGCGGCGGGCGATGTCCCCAGAAAGGTCACATCGAAGCGCTGCCCGGGAACCAGATTGCCATCATCGACCTCGATTCGGACCGGCCGCACCCAGCCGGTCTCGTTCGGCCGTTGCTTGCATCGCTCTGGAGCTTCGGAGACCAAGCCGACCACATCCACGATGATGCCGCTGCGACGTTCTCCTCCATCGGCAGGGAACAGCGCGACCCCGTCACCTACCTGAGTGGCAATGCCGATATGTTCGGGCAAGCAGGCCACAACAGTCGTTGTGACCAGGGGGAAGAGCTCAGCAAGAACACTCTGGGCTGGGAGCACCTCACCGGGGCGGTAGTTCACCGCACCGACTCGAGCCGCCAGGGGGGCACGAAGGGTGAGATCGGCCAGCCGCTGCTCTAGCAGTGCGAGCTCTTCCTCAGCGACGCCCAGGGCCCGGGCTTGTTCGAGTACCGCGGGTGCGGGCTCATCACCCTCGCGACTCACGCCAGCCTGAGCGTCGGCTAGCGACCCTCCCTCGTATTCCAGGCGTGTCGTGAGACGCTCCAGCTCGCCCTTGAGATTGGCGACTCGTGCTTGGGGTTCTGCCAACTCGACGCGGGTCGCCAAGCCGCGAGCTACCTGGGCCTCCAACTCAGCGGCCTGAGCACTCGCGATGGCCAGCGAGCTACGGGTAGCCCGGATCCGGGAGGCCGTGTCCTTGCGCGCTGCCTCGGCGTCGCGCAAGGTCGCTCGCGCGGTTCGCTCGCCCCCTTCGATCATCGCCCCGTGTCGATTCAACTCGGCTTGGAGAACTCGGATTCGGCCCTGAATGGGGCTGTCGTCCAGGAGGCCGATGACGTCTCCACCAGCCACGATGTCGCCCGGGTTTACGGTCACTCGCGTGAGTCGTCCGGGCTCGAGCGAGGCGACCCGGACGGGCGCCACCTCTGCGTAGCCTGGGACGGTCTTGGAGGGGCCCAGGCTGAACAGGACGGCGACGATGCCGAGGCTGAGCAGGGCCAGCACTCGGGGCCCGTGGTGAGTCAGTGCATGTTGAGTGCGCCAGTGCATCAGACCTCCAGGGTCGGGTCCTGCATGTGCAGAGACACGTCATGGAGAGGTTCGATGGCGTCGAGGGCCGCAAGGAGCTGTGCACGGGCTTCTGGGTTCGGGATACGTACCTGATAGGCCCGCTCGAACTCGTCCCCCTGTGCGACCTCGCGCATTGTCACCAGCACGAAGTGAGCGGTGTGGGCGCGGAGAGCGGTGGCGATGGACTCGCTGGTTTCGGAGTCCGCTGGACCCACGAGCCGCACGAGACCATCAAATTGCTTGCGAGCACCGTACGACACGCCGAACAGAACGATGGCTGCTAGGGAGAACAGGACGGTACCCCCGATAGCTGCCGGATAGGCTTGAAGGCCGCAGGCTATGCCAACGCCGAGCCCGGCGAAGATGAAGACCATGTCGCGGGGGTCGCGCATCGTCGTGCGGAACCGCACGATGGAGAGGCCCCCAGCCAGCCCAATGCCTGCGGCGATGGAGTCGCCGATGGCCAGCATGAGCATGGATGTGACGATCGCTCCGAGGGGGATCCCCTGTACGAACGAACGTGAATAGGACAGTCCCCGGAACGTCAGGATGTAGACACCACTGACGAGCTGGGCGAGGGCAAATGCCAGACCAATGGCGGTCGCGGCGGACAGGAGATCGGCCGCTCCGGGTTTGCTCAGTTCAGAGAGAAGATCCACGGTTTACGCCCAGGTGCTGCTCGCTCGTCGGTAGTCCCGATAGTGGTCCTCCGAGAGCGATGCCATCGAATAGCAGTACTTGCTGAAAGAGTGTCGAAGTAGGTCGAGCTGCTGTACGAGTCGAATCATCCACATGGGGGGAACCTCCGCCCACTTCAGCTCGACGACGCAGACGGAGCCGGTCGTCCAGGACAGAAGTGCGTGGTCGATGGGGCGCCAGCTGCCGCGCGGGTCGAGCGTCCACTCGTGTGTGCTCTGGCACTGGATGCGGGTGTCGATACTCACTCTGGCGTATTCGTCCCACTCGCTGACCCAGGCTTCGCGGTGGTACTCAACGAGACAGACGGGTCGCAGGTCGTGTCGCAGTACTCGAGAAGAGAATACCTCGACCGCGGGGTCTGCCTTTGCCGAGAGGCCTCCCGGAACAAAAAAGGAAGTCCAGTCGTCCTGGGGCAAGAACCCACGGATCTTGCGGATGATGTCTCCGCTGCGGTCTTTGATCTCCGAGATGACGGGCGCCTGCTTGGCATCAGGGTATGTGCGGATCCTGGCCTTGAAGCGACGGACTGCCTCACGTTCATTGGCGTGAAATAGACGCAAGTCTGGCGTGTCCAGGTACAGGGAGCGAAGGCGGTACGTGCCGTCGGGGCCGGAGTGTGGATCCCGTCGGCAGAGTCCTTGGAGTCCTGCTCTGAGGGCAGAAATTTGCTCGCGAGCCACCAGGTACTTGAACTCACGCCGAAGCGGGATCTGGAGGTTGGAGTCAGCTGCCATCGGTGGCCTCGTTCCCTGAACCGGGCGTTGGCGTAGTGGTCAGTTGCCAGTCTCCGGTGCCATCGGGGATGCGCGCCTGGGCCGTATCCGTTGCCTGCGCCTCGTAGCTGATGGAGTCGACCACTGTGAACTGTGATCGGTCGCTGTAGGTGAGCACCAGGTCCTCGCCGGCGGCACTGAGTCGAAATCCCAGGTGTTGGCCTCCGTCCTCCACATCGCCGTCGGCGTAGAAGATCAAGAAATCCCCGGCATCGATGCTGGTATCGGAGGGCAGTGCGTGGCGTGTGGGATTGTCCAGATCGTCGGATAAGAACCAACCATGCAGAGACACCGTCTGGTCGCTGGTGTTGTGCAGCTCAATCCAGTCGGGAAATGCGCCAGTCTCGTCCGCAGCCCCTGTGCTGTTGCTGGCGACAAACTCGTTCAAGACCAGGCCCGGAGCCTCGCCACAGCCTGCCACGAGGGTCGAGATCCCCAGCAGACAGAGCGACACCAGAGTTGGAGGGCTGGACAGCACGGCTCGCTCCTGTGACGAGTTTCTTACGATACGTACTATAGGTAGTTGAGGCTGCGAGCCGAAACCCTGTGCCTGGATCGCAGCGTCTACCTCGGGCCCCAGCCCCGTGCCGACGAGTTGAGCTGCCCTCTGGCTCTCGTTCATGGACGTGAGCGACAAACAGCGCTATCTCTGGCGCCATGACCGACGACAACGAGCTTCTCGGCTTCCAGCGCAAACACCTGCGTGGCCTGGCGCACCCGCTCAAGCCCGTGGTGCGGGTGGGGCGCTCTGGGCTCACCGAGCCGATGGTTCGTGAGATCCAGCGAGCCCTGGAGGACCACGAGCTGATCAAGGTCTCCATGCACAAGCCTGTGGACAAGAAGGCCCTGGCTCGAGAGTTGGCTGGGCGCTCGGGCGCACACCTAGCGGGCTTGCTCGGCCACACAGCGGTGCTGTATCGCGCTCGAGCCGAGAAGCCGACGATTCGTCTGCCGGAGCGTGCTCCTGCGCCGGAAGCAGAGACTCCTGCTGACTCCGAGCAGGCCGATGTGCATCCCGAGAACTCAACCCCTCAAGAAGCCGACTAGCGTCAGTGTGCTGGTCATCTTCGACGACCCTGGATCCGGTGGGGGAGGGGCCTGTGAGGTTAGATGCCCGCTGCTAGTCGCGTCCCCTGATCGAAGGCGCGACGAGCGTCCAGTTCCTCGGCACGATCGGCACCACCGATGAGGTGAACATCGAGCCCTCGAGCCTGTAGCGGGCCTTGAAGGTCTCGAAGGGGAGTCTGCCCCGCGCACACGATGACGTTGTCCACGGCGATGACCTGAGGCTGCCCAGCGACGGTTAGGTGCAGGCCCTGCTCGTCGATGCGGTCGTAGCTGCACTCGCTGAGCATCTTCACCTTGCGCTTGCGGAGTGCGGTGCGGTGAATCCAGCCGGTTGTCTTGCCCAGTCGGGCGCCCAGCTTCCCCTTCTTGCGCTGGCACAGGGTGATCTCGCGAGGAGCTTCGGGGCCTTCTGGTCTCTTGAGACCACCAGGGACACTCATCTCGCGATCGACCCCCCACTCATCGAGGTAAGCATCAATGGCGCTCCCAGAGTGGTCCTTGTGGGTCAAGAACTCGGCCACGTCGAAGCCAATGCCCCCCGCACCAATGACGGCGACCCGCTTGCCCACCTCCCGTTCGTGAAGCAGCACGTCGACGTAGCTCAGAACCTCGGGACGGTCGATGCCGGGCAAGGAGATGGCTCGTGGAGTCACTCCCGTCGCCAGCACCACGGAGTCGAAGCCATTGGACAGAGCCTCTTCGTCCGCTCTGCAGCCGAGCTTCACGTTCACCCCCGTCAACTCCAATTGCTTGCGGAAGTAGCGGATGGTTTCGTCAAACTCTTCCTTGCCCGGGACCCGACGGGCCATCTTGAACTGTCCGCCGATGGTGTCGCTGGCCTCGAACAGGGTCACCTGGTGACCTCGAGAGGCCGCTGTTGTCGCGAAGGCTAGGCCCGCCGGCCCGGCACCCACGACGGCGATGCGCTTGGGTGTGGGTGTCGGGGCGATCTGCACCTCGGTCTCGTAGCAGGCCAGCGGGTTGACCATGCAGCTGGCTCGCTTGTTCTGAAAGATGAGGTCCAGGCAGGCCTGGTTGCAGGCGATGCAGGTGTTGATCTCGTCGTCCCGCTCCTCTTCAGCCTTCTTGACCCAGTGGGGGTCCGCCAGCAGCGGTCGTGCCATCGACACCATGTCCGCGGCCCCGCTCGCCAGAACATCTTCGGCGACCTGCGGCATGTTGATCCGATTGGATGTGACCAGAGGGATGGACACCTCGCCGCTCAAGCGTTGGGTGACCCAGGTGTAGGCTGCCCGCGGCACCATGGTCGCGATCGTCGGGACCCTTGCCTCGTGCCACCCGATTCCGGTGTTGATGATGCTGGCGCCGGCCTCTTCAATGGCCTTGCCCAGCTGCACGATTTCCTCCCAGCTGGAGCCTTCCTTCACGAGGTCGAGCATCGACAGCCGGTAGATGATGATGAAGTCGTCGCCGACCGCCTGGCGCATGCGCCGCACGATCTCGATGGGAAATCGGATTCGGTTGGCGTAGTCCCCGCCCCACTGGTCGGTTCGCTTGTTGGTCTTGGTCACGATGAACTGGTTAATCAGGTAGCCCTCGGAGCCCATGACCTCGACACCGTCGTAGCCGGCCTCCTGCGCTTTCTGTGCACAGCGAACGTAGTCGCCGATGGTGTTCTCAACGCCCCGGCCGCTCAGCGCGCGAGGCTTGAAGGGTGTGATGGGCGACTTGACCGCGCTGGGTGCTACCGACCACGGAAGGTAGGCATAGCGGCCTGCGTGCAGGATCTGCATCGCGATTCGGCCGCCCTTCTTGTGAACCGCGTCGGTCACGGCTCGGTGCTTCCAGACCTCGTAGCGGTTGGTGAGCTTGCCCGCAAAGGGCTTCACTGCCCCTGACCGGTTGGGAGCGATGCCTCCGGTGACGATCAGACCGACGCCCCCCTCAGCTCGTGCTGCGAAGTAGGCCCCCATCTTGTCGAGTCGGCCCCGTTCTTCTTCGAGACCCACGTGCATCGACCCCATGAGGACCCGGTTGGGGAGCGTGACGCTGCCCACCTGGATGGGGGACAGCAGGTGTGGGTATTTCGGATGGGACTTGTTGGTCATTCGCAGCACTATACGCTGCTGACAGGGTCCGTCGGGATGGCCGGACGACCGTCACTGCTAGGATGGCAGGACAGCAGGGGGGACCCGCCATGACCGAGCCCGAACTCTTCGACTACACGATTGAAAACGGCCTATTCTTCGACGGCCGGGGTGGCGACCCAGTGCCTCGAAATTTGGGGGTCCGCGGGGGGCGGGTTGTGGCGATCTCTGAGGGGCCAATCCCCCATGAGAAGAGCCGCCAGGTCATCGATGCCGAGGGTCGCTGGGTGATGCCTGGCTTTGTGGACCTGCACACCCACTACGACGCCGAGTTGGAGGTGTCTCCGTCGCTGTCGGAGTCCGTGCGTCACGGGGTGACTACCGTGTTCATGGGCAGCTGCTCGCTGGGCGCGTCTCTGGGGCACCCCGAAGACATCGCGGACATCTTCTGTCGGGTCGAGGGGATCCCGCGCGACATCATGTTGCCGCTCCTGGAAGAGAGAAAGTGCTGGGAGACGCTCGGCGAATACTTCGAGCATCTCGACACGCTGCCCCTGGGCCCCAACGTGGCCTCGTTCGTTGGCCACTCCAACCTGCGCATGCACGTCATGGGTTTTGAGCGCTCCGTCCAGCCCAGCATCCGGCCGACGAGAGAGGAGCTCGAGCGGATGGAGTCGCTGCTCGTGGAGGCCCTCGACCTCGGCTATCTCGGCCTGTCCATTCAGACGCTGCCCTGGGACAAGCTGGATGGAGACCGTCTGCCGGCTCGCCCGCTACCGTCCTACTTCGCTCCCTGGTCCGAGTACCGACGCTTCACTCGCATTCTTCGTGCGCGCGACCGGGTCTTTCAGGGGGTGCCGAACGTCACTACGAAGGTCAACGTCCTGCTCTTCCTGGCCGAGAGCGTCGGTCTGTTCCGCAAGCCGCTTCGAACCACGGTGATCTCGCTGATGGACATCATTGCGGACCGCACTGTCGTCAAGATCATCCCGGTGCTCAGTCGCCTGTTCAATCGGGTGCTCCGGGCAGATTTCCGCTTCCAGGCACTGCCCAACCTGTTCGATGTCTGGTCCGACGGGATGCAGTTGGTCATCTTCGAGGAGTTTGGCGCTGGGACAGAGGCCATTAACCACGTCGATCTCGAAGAGCGGGCTCAGCTGCTCCAAGATCCGGACTACCGCAAGCGCTTTCGGAAGCAGTGGACCAACTTCCTCTTGCCGAAGGTCTACCACCGGGACTTCCAGTACAGCGAGGTGCTCGCGTGTCCCGATGAGTCGTTGGTCGGCAAGTCGTTCGTGCAGATTGCCGAAGAGCGTGATTGCCACGTGGTGGATGCCTTCCTCGATCTCGCCGCCGAGCATGGGGAGCATCTCCGGTGGTACTCCGTCATGGCCAACGATCGCAGAGGGCCGCTGGAGTTCATCTCGGCTCACCCCGACGTACTGATTGGCTTCTCCGATGCAGGGGCTCACCTTCGCAACATGGCCCACTACAACTTCCCGCTTCGCCTCCTGAAGCTGGTCCGGGATGCGGAACTTCGGGGTGAGCCCTTCATGACAATGGGGCAGGCTGTGCACCGCGTGACGGCCGAGATCGCCGACTGGTTTCACCTGGACGTCGGCGTGCTCGATATTGGCAAGCGGGCTGACCTGGTGGTGGTCAACCCCGAGCACCTGGACGAGAGTCTGGACGAGGCCCATGAGGCCGAGATGGAAAACTTCGGGGGTCTTCGTCGCCTGGTCCGGCGCAACGACGCCACCATCGATGCCGTGCTGGTGGGCGGAAAGCTGGCAGTTCAGGCGGGTATGCCCACGCCGGAGCTGGGCCGAGAGCGCGGCTTCGGCCAGGTCCTGCGGGCAGGGCAGTCCGTCTAGAACCTCTCTTCGGGTACCTTGTTTCGCTGGTGTAGGCTCAAGAATCGAAGTGAACGGACGCCGTCATCATGCACATCAACCGAGCAGGTCTCTTTGTTCGCATCGGTCTGCTCCTGTTGGCGTTCGTCCTGGGCTTTGCGGCCTTTCGCATGGGCGCTGGCGTCTCGGACCGGGCCGGGGTGGGCTCGGGCGACCTGATGGCGGACGTGTACTACACGCTCGGTCTGTTTGTTCTCGGAGGTCTGGACCTCGGTGTGCCCAACTCGGGGCCCATCGTGGCCCAGAAGATGCTCTGGGTGGCCTATTTTTTCGCTCCGTTGATTGTCACCAGCGCAGTGGTCGAGACGGCCCTCAAGCTGGTGCGACCCCAGACACTCCAGCTCATGGGACTGAGGGACCACGTGGTGATCGTGGGTATGGGCCGCACCGGCATGCTCTACCTGGAGGCTCTTCGCCTGGCTGAGCCCAAGCGGAAGGTGGTAGTCGTGGGGCGGGAAGTGGGCGAGGCCAACCTGGTCGAAGCCAGGGAGCGCTTCGGTGCCGTCGTGCTTCAAGGCGATATATCGCGTCGAGAGACTCGCGAGGCCCTCAAGCTTCACCGGTCTGTGGGGGTGGCGTTGTTGACCGACGACGACCTGGTCAACCTGGAGGCAGCCTGGGACATTGCCGAAGAGGAGGGTGATGGGACCGTGCCCCTACTTGCCCACGTCGCAGAGGTCGGGACGAGAAGGCGTGCCGCTCAGCTGCTGGAACAGAGCGAGCACAGCTCCATTGAGTTGTTCAACTCCCACGAGGCGGCGGCCGTCGGTCTCTACCAGGAGCACCTGGAGCAGCTACGACAGACCCCTGGCGAGTCGGTTGTTGTGCTGGCTGGCTTTGGTCGCTTTGGGCAGACCATCCTGGCGCACCTGGAGGACGAGTTCTCTTCGCCCCGCGAGATTCGTCGGGTGGTCATTGTGGATCGCAACGCATCCCTGCTGTTCAAGGTGTTCCGGAAGCAGGTTGGCCGTGACGAGACACATTATCTTCCGACCCAGGTGATCGATGGAGATCTGGCCGATCCCGAGCTGTGGGAAGCGATTGAGAGAGATCTCACGCTGGAAGACGACCCGGTCTACGTACTGGGTACCGACGACGATTGGCTGAACATTCGCACCGGGATCATGCTCCGAGCAGCAGGCAAGGTGTCCCGTCAGGCGACGATCCTGGTCCGTTGTTTCCACGACTCCGACTTCATCGGTGACATGTCGGGTCGACTGGGCCTGGGGCTCGTCCTGCTTCCCGTCGAGAAGAAGATGCGCTCGGTGCTTGCCGAGCGACACGGGGCCTGGGTGGCGCGCAGCCGGGGCCTGTTCCATCGCAAGCCGCGTTGAACTGGAGACCCTGACAGTCGCTCAGGGCCCAGAACCAGAGAGCCCCGGAGCCGTTGGTGAACGGGCTCCGGGGCTCTCGAGAGCTACAAGAACGACTACTTACATGTCGCCCATGTCGGCGGAATCGTCGTCGTCGCCCATGCCCATGCCCATGCAGTGGGGGTCGACGCCATCTTCGATGTGGCATTCCATTCCGTCATCGCAGTCAGCGTCGGTCTCGCAGTGAGCTTCTTCGCCACCACAGCCGGGCGCGAGCAGCGCGAACGATGCGAGCAGACAGAGCGAGCAGAAAACAGCAGAAAACTTCATCGGATACCTCAAGAAAAGAAGGGGATTGTTTAGGTGATCAGTCAACTCAGTGGGTCGCATATAGCAGGGTCGGGGCTCTTTAGGCTACTTCGTTGCGGACCGGTGCTGGTCGACTCCGATGGATGGCGTGGAGCAGGCAGCGCAACGGGTCAGCGAGATGCCGCGGGCGCGGCCTTGGTCTCGTGGGACCGGCTGGCCTGCAACTCCTGGCGAACGGCACGTTCGGCGCGCTTGTCGGCGATCAACTCGATGAGCCCCGGCTGCCCCGCCCGTCCGGACAGCTTGACTCCGAACATGGCATGGAAAGGCCTCCCTGGCCGCGCTCCGTAGGGTCGTCGAGACACCATGTAGGCAGTGTTGGTGATGTTGTGTAGTGACGTGTAGAGGCGTATGTGGTCGCTGATGCGAAACTCTGCGGAGAGATCGACGATGACGTGTGCTGGGATCTTGTCGGCCTCCTCGAGTTCTCCTTGTCCTGGGAGGTCCCTCATGGGGCTCTGAGCATGGGCTGCGACTTCTACGGCGCCCACAGGGGAGAGGAAGCCAAAGGCGCCACCGCCACGATGTTCGGGCACATAGGGGAGGTGGTCGCCCTCTCGCACACTCCCGAACTGTGGGCTCGCCGACTGGAAGGTGCTCAGGAAGCGAGAGCCTGTCCATGTGTACGAGCCGGACAGCTCGATAACGAGGGAGGCCGGCAATCGTATGGCTTGTCGGGCCGCGGCCTCCAGTCCGTAGACGTGCACCTGCCCTGCGTTGAATTGGCGATCGACGAGCTGCTCTCCACACCCTGAACTGAAGGTGCAGGTGCCCGAGAGGTTCTCGTAATCACTGAAGAATCCGACCACTTCAGCGGAAGTGTCGCGCAGGGTCAGCCGCGCGCCACCTTCCAGATTCCAGCTCACCTCGGCCTTGACCGCATCGTCTTGTCCCGGTGCGACCGGGCTAAAGCCCCGATGTACCCCAGCAAACACCGCGAGCCAGGGACGTGCCTGAACGTACAGGCCCAAGCCAGGAAGCAGCTGGGCCCTGGTCGCGCTGCTCTCCGATGCGTTCAATTGGTCCCGGAAGTCCGTCTTGACCACCTCGAGCCGGAGGCCTGGCAGGAACCGAACGGGCCCGATCCCGAGGTCGTCGTGAACGTGTGCAGCGAACGCGAGGGCTTTCCCAGTGTTGATCGTGGTGTCGACCTCTTCGCCGTCGCCGGACAACAGAGCCCCGTCAGTCATGAGGAAGGCTTCTTCACTGTGATTGCGCTGGATCTGGTCTCCGTGGAGGCGAAGGCCGATCTCCAGAGACTTAGAGAACAGCCCCCTCTCCATCGACCACTCGCCTGTGATGAGTCCGCCGTAGGAGTGGAACTCCCGAGCGTTGGTTCCGATGAGTAACTCTTGGTCCGAGGAGATGGTGTCTTCGTCTCCTCGGAGGATGGCAAAGTAAACCGAGGCCTGGCCCGCATTGGGGTTGGCGACTAGGTTGCTCAGGCTTGGGCCCCCGCGGAACTTGTTGAGCTTCCGCCAGGAGCGCTGCTGCCAGTGGTGATAGCCGACGGCTCGTACCCGGAGATCCTTGCCCACCTGCAATCGCCAACCGAGTTCGGCTTGTGTTCTGTTCCAGTGCATTTCGCCCAGGCCACTGGCCGGGTAGCGAAGATATGGCGTCTTCTCGAAGTCCTCGTCGCTGAGTCCTAGGTAGGTCTCACGGGAGTCCTCCCGGGCCCAGCCTAGCTTCAGTGACCAGGCCGACTGGGCCCGCTGTCCCTTGGGGGTGTTGAGTAGAGCCTTGACCATGACCTCGGTCTTGTCGAAGCCCGTGTCTTCGCCCTCGCCCAGCACCTTGAATCCATCGGTTGCCAAGTGCACGGCCTCCGCAACGAAGCCGCCCCAAGGAGCTCTGGTGCCTCCCCAGCCATGGAGCTTCCAGGTGCGGTTCAGCCCCAGACTGGCGTCGATGCCTGCGTCGGCGCGTTCGGGGATCGGTCGGGTCTGTAGATTGATGGCCCCGCCAATCGTGTTGGGGCCATGGCGGATTGCAGCGGGCCCCTTGAACACCTCGACCCCCACCATGCGCGTGGACAAGGGGAAGTAATAGGCGGCGGGAGCCGAGTAGGGGGCAGGCGCAAGCAAGATGCCGTCCTCGAGCAGCGTTACTTTCGAGCTACGATCGGAGCTGGCACCGCGGATCCCGATGTTGGGTCGCAGCCCGTAGCCGTCTTCCTCCCGCACGTAGACCCCTGGGAGTGGTGCGAGAATGCGGTGGATGTCGTCGTGCTCTTTGCGCTCCAACTGCTCCTCGTCGACCTTGTGGGCCGAGCCGGCGACGCGTGATAGTCGGGCACGCTCCCCGAAGACCGAGATGGTCTCATCCACTGCCGAGGCCGAGTCCACCGAGGAACTCCTGTCCGCAGGAATTCCGCTGGTGGTGTCGGTGGGGTTTCCAGCAGCATCGTCACCGATGGGCTCCATGTCAGCGGAGTCGTCATCGTCGCCCGAGTCGTCATCGTCGCCCGAGTCGTCATCGTCACCGGAGTCGTCATCGTCACCGGAGTCGTCATCATCTCCGGTGTCTTCCAGAGGCTCGAGTGCTGGTGGGCTTCCCGGGCTGTCCTGGCTCTGGGGTGGAGGGGCCCCCTGAGCCCAGGCATTGGTGGCAGAGAGGAAGAGCAGGACAGAGATGCCTAAGCTGGCAACAAAGAGATGCGCTGGGGTCAGCCTTCTTCCCATGCCCACGAGGGGCGCGATAAAGGCCTGGTCCAGTCGGTCGGGCTCATGGTTGCGTTGTGCTTGGTCGAGCCCGAATTGGAGCCGCTGAGGCGCACCAGCCAAGACCAAGCTTCCCAGCGCAAGATCCCAGATGGCGAGCCATGCCCCAAGGTTGGAGCCCTGATGTCGGTCGGCGCGACTGTGATGCAGCTGGTGTTGGGCCGGGCTGAGAAAGATTCGCTCGAGACGGGGCCCCCAGGAGAGCCATACGTGGGAGTGGCGCAGGTTGCCCCCCAGCAGGTTGAAGCAGAAACCGATGCAATTGACGCCCAGGAGGTCTAGAGGTCTGGCGCTGCCACGGAACAACCAGAAAAACAGGCCTGCCACCAGGCCCGTGGTGACGACACCGCGGAGCCAGTAGAGGGCGCTCTCCACCGGGTGGCTTCGGTAGAAGGTCAGCGGGGTCAGCACCTCTGCTGAGTGATGCACCTGGTGGAGCTCCCACAGGATGGGAATCCGGTGGAGCGCCAGGTGGAGCAAGAAGCGGCTCAAGTCCCACGCGATGAACAGCGAGACTGTGTAGGCGATGGTGATGGCCCAGGGGGGTAAGGCCGGGAGGGCAGCGCTGCCCAGCTGACCATCGAGTGTCTGGACGACCCAGGTCGTGACGGCCAGTGCCGTGAGAGACCAGGGAACGAGACCAACCCAGCGCACGAGGGCCTTGCACAGACAGATCTGGTAGTCGAGAACCGCCGACGGATGCAGCCACAGGGTGGGGGCGAAAAGGCTCTGAAGCGGCGAGTCGGGAACTTGTGTTGGCCCCTCTGTGTCCTGCTTCTTGCGCACCGATAGCAGCCAAGCCCCATGAAGGGCGAGGGTAAGGACGAGGCTCGACAGCAGAAACGGCCAGAAGATCCGGTCCGCTGGGTCGAGCAGAGGTCGCAGGAAGTCCAGCATGGGGGGGTAACGATTCAGTCTGAGTCGCCGGCAGCCTCCTGGGGTACCTCGAGGAACAGCGCCATGGCGAACTCTCCCTTGAGCAGATCAGTGAAGGACTTCAACGTCTCGTAGAGCGAATGCAGGGTCTGGGGCTCGCTCTCCAGTGTCGTTAGCCCGGTATCGGAGATCGCATCGACCGCCGCGATGGTCGCGTCGAGTGTGCTCAGCATCTCGGCTGCCAACTCGTCTTCACCCAGGTGTTCTGCCAGGACGTTGAGTCCGAAACGCTGGTCGCCCTCCCCGTAAATCAGGAGGTCTCGACCGGCAACCAGGTTGGCTCGCAGGCTCTCAAGAGAGTAGTCGGCCCAGGGAGTCTCGAGGGCTTCGGGACAGGTCTCTGTGGAGCAGTCTCGAAGTCCCAGTGGGCGAGCCAGCTTGCGGTCCTTGACGATCAACTCCACGTAAAAGAGAGCATTGAAGATCGCATTCATGCCCTGGCTCGTATCCAGGTACACAGAACCATCCTCTCCAGCCCCAGCCAGCTGTCCAGAGAAGTCGCCTTGTGTTGGGTCCCAAGCGGCGATGAGCTGTTCGGCTACGGCCACAACATGGGTGCTCGCCGCACTCGCATAGGCAGCCCGTTTGCTCTCTAGACCATCGTCTCCTAAGGCATCCCAGCTACCGTCGGAGTTGATGGGGATCTGTGGGGGGCAGGTGTTCTCCGAGTCCTCGCGGAACAAGAGGTACTCGATGGCATCGAGCCCATAGACGTTGACCAGTTCATTGGAGAAGAATCCAGACTCGTCCCAGACAGACTCCACCAACTCTTGGTCTAAGCGGCATGGATTGACCGTAGGCCAGGAGTAAATCTCGTCTCGGAGGTCCTCGCCCCCCACCACCGTGATGGACGAGCCCGCGGGGCCGATCTGAAAGAGCTCGGCACGCTGCCAGTCCAGCATGGCCTCACGCCAAGCATCGCGTGCAGCATCCTTCGCTTCGGCTCGGTCGGTCTCGGGCGCCGACTCCCAGGTGCCTGTGGCCGACTCCAGGGCTCGAGCGGACTCGAGGAAGTCGTTGTAGGCCGGGAGCACCAATTGTGTGGCTACCGCCTCGAGTTGAACGCTCGCATCAAAGCCCGCGGTCGCCTCCGAGCCGTCGTCGCCAGGGTTCCCGGCAGGCTCACATCCAAGTCCACGGAGCACCGTAGCCACCACTGCGATGGTGACTACGGTGCCCCAGGAACGGGATGAGTGTGGAGAGGTGGCCAAAGGGCTACCAGCCTCCTTCACCATTCTCATCACCCATGTTTGCTGCATCGAACTCGTAGGCAGTCTGCAGCAAGTCTCTCGCGCTTCGGAGAGAGGTCTTATAGGCCTCCACGTCGGCACTTCCTGGTAGGGCCGGAGCGATACCGAAGTAGTCGTGGAGTGTCCCGAACTCTGCGGAAGACAGGGGGGACCGCGGGTTGAACTGGAAGCAGAGGGCGAAACCCTTCATCTCGGACCAGTGCTTGGCGTGGGTAGCAAAGCTGTAGTCGTCTGTGCCGAACTTGCCCATGTCTTGCAGTGTGTCGTTGATGTAGTGCACGACCGTGGCGGCGACAGCGCCCTCCCAGTTGGCGATGGCTGCGTCACGCTCAGCCTTCAGTGCGGTCATCTGATCATCGGTCAAGGCACCATCGGCGCTGCTGATGATGGCCCGGCCCGTGACAAAACCGTCCCAGGCTCCTTGCGTGAAATCGGTGGGAGCATCGTCGGAGGCACCCTTGTCGCGCTTGCCGGCATTGACAGCGTGGCCAAAGATGTACTCGCTCGTCAGGTCAATGCTTCCATCGCCGTTCGTGTCGAAGTAGCCCTCACCGTAGTCGCCGGTGCCGGAGCCCGCGATGTCTTCATCGGTGTAGTCGCCGTAATCTCGGCTGGCACCAAAGTAGCCGAAGCCTTCGTCCCAGGCGTGCTCGAGCGCCGTGTAAGGCTTGCCGTCCACCGCAGCCGTGTTGTCGGCGAGCAGGCCCTTGTCGGGCTCGTCGTCATCCATGTAGTCGTCAGCCCCCTGGGAGAAGGGCACAGCGCAGGACAGGAACTTGTGGACCAGCTGGGCCAGGTCTTGTCCTTCGGTCGTGAG
>MDTE01138232.1_pt1 | contig 34210 bp, 23 predicted proteins | sample 811231 | NCBI WGS metagenome assembly MDTE01 (sample SAMN05326651, study PRJNA326480) | marine metagenome | isolation source: seawater | place: Indian Ocean: Red Sea | collected 2010
AAGACTCTTACTTTGAAGGCAGGTGAAGCAATTAATATTGAGTCAGGTGATGGTTCTGGTAAAGTTAATATACACACTGGTGATTATAATATAAATGCTGCTTTCTTGAATGAAAAAATTACTGGTGGTAAACACCAAGATGTTGATGGTACATCTGTAACTAACCAGATTTTACCTGGAGCACAGGCAACTATTAATAGTATGGGATCTATTAACTACAAGATCCAGGGAAATTATTATATTGGTGTTGGTATTGGAAAGGGAGGACATTATAACCTAAAAGCAGATTCAAATATTACTATGCAGTCTATGACTGGTGGACATTCTTTGAAAACTCTTGGTATGAGTGCCGAGAGAATCATGGGACATAAAAAATCCTATATTTTTGGTGAACCTGGACCAGCATCTACTGGTACTGACACATGGTTTTTATTTTTAAACAAGAACAAAAATAGTTTAAATGTTAAATCATTTGGTGGTTTTAATGTTGTATCACTTTTTGGTAAGAATACCTTCAAGTTGACTGGTCTGGTTAAGGCAGATATTCTTGGAACAACTACAGTTAAATCACCTACCATATTCTTGAACTAATTTCACTTTTCAATTCCATGAATTCGGCAAAATAATCGCCGTGTGTTTTTGCTCAAAAAAGTCGAGCTTGACAGAGATTTAAACTTATAGTACAATAAATACGCTTTAGAGGTGACTATGACCAAAAAATCCCTAAAACGTACTGATAAGAAGGGACGTGAAGAAACTTGGGAATGGGAGGAAACTCCTGAACTCTTGGTGGCATTAGAACAACTCCGTAAATCTTCAGAACTTGTAGAGGCAAAAAAAGTATGACTGCTAAACAGCACGATTTAGACCACGAAGTTTATCTTGATCCAAAAGATCATAAGGAGCATATTAACCATGGTATGCTGGAGTACACAGAAGAAGATCTAAAGACTTCTCATGCATATTACGACGAATATCATCAAAATGATGAAGTTTTACCTAATGAAGGTAAGATTAATGATTACCATACAAGGCATCAAGATAAGCAATTAGATCAATATTGTGATAATCATCCAGATGCATTAGAATGTAGGGTATACGACGAATAGTCAAATAAATATCGTTGAGGTGATTTTATGAATTATAAGTTATCCCAGCGATATGCATTTTATATGGGATCCGTTGTTAGAATGTATTTCATTCAAGGTATCCCATATACTTTCGATGAATTACCACAGATTATACAAGAACACCCATCAGTACAGACTGAAGCATTAGAAGGTCAGGACTATACAGATGAGGAGTTATATCGTTGGCATTCGTATTTAATGGAGGAAGAGTGTCATCCTTTAGAATTTGAAATTCCTGTTAGTGATCCTGAATTATTGCCAAAAGATGATTGAGAAATTTTATGAATGGTTTGAAGGAACGTTTGAGAACAAAATACAAGCATTTTCCTTTCCTGGAAGGTTTGCTATGGTCCGTGTAATCCATAAGAGGATTGGGGACTTTTTTTATGGAGAACAGGCATATAATTACCAATTACATGCACCATATAGGACATTTGTAGTTAAACCAGTTGTAGAAGGTGATTTTGTTCGGATTCAGAATTATACCTTCCAAAAGAACCTATATAAGGGTTTTCACAATTTAGATTCTTTGGAAGGAGATTTGACACATAAACCAGAATGTGATAATATAGTCAAGTTCGATGGTAAGGAGTTTAGGGGTCAAAATACTGGATGTGAGTGTCATGTCCCATGGAAGGATAAAACGACATATTTGCAAACAGATGTTACTTTAGGTGAAAATTATTATTATGTTGTAGATAGGGGTTTTTTGTTAGGAACCACTGAACAAGTTTGGGGATCCAAGCATGGTAGATTTGAATTTCAAAAATTGCCATCATAGCACAGCGGTAGTGCAGGGCTTTTGTAAAGCCAAGGTCGGCGGTTCAAATCCGTCTGATGGCATATGAGACGTAAAGTGGATAAACCATATAGGGTATATCATTTACCAGATATGGCAAAATTAAACCCAGAATTGCATCGTATGATACGTTCTAGGGAATTGGTTACTGTTAAGGGTGGTGAGGTAAAAATTGAAGAACTTAAGGTATTGTTTAATTTTATTGAATTATTAACTCCTATTGCTGTTTCTGATATTTCTAAATCATTAACACAGAATATTAATACTGCTGTACGACCAGGTGGGTCTAAAAGGTTCAAATTGATGGATTATTGGGGTGTTAATTACGAAAAAGGGCAAGCAATAATGCCACATACCCATTATCCAATGACATTAAGTTTTACTTATTATGTAAACACCCCAAAAGGGTGTTCTCCTTTATTAATTGATACTGGATTTGAAGATGATCAAATATTTGATGAATTGCATTTGAAAGCATGTGATGTAGTTTTCTTTGCTTCTCATTTATTTCATACTGTAAGACCAGAACCTATAGGTGATAGATCTATCATTGCTGGTAATATGTTATATTATGATGATGGTCCAGAAGATGGTGAAGAATATAGTACTATGGCAGATTATACTGACTTACAATCACCTCATGTCAGATAATATCAACGCAACTACTGTATAAATACATCAAGTAGAAGTAGCACGGTTCGGTTAGTTATGCCATTAACAAGACTTGATAACTTATATTCAAGTAAAACGGGTAAGTACCTATATGTGTCGCCAGATGATTTTAATGCGACTGATGAATTAGATAACAGAGGTAATTCACCTTTACGTCCATTCAAGACGATTCAAAGAGCTTTTATAGAGGTTTCTAGGTATTCTTATCTTCCAGGTAAGGATAACGATAGGTTTGACCAGTTTAGCATCATGTTGATGCCTGGTAATCACTATATTGATAACAGACCTGGATTGGTCGATGCAGCAAATCCAGAAGTACGTTATTTTGATGCTGCAAACCTAATCGAAGCAAATAAGCAAGCAATTATTGACCGTGGTGCTGCTGATATTGCTGTTCATCATCCAGACTTCTACTATCCTGGTGATGTTCAAACTGCTGACTACTCACGCTACAAGGATGCTTTCCGTCTAACCCAATTAAACCGTCAGGAAATTATTAATAGTTCCTGGGACTCTACTCTTACTCAATATCCTAGTCATGGACAATATGAAGATAAGTGTAAGAGAGATTTAGGTCTCTTTATTGACTCTATTTCTCTTGACGTTGCACAAGCAGATGGTAACGTATATACACGTAAATTCCTTCAAACTTTCTTTAATGCTGCTGGAAATGCCTGGGGTGATGCAACTATAGATGGTGAGCAGGATGAAGCAAAGTTTGCCTTTGAGAAGGCAAGAGATAATATTTACCTTGCTATTTCTAACCAATTATCAGCACAAGACTTAACAATTACTGCTGATAATGCTCCTGGATCTGATTTTGGTACTAATACACAGACATGGACACCATCTGGTGCTACCTATACTCCTACAGATGGTAAATTAACTCTAGAGATTGCTTCTCATGGGTTATCTGTTGGCGATTATGTTAATATCGCTTCTGGTAGTATCGTATTTACTTGTGATCAAGACAATAATCAATCTAATCATGCTTATCCACGTTTAAATGACCCTGCTGCTGGTAAGTATTTACGTGTTGATGAGGTTGCTACAAATAGTATTACAGTTAATGTTGGTGCAACACCAATTGTAAACTACACTCCAACGGATGCTACTTATGATCCTGCTACGGGTGATCTTGTTCTAACTATTGGTACTCATAATCTATCACTGAATGAGACTGTTAAGATAGCAGAAGATTCCCTGGTATTTACATGTGCTATGGATAGTGGTAGCACCACACATGCTTATCCAAGACAGACAGACCCTGTATGGGATACAGCAATTGCTATTACTAATGTTGGATCATCCCACACAGCACAAACTGGTACAGAATATAATCCTACAACAGGTGTATTAACACTTAATATTCCTAGTCATGGATTCTCTAATGGAGATCAGGTAAAACTTAATGAGAATGCAGTAACATTTACATGTGCTAAAGATGGTAATGCTACTAACCATTCTTATCCAAGACCAACTGACCCTTCTAGTGATACCTGGTTAAGTATTTCAAATGTTACAACTGATACATTTGATGTTCAGGTTGGAGTATCACCTGAAGTAGCATATAATGTTAGTTCTGCTACATATGCTCCTACAACAGGACATCTGACATTAGATATTGGTAACCATAATTTTAGTGGACCAACTACACGTACTGCAACAGATGCTACATTTAATGCAGCAAATGGTACATTACAACTAACAGTTGCTGATCATGGATATATTGATGGAGATAGGGTAAAGATTGAAGATGGATCTTTGTCCTTTACTTGTGACATGGATGGAAATAACTCCAGTCACGCATATCCTAGAGCAACAGACCCTGCAAGTGGTCAATTCCTTCCAATTTCAAACATTACTAATGATACATTTGAAATTAATGTTGGATCAACACCTACAGTCAATTATACACCTTCTAATGCTACATATGACCCAACTACAGGTCTATTAGTATTAACAATCGGAACTCATGGTCTAGAAGTAGGTACAAGTGTTAAAATTGCACAGGATGGATTGACATTCACCTGTGATATGGATGCTAATGCTACAAATCACACTTATCCTAGACAGACTGATCCTATCTTTGCTGATGGTACAGATATAGTTACTGTTGGATCTACATCACATACAGTAACAGGTAGTAACTATGATCCTACTAGTGGTGTACTTTCACTAACAGTTAATAATCATGGATTCTCTAACGGAGAGAAGATTCTACTTACTGACAATTCAGTAACATTCACATGTGCAAAGGATAATAATGCTACCCAGCATACTTATCCTAGAGCTACAGATGACGTAAGTGGACAGTGGATAGAAATTTCCAATGTTCAGACGAATACATTTGATGTTCAGGTTGGTATTTCACCTGATATTTCAGCACATACTTTCGTATCAGGAACTACTGATGGATTGAAGCATCAAGATGGTACTATTACCCTTAATGTTGGTACATCTCCATTAGTAAGTTATAACGTAACTGATGCAACATTTACTCCTTCTACAGGTAATCTAGTTCTTGATATTGGTCCTCATACTTTGAGGCAGGGAACTAGCATTATGTTGGACAATGAGTCATTAGTCTTTACATGTGCTGCTGATAGTAATCAAACACAGCATGCTTATCCAAGACAATCTGGACAAGGTGGTGCTACTGCTGATGATCCAGCATGGAATACTTCTGTTACTGTTGCTGATGTTGGAGAAACATCTCATCAACCAGAAGCAGGTACTGGATATAGTCCAACTACTGGTATTTTAACTGTTAATCTTACTGGTCATGGATTCTCTAATGGAGATAGAGTTAAGTTTGATGATAATTCACTAACCTTTACATGTGAAAAGGATGGTAATGCTACACAACATACATATCCTCGTTCTACAGACCCTGTTAGTGGTGATTGGTTAGAGATTTCTAATGTACAGACAGATTCATTTAATGTTGATATAGGTACTTCATATAATACATCAAACCATGTATTTGTATCTGCAGCTGCAGCAAGTCTTAAGCATCAGACAGGTCTCATTACTGTTAATGTAGGTGTTTCATCTGATACATCAGCACACACCTTTGTTTCTGCTAACAGTGGTGCTGTTAGAACAGGTGGTTCTTATAATCACACATTTGTAACTGCTGCTGCTGATTCCTTAATCACTGGTGGTCAGTATGATCATACATTTGTATCAGCAACTCCTTCTGGTGTTGTTAAAGCTGGTGATTCTATCAAGATTGGTGCTAATACATTAAGGTTTACATGTGCATATAATGGACATAGCAGTCAACACTCCTATCCACGTACAAGTGATCCAGCATATGATACACAACTCCCAATCGTTTCTACTACTCCTACAGAAGTTGTAGTTGATGTTGGTATTTCCCCTGATACTTCACAACATATCTTTGTTGGTGCTGATGCAGGTGCAGTAACATCTGGTGGTAATTATCCACATTCCTTTGTTTCTGGAGCTGCTGATGCTATTACTAGGCAGGACGGCACCATTACACTTAATGTTGGAGCATCTCCAACTGTAACACATGATGTTACCAATGCTACTTACAATCCAAATACTGGTGATCTAGTATTGGATATTGGTGCACATAGTCTAACAGAAAATACAAGTATTCGATTGGCTAGTGAGTCGATTACATTTACTTGTGCTGCAGATAATGATCAGACTAACCACGCATATCCACGTCCTAATGGTACTGGTGGTGCTACTGCTGATGACCCTGCATATAATACTGCTGTTAATATTACTGCGGTATCTGGTAATACAATCACAATTAATGTTGGAGCATCTTCAGATACATCTGCTCACACATTTGTATCTGCAACTGCTGGAGCAGTAATTTCTGGTGGTAATCATTTACATACGTTCTCTAGTGCAGTTTCTGGAGCACTGATTACAGGTGGTAACTATGGTCATACTTTCGTAAGTTCTACTGCAGATTCTGTTACATTTGCTTCAAACATCAACAACCGTGCTAACAGTGCTTTGTGTTCTGATGTTCAGTCATATATTGCTAACTTAACTTCTATTGTTACACAAACAATTACTGATGGTGATCTATTAACTAATTTCCCAGCAGAACAGGTATCTGCTAAAGTTCCTGCAGGTGAAGAGAAGTGTAAGAGAGATATTGGTTATTATATAGATGCTATCGTAGCAGATTTACGTAATGGTGGTAATAGTAATATTATCTCTACTACAAAGACATATTTTGATCGTGAAGGTAACCCAATTGCTGACGGTATAGTTGGTGAAGTTGCCGAATCTGTCACAGCAATGAATGGTGCTCGTGACATGATTAACAAAGCTGTAAGTAATCAACTCTACAGTAAGGATGAGGAAGTAACACAAGGACCTTCTATTGCTGGTCAGACTACACCAGTAATTGATTCTTATGGGTCTGGTAACCCTCAAGCATGTGCTGATGTACAGTCTAGTGTTATAACATTAACAAATATTATCACTAGTACTTTAACTGCTGGTAACCTTAATAATCTAACTTCTGTACAGATTACTGGTACTGTTCCTATCTTTGATTATAACCAAGCATTAGAAGAATGGCAAGATGATAGTATTCTTGACCTTTCTAATCCAGATAACGTACTTTACAAGTTTAATGCCTCTACTGGTGGTGCTATTGTACCTAGAGGTTGTTCATTAATTGGATATGACCTGCGTCGTACCATTGTCAGACCACTATATGTTCCTGATTGTATAGATGGTGATGTTGGTAGGTCTGCTTTATTCTGTCTAACAGGTGGTTGCTATCTGTGGCAGATGACATATAAAGATGGTGATTTGTCTACTAATTCACCTCTATATGATCAGGCAGATAATGTAGGTAAGGTATACAACAAGCCAAATGACTTTACTTCACTAGCGATTCCTGAATATTCTCACCATAAGCTCACTGTGATGACTTATGCTGGAAATGAAGAATTGGATCGTTATTATGAGAAGGTAGGTAGAGCATTTGCACAATTCCAACCAACTATTGATGATGGAGAACTTGAAGCTCTTGTACAAGAAACAAGAATTGTTGGTCCTCTATCAGACTCTAGGTCCATCGAAAGCATTGAACCAAATGATATTAATGCTGGATCTACATGTGAATTAACAGTTAAGACAAAGATTGACCATGGTTATTTTGTTGGTCAGTATGTTGCTGTTCTTAACACTGGATTATCTACTGAAATTAATGGTACATTTAAGGTTACATGGATTGATTCATCTAATCCAAAGGTCTTTAAGTATCAAATTCCTACAAATTCTGCTGGATTAGGTCTTGTAGCAGGTACAATTTATACTACTGCTAATAATCTATCAACAGGTGCTGTTATTCAGGCAGAAATTGACTCTGTTGAATCTGCATCTCCATACGTCTTTAACTGCTCCATTCGTTCTACCTGGGGTATCTGTGGTATGTGGGCAGATGGATCCAAGGTAACTGGATTCAAGTCTATGGTTGTTGCCCAGTACACTGGTGTATCACTCCAGAAGGATGACAGGGCATTCATTCGCTATGATAGGTTTAATAATACATGGAACCAAGCATCTTTACAAGATTCATTTGCTACAGTTCCATATCACACGAAGGGTGATGCATATTGGAAGGATGATTGGAGAAACTTCCACATCAAATGTACTGATGATGCATTCATTCAGGCAGTCTCGGTGTTCGCTGTTGGTTATCACAACCACTTCTTACTAGAGTCTGGTGGTGACATGTCTATCACCAACTCTAACTCTAACTTTGGTAACACCTCACTGCATTCCAAAGGATTTAAAGGATTTGCTTTCAACCAAGACAAGGGTGGATACATTGATGCTATTGTCCCACCGAAGATAGTTGATAGTTCTGGTACTGCACTAATTAAACAGCAATACTATACAATAGATATTGAGAAGTCTAATGATGCTACTAACCACACAAGGTTATATCTTGCTGGTGATGAGAATCAGAATCCTGCTGACCGTCCTGCTGCTAACATTGGTGGATATAGGATAGGTGCTAAAGCAAATGAGAGATTGTATGTTAATCTACCAAAACCAACTGTAGGTGGTAAGGATAAGTATCATGGATCACTAGAACCTTCTGGTTGGACTACCTATACTGCTTCACTATCCACATTAACACCTGCTGATTACAATCCACAGTTTGATCTTAATGCTGATGGAAATAGTGATTTCAACAGTGCTCAAGACGCAGCATCTCTAATTGAAAGAAATAGAGATTACATTGCTTCTGAAGCTTATGGATATATCTTAAGTAAGTATCCACTACTATCAATTAATCCTGCTCTAACAATACAGAAATGTCAGAGAGACCTTGGATTCTTTGTTGATGCTGTTGTTAAGGACTTGCGTGTTGGTGGTAATATTAACTCTATTAATATTGCTAATGCATACTTCAATGCAACTAATCTTAACTATATTAATAATGAATTAACAGAGACATTAGAAGCATATGATTATGCCAAGAAGTTAATGCTTGGTGCAATGCGTAACTTCAATCTTTTAATTAAGGATTGTACAGTTACAAATAACAGTGCAACGGTTGTTGTTGGTGATACATCAGGTCTTGTTGAAGGAATGATCGTTAGGGAATTTGATTCTAACGACTTTACTAATGGTTGGATTGATGTAACCACTGCTAACCCAGTCGTAACAAACCTTTCTAGTTCTAATATTGTTATTGATAGTATTGTCAATGCAACAACAATTACTCTTAAGGATCAATCAACTGGTTCTCCATATCTATCTCTTGGATCAAGTACAACAGCATGGTTGTATTTCGAGCAAGTAACCACATATGGTACTTCTATTCCTCTTTATAGAGATTCAACTATTACTATTGATGCACAGTATCCAGAGTGTAACAATATCGCTAGTGTCATTGAAGGATATTATGACACAGTTAACCTGATTCTTTCAGGTAGTTCTAATTCTATAACAAGAGTAGAACCAATTATTACTTCATCTTCCTTAACTGGACGTGCAACAGTCTTCACAGTTAATACTGGTGCTGGACAATCTGACCCTCATGGATGGCAGACAGGTACTCCAGTAAGACTTGTTCCTAAAGCAGGTAATACTTCAATTGATAAGAGACTTGTACGTCTTCCTGTAGGATTTGCTACTAACCAAGTATACTATGTGATTGCTCCTGGTAGAAAGACATATCCTAAATTCTGGGATAATAGTTCTGATTTCGATACCAGTGCTAGCACTAGGTTGATGCTTGCAAGCAGTAAAGAAAATGCTGCTGCTGGTATCTACGTTTTCTCACCTGAAACAGATTTCATTGATAGTGGTGTAGAGGTTGAGATCCAACAGTATGTACTAGATGATAGTTACAATCTACATCGTTATGTTTGTAACGTTAGTGGTACATATATTGAATCAGATATTCCAAATATATTTGATAAACCAATAGCAAACGTTTCTGCACAGAAGATATTCTTCTCTACATCTTCTGATGCATCATCAGCACTACCAGAAATTAGTGGTGGTGGCGGTGGTGTTGTACCAACTGATGTATATTACTATCCTAGGTATGAAACTAACACCAAGTTTAGTGTACACCCAACAGAAGCTGATGCTGCTGCTGGTACTAATGCTATTCTATTCCAGGCAGGTAGTGGTAATGACTTCCTAGTCTATGGTGATAAGAAAACAAGTCCACTTAAGTATGATGCATCCACATATCAGAGATGGTATTTAAATGTTAAGGATGAATCTACTGGTGGTGTTGATCCTAACTCTATTCTAACTAGATTCCATCATGTATCATATGAGGATGGATCTGGTAATCTCTTTACACCTGACACATGGTTTGAGAGATTTGAGGATGATCGTACTCCAGATGATAGAATCTATAGATTACGTTATGTCATCCCAGAGTATCTTGAGAACGTAAGAGAACCATTAAATGGTTACGTTGTTAAGACAAGAACTGACGATAGAAGGAGACTGAAGCCACAGAAATTTATTCTTGAACCATATAGTAATGGTGCTCCTAATGTTGCTGAATTCCATAACCCAGGAAGAACTACACAGGAAGAGTGGTTAGGTACAAACTATACTGCACTAGATGCTGCTGGTATTGATGTTGAAGATAGGGATTCAATGTATGATCCTTATAAGAATCCTTTGGTACTAGAGTTTGAGAGTTTAATTGCTACTACTGTACAGAGTGCAAGGATTGTTAAGAATGATGCTTTAGAAGATAGACTTGAATTAACTACATTCGATCATACTATTCTTAATGATTCTATTAAGAATGAACAGTTTGCAGTTATTGAAGTTAGTGCTCCACAGGGTGCTGGTATTCAATCACAATTAATTGGTGAGACAGCAGATACTGCAGTATCATGGGCAGGTTATTCAACAGGTTCTGCTTATGTTCATGCATATTATACTGCTGAATCTACTGCTTTTGTTGTACTTAAGAGTATAACAGGAAAACTTGAGTGGGATAGTGGTGTTCAAACTACATTTACACAAGCTAATGGAACCTTCTGGAATCTTTCCAGTAACCCTGATTCATGGGGTGAGGTAAATCAGAAGTCTAGATCAGATAGAAATAACTATCTCTATAGAGTATCTGGAGCAAATGTATATACTGTTGTTCCTGGTGATAGAGTTAATGATGTTAGAGGTAATACATATACAGTTCTATCTGTAGAAGATGTACCTGAAGTTGAAGATACATTCTATATCTTTGATGTTGAAACAATTAGAGAGTTTATTCCAAGACAACAGCCTGGTATCTACTACTTGACATGTGTACGTGGTAATGTTTCACCATATCCAACAGGTGCTGGTGTTGGTAATAACTTCCATAACTATAAGTTCTCTCAACCAATCTCTAGTCTCTATCCATTAAACTATAAGAACGACCCTCTATGGTTTACAATTGCAGATCCAACTGCTGTAGACCCACCAGCATCTATTGCTGCTGCTGATAACTATGTTCATGGTTATGTAACTCTTAACGATAATAAGAATAGTGAGACAAAAGAGGCATTGCTGGACTTCCTAGCAACAGATCCTCTCAAGCAATATGTGTACACAAATAGTACAACTAGTCCTGCTGGTGATACACAAGACTATAGAATTAGAGCACAAGAAGGTAATGCATCCATTGGATCAGAGAACAGAAAGATTCCTATCAGTGGTGACTCTGCATACCCACTAGAAGAGAGATTCTATGTTGAATTACGTAGACCATCTATCGCTAGATCTGGTAACCACACGTTTGAGTACCTAGGATTCGGTCCAGGTAACTACTCAACTGGTTTCCCTGTACGTCAGGAAGTGGTTCTTTCAGACAAGCAAGACTTCTATGCTCAAGCAAAACGTGAGGATGCTGGTATTGTATTCTACACAGGTCTTAACTCTAATGGTGACCTGTACATTGGTAATAAGAAGATCAATGCTATCACTGGTGAAGAGACCTTCCTAGAGCAAGCAGTTCTTCAAGAAACTGATGATGATGCTGATAAGATTGGCGTACTTGTAACAACATTTGATACTGCTGTTACATTTAACAATAAGATCACTGTTGAAGGTAATACTTATCTCAACAACCCAGTTAGAATTAATGTTGATCCTGATGAGGGTGATGCTTTACGCATCTATAGTCTTGTTGATGCTGCACAAGATGATGATACTCTTGGTCGTCAGTCATGGAGAAACCAAGACGATGGTGATATCCTATTAACCAAAAATGAGATTCGTGGTGCAGTATTCCATCTGAATGCCAGAGGAAATATTAATTCTCCTGGACAACCATACAAAGTTAAGACACATTACGCTGCTGGTTTACCATCTAATATCACACCTAACCAAAGTGGAATGGTTGATGTTAGTGACACTGCTAATGATTCTCATCTTGGTGGTGGAACAGCAACATATGTAGCACAAGCAGTATCTTATGGTAGTGCTGCGTTAGCACCTGCATCTGGTGATGTACTGTTTAAAGGTAGAGAAGTAGGTAGCACTGGTTCACTTGGTTGGGTCTATGCTAACTCCTTCAAGTCTTTATCATCTTCACAGATAGAGAAGGTAACTGCTAACTCAACTACAAAGATTGTTATTCAGTGGAAGACTGGAATTACTAATGGTAGTATTGGTGCCAAGGTAAATCAGTTTATCCGTTTTGCTAACTTCAGCAACACATATGTTAATGGTACATGGAAGATTACAAGTGCTCCTGAATCTTCTAATGAAGCAGAATTCTATGTATATAACCAGGTTCCATCTGGTGTTTACGATTGGTCTAATGAAGGACCTGGAGCAACATGTGAAATCAGTCAATCAGTATGGAAGGAAGTTGGTGTACTTGGTGCTGAAGCACTTCGCACATTAACTGAACAACCAGGTGATTATAGGTTAGGAGTTAACACTATTGGCAGAATGGCCAAGGAAGGTGTTCTAGATGGCAGTACCAGTGTTGACACTACACCTCGTGCTAACCTAGATGTTGTTGGTTTCGCATTCATTAGCGGTAAAGAACTGGTACAGTATGATGTATCAGGTAATGTAATTGCTAATAACTATCTCAAGGATCAAGGTAACGTTAAGACATACTTCCCAGTAACTAATGCGTTCCTGGTTGGTGGTGACAGTGCAACTCCAGATAGTGTTGCTACTCTACGTGTTGCAACTACTGATGTTCTTCCAACAAGAGTAACAATAACCAACCCTGGTACTGGATATACTGCAGGTAGCGTTGCTGTCAGTGGTGGATCAGGTGCTGGTCTAACAGTTACAATTACTGTTGATAGTAATAATTTCGTAACGGGTATCACATTAAATGCTGATCCTATTGGATACGCTGATGGTGATAATCTAACAGTTACAGGTGGTGGTGGAGATGCTACATTTACACTTAACTATCCTATAACATATATTGGTGGTGGTAGAGTTGGTGTTAATACAGGCATTGGACTCGCTGCTGAAAAAGAATTAGATAGAAACTTTGTTGTAGTTGGTAATTCCAGGATAACTGGTAACGTTCTCATTGAGGATGACTTAAGTGTTGATGGTGGTGACATTAATAGTACCGCTGAAACATTCCAGTTCTTGAATACTAGTGTTGATTACTTCCTTGGTCTTAACACTGCTGAATCTATTACCATTGGTAACACAACTACAAATTCTCAAGTACTTAACATTGGTAACGCTGTTCCTAATGATAAGTCATCTACTATAAGGGTCGGTGGTAATGCTGGTACTACAGTCTTTGAAGTTCATAAACTATCCAAGGATGCTCATGTAGATATTGCTTCTGTTGAAGATGTAGTATCAAGTACATGTACTATCAGAATTGGTGGTGCTGCACCAAATCAGTCTTCTTCTACTTACATTGGTACATTCCAAACCAAGACTGCTGGCACATTAGAAATTGGTGCATTCCCTGGCACTTCTACTGCAAGACTCTTTACTACTGCTACACAGGTTGATGTATTCGATGGTGCTTCTACTTCTAGATTAACACTCGGTAAGAACGCTTCTGACCTACAGATGGGTTCACTTGGTGGTAGTACCACGGTTAGGAACTCTTTAGAGGTTCTAGCACGTATTACAGGTCACTCACACATTAAATTGGTTGGTGGTCTACAAGCTGGTATCATTGAGATTACGAGAGGTAGATTTAGTGCAGGTGTATCCTCGCATTCTATAGGTTCACTTGAAGCTCCAAACATTGACTTCCTTAAGTATGCTGAAACAGGTAGGAAGATTGATACTGCAGGTCAAGGTAATTGGGGTAGTGATGCAGATCTACTAGCATCAGGTCAAATTGCTGCTATCGATAGTATTACACCTGCTTCAAGTTCTTCTTGGGTTGCTAATACAACGTATTCATTCTTAACAACAGTTAATAATTCTACTCCTACTGCTTCTGGAGCATTGTTCACTGTTACTGTAGATGGTAATGGTGTTCCTAGCATTGATTTGGTTGCTGCTGGTACTGGATATGCTGATAATGATGTACTGACTATTAGTGGTACTCAATTAGGTAATCCATCAGGTGATGACCTTACCTTCCAAGTAAATGGTGTTAATTCTTCTGGTACAGTATTTGTTCTTCCAATTACACAACCATCACCATTAGACTTTAAAGTAGGTGATATTCTGTTAGTTGAAAGAGGACATGCTGATTCTCCTGATACTATTGATGGTGGTGTTACTACTGGATTGAGAGATCAAGCATTCAATGAAATTCTTAAGGTTGAAGGTCTAATTAACGTTACTGATCCTTCTGATACTGCTGGTTTCAGACTTGCTGTTTCACGTGGATTAGATGGAACTGTTAAGAGAACAGATCACCCTGATAATACTGTCATTGCTAAACTTGATAAGCAACCAAATGCCAGTTATATTACTGGATTTGACTTCAATGAAGATGGTATTATAGATCCTCCATCTGATGTTGAAATTCTTGATGCTAACATCGAGAAGATTGTTGGTGATGGTACTGACATTGCTGTAGTACATTGGTCCACTGGAAATACGAACGGAAGTTTGAACATTGATTCTGGTGAAACCATAAAAATTTCTGGGGTAACAAATGCTCCGTCAACCTTGAATGGTGATTGGGTAGTACAAACTGGTATTGTTGATGGTGAGGCAACAGCAAATATTAAGTTAGGTGCTGTTCTTGCTGCTGGTGATTATCTCTGGTCTGCTGAACCTGCTGCTGCAGAACTTTCTATTACAAGTTCTAATTCCCTTGCTGCTGATACTGCAGATACAAGAATTGGTGTTGCAGAATTTGGTGGTGTACTAACTGATGCTGATTATCTACTGTTATCTGATTCTGAAATCGTTAAGGTTAAGTCTCTTATTACAACAGATATTCAATCACTAATTGTAACAGATGGTGGTGATCCTGAAGTAGAGAACTTTAAAGTTGAATCTACAACAGGCCATACATTTGCTCGTGGCGATCTTAAGATTGGTCAGGGACTTAATAAACTGACAGTTGATGGTCAGAGTGGTGATACTACTATCGCTGGTATGTTAACCATAGAGGATACATTTACTCTTAATGGTTCTACGATAGAAGGATCACAATGGTTTAGATTAACAAATGGTGGTGCAGAAGGCACACCATTGAGAACTACATTGGAAGTTGATACTGCAACTGGTGATCTAACCATTAATGGTGGAGATATTGATATCTTTGCTGAAGATGGTACTACACCAAAATTGACCTTTGAGAACGCTACAGGTGACTTTACAACCTATGGTTCATTCTCTGCTTTAGGTACAGGTACAAGTACATTTGGTGGTGACATACTTACACAGGGTGATATAACCATTAACGGTGGTGATCTAACAATTAATTCTGGAGGCACTAATATCTTTAGTGTTGAGAATGATGGTGCTCTAACAGTTTCTGGAATTGAGAACTATATAACACAGACAGGTGGTAGAAAGTGGGAGTATAGTGCTCAACCTGAAATAAATGCACAGGCTAACACCAATTACTTCCTAGATGTAGCACAGAATACAGTTGTTAAGTTGCCTAATAATCCTTTGATTGGTGATATGATTCGTATCGTAGATATTGGTGGTATCCTTACATATAATATGTCACTGGTTATTAGAGCAGTTACAGGTGTTAAGGTACAAAATACACTAACTAATACAGGAACTGCAATGTTAACTGGTAATGGTGCTGATTTAAGTCAACATGATGGTGGTGAAATGATTGTACAGACACCATATGCTGGATTTGCCTTAATTTACGTGGGAGATACAACACCTAATGGTGATTCTGCTGCTCCTCCTTCAAAAGTCGGTTGGTATCTATTAGAAGTATAAATGTTTTACCAAGAATCACGTACTGCTAAAGCTAGTGCTATTGGCACAATTATGCCCTGGTCGGGTGGATTATCAGTAATTCCCGATGGTTGGATAGCGTGTAATGGCGAATCTATTGTTGCTTCAGAATTTCCTCTACTAGCACAGACAATAGGTGATACCTATAATCAAGGTACTAGTAATTTTACTGGTAATTTTCCTAATTATTCAGGTACAATTAAATTACCAAACCTTAATAACAAGGCTTTGATGGATATTGAGGAAAAATATTTCGTTGGTGGTACTGAAGCAAATACTGGTAGGATTGCTGATGCTGATACTGATGCGAAAACATTGCTATCAGCACAGATTGGAACTAATGAGAGTCAGTCTGTTGTAAAAATATTTACTGATGTGTATACTGATTTAGTATGGGAAATGCCCAGTACTATGACAGATCCAGCAAATACTAATTATTTTGGTAGGATTTCTGGTAATACAAGTGAAAAGGGTGATGGTCAAAAAGATGTCTATATTGCTGGAAGAAAATTAGGTAGAAAACATATTAAATATCATAATCATTCTGGTAATTACAATACTTTACAAGTTCAAAATGTAGGTCAACCAGGATATGGTGTTATTCCATATCATCCAGTAGAATATACTATTAGATTCCAATCTATTGATAATCATTGGAATACTGATGACTTTACAGGTGGTGATACGTATTATTTTGGTTGGACAGATGATATCCTTGGTGCTGATGATGGTGATTCATGGTCTGGATTTGCAACACGATTTAATAGACCAGGTATTCAAGTTGGTTCTGGTTGGGCAGGTTTTCCAAATGAAGCATATGATTTAATACCAGCAACTACTGCTTATACACAAGATTCATATGGATCTACGGATAATTTATATCAATTATGGTGGCCAGATGGTGGAGCAGATGAAGAAGTTCCTAATGGATTTAATATTGCTGATCCAGGTAAAGTTATTGCTAAAGTAACATCAGAATCACCACCTGTAAACTTAACTCCTAATATTGTTAATTATACACCTATAACAGAACAGTTTCTAGTTACTCCTAATAGACCAACTGGACCACGTATTGATGACAGTAATCCAGTTAAATATAGAGTTGGTAGTGGAGGTGATATTACTATTCCTATGGGAGTAAGGAATTATTATTTGGAAAATGATCCAGATTCATCTGTTCGTCAAACTATGATGTCTAATATTGGTTATAATTTTACAACAAATACATCTAGTATAAGTACGGATTATATTGTACCACATATTCATGATGATATAGTTATTAATTTTGTGGATAAAATGAAACCACAATCTAACATTACTGCTAATGTAGAGTTACCTATACAAGCAGAACTTATTGATAATAATGCAAATAAGAATGCATTACAGATAGATATGAATGTAACACAACCATCGTTACAATGTTTGTACATCATAAGAGCATATTAATATGGCATCATCACCTTCAGTAAATTACTCTAGAGCAAAAGCACATTATGGTGGCATATGTGGAAGTATTCAACAACATGCTGTTGAAGGAGTTTTAATCGATAAGGATGTTTATAGTCCTATTTTTAAGGAAAATTTACCCGCAGGATTTTTAGCGTGTAATGGTGCTGTATTAGCTGCTAAAGATTATTATGCTTTATCACAGGTTCTTGGTGTTGGTAGTGCGTGTAGATTTAAGAAAGATAGAACTGCATTGATTGAACCAGATGCAGCAACAAATCAATTAGGAACATTTCAGTTACCAGATCTTGGATCTAAAGTAATGATTGGTGGTGCTGGTTCAGGTGCTTATACAGGAACTATTCTTTCTAATAGTTCAGAGAATAGTCCTCAAAATAGAGTTGGTGTAGAAGTTACTGCTACATCTAATGTAGGTAATCGAGCAGAATGTAATTATAATGGACATTTAACTGTTAAAGGGCAAACTGGTCTCAACTTCAATGGTAATGTAAAGTATCAAGAAGATAATAGTTGGGATACTAGTGCTATGGATCTGAATATTGAAAATTTCCAAGGACATGCTCACACAGCAGACTTTAAGGTATTAAATTATACATCTCAACATGGTATTGATGGTGAAGGAAAGGGTAGAAGAGGTAATGATGGTCAGGCAGACGCTGGTAATGAATTAGAAACTACACAAATGAATGTTCCAAAGACTGGTCAAGCAGCGTTTCATAAACACGATATTACTAAACCGTCTACATATACAAATAATTTTTCATATGAGTTTTCAGATACTAATATACCATTAACTGATGTTTATTCATATATTGATCTTGATGTATCAGATATGGAGGTATTAAATCAGGTAGTTACTCCATTTATAATGGTGCATTACATTATCAAGTTTTAAAAAATGGGAACGCAATATCACAACAACACTAGTAGTGGAAGTTGGGGAGTTCCATTTGATGTAAAATATGTTGATTATATTATAGTTGCAGGTGGCGGTGGTGGTGGAAGACCATCTACTCCTCCTGGTTGGGGTAGAAGTCCAGCAGCAGGTGGTGGTAGTAGTACATCATTTGGGATGAGTGCGGGTGGTGGTGGACCTGGATCTCCTGGCGATAATTTCACTCAAGGTGGATATGGTGGGTGGGGTAATTATGCGAATGGACAAGCAGGATGGTATAATACTAGTGGTAATGAATATGCTAGAGCAGCGTCTGGTTATGGATCACGTGGATATGGTGGTGCAGGTCAGTGGAGATCAGGGTATTTAAGTGCTGGTGGAGGTGGTGGAGGTGCATCATGTTGTAGGGTATATAGAAATAGCAATGGTGCTATACCAAACCAAACAATAAGTTATACTATTGGTGGTGGTGGACATCAAGGTGGAACTGGTAACAGAAGATTTGGTGGAGCAGGTGGTATTTACGCTACAGCAACTACATGGAATGATGTTACTGCATCTGTTTCATTGAGTCCTAGTACTATTATTACAGGTGAGACTGCAACATTATCATGGTCTGCAGGTGGTGAGTGGACTGATGTTATTTTGAGTCCTGTAGGTGGTGCTGTTGGACAGTCTGGTAGTATTACAGTATCACCAACATATACTACGACATATCAAGTAACAGTAAGTAATCCAGCATATAGTAGGTCAGGAACAGCAACATTAACGGTATATGTTCCTCCTGAAGTTACTCTAACTGCTTCTCCTAGTAATACGATTACACTAGGTGAATCTGTTACTCTTAATTGGACTGTTACTGGAGATGCTGATAGTTATATTATGGACAATGGTGTTGGTAATGTTCCTGCAAGTTCTTATACAACAGTAACTCCAACTACTGACACAACATATACTTTGACTGCATCTGGTCTTGGAGGCACTGCTAGTGCTTCGGTAACAATTACAGTATTATATCCACCAACTATTACTGTTAATGCTCCAACTGAAATATTTTATAATGATGCATCTATACCATTGAATATTACTGGTACTAATTCTGATGGTGGTGTTACAGTTACACCAACATATTATACAAATGGTATGCCAACAGTACAATCTCCTGTTGCTATTCCTAATTCATCAGGTGCAACTTTTACTGTACAGACATGGCCATTGCCTGTTACATGGGGAACATATGGACCAGATTATATAAAATTAGAATTTGAAGTTGATGGGTATGGATCTTTAATTGCACAGGCAACAGAGAATGTAAGTGTAAATATTGATGATAGTCCTGCAGTCTTCGTTATTCCTCAATCACTGAATAAGCTACCTGATGAGGATCCTGTTATTACTCCTGACGTTACAATCACTACTGATAAAATAGAAGTTGATGATATAGATATACCAGTAGAAATAAGAGCAAGTCAACCTATTTTAGTAGAAATTGATGAAGATGATACTTGGCATGAATTGAGGGAGTTGTGATATGCCAACCTTTAGTGCTACAGGATATGGAGCATATACACAGGTAATACCACCAAATGCTATTAATGTATCATATACTATAGCAGGTGCTGCTGGTGGTGATAGTAAACGTGATCCACCTGGTACTACATGGAATCAAATTGGTGGATTTGGTCGTGTTGGTAACATGTCCTTAAATAGTGTAAATTTTCAATATACATTGACCTTCTACTGTGGTGGTAGAGGTGGTGCTGGATATGGCACCCAAGGGCCTGGTAACCCAGGTGGTGGTGGACCTTCACACTTTGCTAACGGTGGTGCTGGATATAGTGCTGGTGGAGGTGGTGGAGGTGCTTCTGGTGTAGTTCACAGTGGTGGTAATGGTTGGGGTAGTAAATGGATTGTTGTTTGTGGTGGAGGTGGTGGTGCTGCCCGTCAGATGAACAACACGGGACAGTATGCAGGTCTTGGATTGCAGGGTGGTACTACTACAGGTACGTTATATTCTCAAACTGGTGAATCAGCATCTGCAGGTAATACTGGTGGAGGTGGAGGTGGATCTACATTTGGTGTAGGTACTGGTACATTTGGTGGTAGAGCAGGATATCCATATTCTGGTGGTGGTCATTATGGACATGGAGGTAATTCTGCGTGGTTATCTGATTATATGAATAATGGACAATTGTTCCATTATCCAGGGTATGCTAATTATGGTGAGGGATATTATTCCTTGAGTTGGGACTATGGAGCACCTATATTTTTAAGTATTATTCCAAATCCAGCACAAGTTGTACTTGGTAATACTGTTGATTTACAGTGGACTACTAGTGGTGAAACAACATACACATATATTGGTAGTAATGCAACAGATCCTGGAAACGTTGGTGGAGCAAATGTATTAAGTGGTACAGCAACTGTTTCTCCTACTGTAATACCAACAACAACTTATACAGGTACATCATATGGTCCTGGTGGTGCATCAAATCAGGTGACTGCTAATGTAACAGTATATGAGATGCCTAATGTTACAATTACTGCTGATCATACTACGATTACATTAGGAGAAAGTGCAGAAATATCGTGGGCAACTACGGGTACTGCTAATACAGCAAATTTCAATCCAGGAGTTGGTGGTGTTCCAATTTCATCAACACAAACTGTATCTCCAACAACAACTACCACTTATACTATTGATGTTAGTGCTAGTGGTGAACCATATGCATCAGCAGGATTAGATACTGTTCTTGTTGATTCAGATACTATTACTATTACAGTATTACAACCACCTAGTGGAACTCTTTCAGGACCAGCTACTATACCATGGGAAGCGAAACCAACACTACAGTATACTGGTACAAATGTAATAACATCTTTTACTTTAAGTCATAGATATTATTATGTTGATGATACCGTCACATCATGGCAAACAACAGAAGTTTTAAACACTGGTTCTACAGTTTCAGGTAGTCATGAGCATGATATAGTTTACAATGATTCTACACCTCATGGATTTGGTCCAAAATATGTTGAGTACAGACTTTCTGGTGTAGGTTCTGGGTCTTTAACCTTTGAAGAATTTCATACAGTTAACATAAATATTGATACTACACCAGATCCTTTTAGCATACCAGCAACAGAAAATCTTTTACCAGATATTGATGTTATTACTCCTGATTCTGGTGTTATTGGTGGTGATGTTACTGTTACTGATATAGATATACCCGTGAAGATTAAATCAAATCAACCAATTAAAGTTGAGATTGAAGAAAGTGGTATTTGGTTGGATGTAACGGAGATTTAATATGGGATATCAATATAGTTCTTTTAATCCTCACGGTAATACATCACAATGTAGTGCTGGTAGTCATTGGTGGCCACAAGGTGGTAATTGGGGTGACATAGTTAGAGATACTTTAACTAATGCATATATGGCACACCTTGGTAGGTATGGTGAAACTGGTGGAATGGAGCATTACTACAATTCTGTTGTTAGTGTAGTTGGGTATGGTAATTCATATAGTACACAATGGCTATATGATATGGTTTATCATGGTGGTCTTGCCAGTTCTGGAGGTAGTGGTGAATTAGATAACGTTTGGAGTCAGGGTCGGCATACCAACATGAGGTTGGGGTATTGTATTATATACGGGTGTACAAATCCCAGTGCTAGTAATTATAATTCAAGTGCTAATGTTGATGACGGAAGTTGTATAATTTATGGATGTACAGATCCTGCAGCGAACAACTATAATTCTAGTGCTAATATTGATAATGGATCATGTTCTTATGATGCAGTTTGGGTATCTATTAGTGCCAGTCCAAATCCTTTATGTGCACCAAATAGTGTTACAATTAGTTGGTCTACACAGTATGCAGTTAGTGCTAGTATTAGTGGATATGGTGGTGTATCAACTAATCAAAATGGATATACTAGTGGATCATTTAATACGACCCCATATAATAATCAAACATATACAATAAGTGCTACTGGAAAGGGTCCTAGTAATACAACATCAGCAGGTACTACTGTTACAGTATACCAACAACCATCAGTAAATATAACTTCTAGTAATTCAACTATTGTAATTGGTGAAAGTACAACACTTTCGTGGAGTACAACTGGTACAGTTAATTCCTCATCAATAAATCAAGGCATTGGTGGTGTACCAAATAGTTCTAATACAACAGTAAGTCCAACATCTTCTAAAACATATACTATTACATCGAGTGGACCCTGTGGAACAGTATCTGATAGTACAACTATTACAGTATTAACTCCACCATCAGCAACATTAACAGGACCATCATCCATTAATTATGGTGATACTCTTACGTTTAATTATTCTACAACGTATTCTACATCTAGAGTATTAACTATTACATATAATTATTACGATCAAGTATTAACAGATACAGTTAATGTTAGTGAGTCTGGATCATATAGTCCTACAATAACATGGACAGATCATGGTCCTCATTTAATATATGCACAATTAGCTGTTGTTGGTGCTGGTGGTAATGATCAAGCAACTAAAAGTGTACCAGTTAATATTGATACAACTCCTAACGTGATTAATATTCCTGCATCTGAAGATAAATTACCAGATGAGGACAATATTATTTCACCTGATGTATCAGTCACATCTAATGAAGTAAAGATTGAAGATATTGATATACCAGTAGAAATTAAATCTAGTAATCCTATCCTGATCGATATAGATGATCAAGATAATTGGCAAGAAATTAGGCAGATTTAAACATGGGAGTTTCTGGTAGTTTATATACATTCGATGCTTACTGGGGTGAGTTTACAAACCCATACCGTGATACTTTTTATACTTCCAACTATAGTGGTGAAGCGGTGGGTGATCCTCCCATATGGCAATTCATAGCCAGTAATGTTTGGAATCTTTTTATGAGTAGCAACAGTCCTGGAGTTGTTGGGAATGTTTATCCAGTATACAGATTTTGGACAGGTACTCAAGGACAAGCATGGGGTGGAACTACTCAAGGATTTGATCACTATTACAGTACTAACTCCAGTGCTCCTAGTGGTTATTACAATGAAGGTATTATAGGATATGCTTATGACAAATACGATCCTGGTCCAAATCGTGTAGCAGTTTATAGCTTTTGGAATCCTACCACTCATGATCATAAGTATAAGACCACTTCTAATCTCCCATATATCGGTGGATACCAAGCTGAAGGTATTGCATGGTACTCTCCTATAATAGTAAATGGTTGTTCAAATACTAGTGCCCAAAATTATAATGCATATGTAAATCAATCAAGCAGTGGTTGTACATACGGTAGTGGTGATACCTGTGTATATTTTAACTGGACTAGATCTGCAGGAGATTCAAATTATATTTCTTGGGGTGGATATACTTTAGGACCTAATAGTGGTAATGGTACGTGGTGTTTTACTGCAGGACAGAGTTATCCTATAAGTTCATGGGGTAGTGGACCTGGATCAACAGGATTGAGAGTATTAAGTCCAACAGTTTTAGGACTTGATGATAGACAAGGTGCTGGTGCTGATAATGATTGGAATGATATGATTGTTTATGCTGGGCAAGGCATATTCTATCAATCTGGTAGTACATGTTATTATCAAGCTCCTGGTCCAATATATGGTTGTACAGATCCTAACGCACAGAATTATAATTCAAATGCAGATGTAGATGATGGAACTTGTTGGTATACACCACCAGCATGTAGTTTATCTGCGAGTCCAACATCATTGATACAAGGTGGTGGAAGTACATTATCATGGAGTATGAGTAATGCTTATGCTGCTAATATAAACAATGGGGTTGGAGTTGTTGCTATTGGTTCAGGAAGTACAAATGTACAACCATCTAGCACAACCACATATACATTAAGTGTTACAGGACTTGGTGGTACTGCATCTTCTGTGGCAACTGTTACAGTTTATATTCCTCCACAAATATCAGTTAGTCTTACTAATAGTTCTATTACTATCGGTGAACAAGCTACATTAAATTATAGTACTAGTGGTGATGCTGATACAATGTATATTAGTCCGTTGGGATATAAACCATTATCATCTAGTTTGGCAGTAGCACCAACAGTTACAACAACATATGTTTTAACAGCAACTGGTAATGGTGGTGCTGATAGTGTGTCAATAACATTAACTGTGTATCGACCACCAACAGTTACTGCTACCGCACCCAGTACTGTCTTTTATGGTAATTCTTTTAATATTACATATGATACCACTTATACTAATACTTTAACTGCTACTATAAGATATTATTATCTTAATGATGTAATAACAACTCAACAAATAACACCATCAGGAGGATCTTTAACAGTATCACCACCATATGATAACTTTGGACCACATGATGTTAGAGTAACATTTAATGCTGTTGGTGATGATGGTTTGACTGATACTACTGAAGTTACTACTAATGTTAATATTGATACAACTCCTCAAGCATTTGCGATACCAGGATCTGAAGATTTACCAGATGAGGAGGTAATTAGTCCAGAAACTATTTTAGAATCTCCATCTATATTAATTGATGATATAGATATACCAGTAGAAATAAGAGCAAGTCAACCAATACAGGTTGATATAAATGAAGCAGATAATTGGCAAGATGTTCGTGAATTATAGACCTATAAATACCTATGATACTAGTACATAGTCGATGACGTATCAGTTTTCAAACACACCAGTATATGTAAGCGAAGGACAAACTGTTAGGTTTAAGTTCAAAGCTCCTGCTGCCTGGAATACTACATTAAGTGTAACTGTACGAATTGGTGATCAGGAAACTGTTTGGTTTATCGTTACAGTACCAGAAGATTTTGCTCCAGATCCATTTCCATTCCAGTCTTTAAGTGATGCTGCAGCGGATACATTATACACGTATGCTGATGGTCAAAGAGCACAAGAACAAATTATTACTGTTAGTGGTCTAACTCCAACAACAGAAGCACCGATGACATTGTTGTCATCACACAATAATGCTGATATCAGTAATGCTGCTCTCCGTATCATGGAGAATGGTACTACTACATGGGGTGATTGGATTACTGCTGTTAATGTTCTTGTAAAGAATGGAGATCAAATACAAGTAAGATTACGTTCTAATGATTCACCTGGTCTATCAAGATATCTAGATTTATCTATTGGTACTAGAACTGAAAGATGGACTATTAATACTGAAGTACCACCACCAAATTTCCCTGATCCATTCCCAGATTTCACAGAATTATATAATCAACCATTTGATACTATAGTTTATAGTGAAGTTATACAAATTCAAGGTCTTTCTGATCAGGCAGTAGTACAAACAGATAATAATGCACAGATTGGTATATCAACTACGAATACTACAACAACAAATGCTGATGGATTTGATGTTCTTGATGGTGTAACATTTGTTGATAGTAGTACACAACCAAGTATTCTTAATGGTCAGTATTTACAGTTACGTGTTACCACATCAACAACTGCTAATGTTCTTACAACAAATGTTTTAGGTATTGGTGATAAGATCAATGGATCTACATGGGGTGTAGAGACAGGTGATTTCCCATCAGAAACTCCAGGTTCATTCTCTTTCCCTAACAAGATTGATCAGATAGAAAATGTATTAATTAGTTCACATCCAAGACCTGAAGGTGGTATCATTGGGTTGGGTACAGATGTTGAGGTTGATGTAGTAGTAGTTAATGAGAATGGTGGTGACCCAGGTATTAGAAGAAAGCGTGATGGTGGTTGGTCTAGTTGGGGAACGTTCCCAATATCTGTTAAGAATGGTGATGAGATTCAAATTCGGAATTTGTCATCAGCAACATTTGGAGAGACAATTTCTACCACAATTAAGGTAGGAACATTACAAATTGGTACATGGACTGTAACTACGAACACTGGTCCAGATACTGTTGCAACATTTACTCCACCAACAGATAGAACTAACGTTGTTCCAGGTGCATTAATACCAAGTAGTATTATTCCTATTAGTGGTATCAATAGACCTATAACTATTAGTGCTACAGGTACTGCATTAATTTCTATAGATTTTGATACAGCAGTAGCAGGACCAAGGACATTTGATCCTGCATTACATAGTTCCATACAGTTATTTTTAACAGCACCTAGTGGATTATCACAGTCTACACTAACAACTGTATCTATTGGTACAGGTTCTGGTGATAATAATAATAATCCATTTACATGGAGTGTAACAACTTATGCTACTGTTCCACCACCACCTGAATTAAAAGGTTGCTGGTATAGTAAGAAGAATGCTTTTGTTGATATGTCAGGTGGTGGTACTGGTATTATTAGAGAAGCAAAAGATGATGGATTAGCACTTGGTACAGTTATTACTGTGTTGAAACAAGGTGATGGAACTTATGGTGAATTGGTTGGTAGTACAGCAGAAGGTAGATTAGATTCTAGGTATCCTGGTTATCTAGAGTGTGATGGATCAGAATATAATGTTGCTGATTTCCCTGATTTATGGTGGGTTATTAAGAATAACTATGCAAAAACTGGTGATGATGTAGCACAGTTTGGTACATGGGATTCATCAACTAAAACATATACTGGTAAGTTTAGAGTACCAGATTATAGAAATAGAAGGATGACAGGTCCAGGACCTGTTGATGGCAATATAGCTAATGCAGTTTCTTTGGGTATAGAGACATCAACACATCCACAGAAGACATATAATTCTGCTGAAGCAGGTGGAATTGGTGGATATTGGTACATGGATAATGTTGATGTTACTGCTGGTGATCCAAATCCATATCAACAGGTAATAGGTGATGAAGGTGCTACTACTGGTATATCAAGTGACTTCTTCAACTTTGGAACAGTTAGAACAGTATATCCTACTGAAGGTATAACTGTTGATATTGATTTTGAAGTTACTGGTTCTGTTTTGGGTCGTGTTGGACCATTGACAGAAGAATTTGTTAATGTACCATTACATGATCATGATTATGTTGCTGCAGTACAATCCAATCCAAATGCAGCAGATCCAGTAATACCGTGGATGACACCAGCATTGTTTGCTTATTGGCCTCACTTACATGGTAATCAAGAACCATGGTCTGGAGTAGCTCCAGATTTAGGTGATCGTCTTGGTCGTTGGGCATGGCCGAATGATAAGGTAATGATAGATAATCATCAGCACACTCAAAACCCAACTCCTCACGGTTTCTATTTTAATAATCCATACTCTACTCCAGATTTACAAGATAATATTGATGGTGTTGTTAATGAATGGATATCAGAATTCGGAACTGCACAGCAGGGTACTTTTATGGAGAGGTGGGATGATTTAGCTATACAAGGTAAAGATGGTACAGCACCATTCACATTTGGTGGTGAGACTGGATTTAAAGCTGAAGTTAAAGCAATGATAACAGCAGCATCAACTGCTGGTGAGAATGCTTTAGGTCAGATTGAGAGAACAATTGTAGCAAATACATGGTGGGCAAGTCCTGGTGATCATGTTGCTAACTCATATTTTAAGTATCTTGGTGGTGGACCTAATTCTGTTTATTCCTATAGTGGATTACAAGGTGATTGGTCTGGTTATCATAACCCTAATGCAGTATCAACAGCAGGAACAGTTGATATGACATGGAACCCTACTGGTGGTCAGAATGGTACTGGTGCTTGGCCACATTGGGGTGCTCTTGTATGTGGTGTAATTGATACAACACCAACATCAGTAAGAATTGATCCATACACACCACCATATATCCATGAGGATGCTTCTGATAACTCAACTTCATCTCATAGTCATTGGTTATCATTGGATCCATTAACTTCAATGGAAACTGATTATGGTCATGGTAATACAAGTGGTCCTGGTACTAAAGTAGGTCTTGCTACTGCTGGTAATTATATTGATGTTGTTTTTAATCAAAATACTATAGGTACTGATGTTGGTGTTGGAATTGAATTAAACACTGCTACATTCACCCTAAATAGAGCAGAGAGACCGATACCTAACGTTAAGTTTCATCCAAATAGGCAAGTTCCTATTGTCCCAGAATTTCATAAAGTAAAGTATTTGATTAAAGCATTCTAAATTATTACACATCATGTCAAGAAATAAATTAGTTCCTTATCGTCCTCTAGAGATGATGAGAGATACGAAGTTGACTCCTAGTAGTTTTGATGATTTCATTGGTGTTTGGCCAAATTTTATACCAAAACCATTCTGCGAGAAAATTATTAAGTATGGAGATGCTATGCTTAATGGTGATGGAGCAGATTATAATTCACCAGTAGAGGTAGCAGAAGGACTTGCTGGTAGATTTAGATCACCACAAGATATAGCAGATATATTACCACCTGGTATTGATCATACACAGGATGTTATGCATGGTAGTCAAATGTATGCAGGTAATGTGAATAGAGACGATACTTCATTCCTTTTGAATTATGCTGATGCTAACTGGAATATACAATGTAATCAATTTCTTAAATCATGTATTGCACATTATTTGGATAAGTATAGTCAATTACAAAGAGTTGGATTGATATCATCTGATACTAAATTTCAAAGGACTGCACCTGGTGGTGGATATCATACATGGCATTATGAGAATGGATCATATTATTTTGCACAGAGAGAAGTAACATGGATGGCATATCTTAATGATATTGATGATGGTGGGGAAACTGAATTCTTATATCAAAAGAGGAGAATAAAACCAACAGCGGGTACAGTTGTGATGTTCCCTGCAGGTTATACACATGTACATAGAGGTGGTTTAGTTCTAGGAGAAAAGGATAAATATATAATAACGGGTTGGTATATTAAAACAGGGGATAAGTAACACCATGGCAGAAATACAATTAAGGAGTGCAATTATTGAGTTTGATTGTTTAAACAATCAGCTTCGTTACCTTGAAGACCTGTATGTTAGTCCTAATGGAGAAAGGACTATTGTACCTACGTTTAAGATAGATGAGCAACTTAAGGATAGGTTTCTTGAAAACTATCTAGATAGTTTTTGGCATTCAGAAAAAGATCAATTAGAACATATTGTATTCTATTCTGATGGTTCAGCACAGTGTCAGAAGAGAAAGTTGAGGTATGATTTTAATACAGAATCACAGTATTGGGAGTCATATGCTTTTACTGATATGTCTGCTGAACAAATACAAAATTTGTGCATGACATTTAAAAATTTACTCAACACACAGACAATAGTTAAAGAGTTTAATATTGAGAATAGAATCAAGAAAGTTGATGAGAATCTCTTGTTCTTTGATCAGACTCTTGGTAAGAGAATAGGTGAAAGAGATCAGTTGTTGTCAGTTACTGATTGGAGAGTATTACCTGATATTGAGGATAGTTATGTTGGTGAGAAGGATGAGTGGATTAAATATAGAGTAGAATTAAGGAAGTTATGTAAGCAGGGTGTTGATGATTATGATACTCCATTAGAGTTATTCAAATCAATAACTGAAATGAAATGGCCTGTTGATCCAAAGATATATCGTGAGAAGTATCCTAATGGTCAAGATGCTAATGGTAATGCTGTTGAGTATCTCAAGGCAGATGATGATAATCAATGGGTAGAGAGAGAAACTGATTCATCAACAGATATTATTCATAGTAAGTTACTTAATATTGGTGAATTGCGTCAGAGATATGCTGATACAAATAAAATTGTAACTCAAGAAGTTCGTGAGATGATGCAACTACTGAAGTATGAGGATTTTGTTGAAGGTGGAATTGACTATACTAGAGTATACACACAGGATGAAATAGATGCTCTCAACGCTGAATGATCTGCTTAATGAACAGCAGGTAAATTATATAACATCATATTATAAAAAAGAAAACTTTCAATGTGGATCAAATAGTAATCCAGATACTGAAGTAAAGAATAATTTAGAGATGAAGTATGATGTGCAGAACAATGCTTTATCTAAATTATTACTTAAGACACTTACTGCTGAAAGTAGATTAGTATACATGCTAATTAAGTCTTTATCACAGTTTTATTTTCTGTGGTATAATGAGGGATCATTTTACAATTGGCATTTAGATAACTATCCTGAATGTGGTGGTGTTAAGGCAGACATGAGTATGACTATATGGTTGAATGATCCTGATGAATATGAGGGTGGAGAGTTAATAGTTAAGGTTGGTAATCAGGAAACAATACACAAACCAAAGAAAGGTACTGCTTTAATATACAGTACAGGATTATTACATAAGGTTAATCCTGTTACTAAAGGAGATAGGAAGGTTGCAGTTGCATGGTATGAGAGTCGTATTGAAGATACATTTATGAGAAATGCTATGGTTGATTATGGACTGATGCTTGATGAATTAACTCCTAATTTAACAAAGGATCAGTTATTTCAGCTTGAGAATTTTAGAGTGAAGATGGTGAGAGAATATGGTAAAAGATAATGTCAGTGTATATGATAATTTCTTTAATAAAGAAGATTATAACACCATATTAAAGAAAGTAGAAGAACCAAATTGGAGTTGGGGTCACACTAGCTATTCTCCTGATCATCCACATTATAATCAATGTACACCATTTTGGCATATGGATTTACGTGATGATGAGTTCTTCACTGGTCACCTTCTAAATAAGATACAGGAGATAGTACCACAGTATGATCTCCTCAATGTGTATGCAAATGGTCATACATATGGTTTAGATGGTACATTCCATCAAGATGCATACGATGATAAAGGTAGAACTTTCTTATTATATGCAAACAAAAAGTGGCTCAAACAATGGGGTGGAATGACCTCATTTTATAAAGATAATAATGAAGTACATAGTTTATATCCATCACCTAATAAAGGAATACTATTCCCAGGTATGATATTCCATCGTGCATCATCACTATCAAGACTATTCATTGGGTTAAGAGTTACAATTGCATGGAAACTACAACGTAAATAAACATGGAAATTACATCAGAATATCAATTATATAATTTAGAGCATACTATTGGTGCATATGCCAAGGCAATTGGTAAACCAGTAGTATATCTTCGATCATATGGTTGGAATAATAGTAGTGATGTAACAAAGATCAATGCATCTAGAGATGTATATAAAGAGTTTTTACCAATTGAATGGTTTAATGAACTAGATGAATCAGAGTTTAGTTTTGTTGTGTTGGATAGATTAGGTAACATGGCAGACTTTTTGCAGGATACTTTTCCTGTTAGTCAAGCATCAGTTGAAACAGAGATGTACATATATTATGCACTCTATAATGATGAAGGACAAGTTATTGCAGACAACGAATGATATTCAACGATTACTACACAGTACACGAGAAATATAGTTTAGTACGACAAGAACGTATTTGTTCGTATTCTGAAATGCCATGGTTGTATACAACATTGGTAGATGATCAATATAAACCATCGTTTGATAGTATTACTAAAGAACGATTGAATAAAGCATTGGGATTTAATTATATTATTGGTAATAAGGATACTATTAAGAAAGAACTTCATTTCCTTGGCATTAATCATACTAATAAAACAGATGGTATTATAGATTATAGAACTAGATTCAGATATAACTGGGCTGTTGTAAATAATTCAGAGAAGAATCACTTCATTGGATCTACTGGCACATCTCATTTACAAGAGGTACATGATAAGATAAGTCAGTTAGTAACACCAACAAGAAATGGTGAGAGCTGGTATACAGGCATGAGGCATGATGCAACAGGTCTAGCAAAATCTATTGAGATTACTGATGCAGAATATGATGTGTCAATGTATAATAATACTATGTTGACAGAACTAAATGATTATTCAAGAAGGAACTATACATTTATTCATGGTGTATTAAATGTTGGTTTAGATGATAAAGTATCAATGGTATGCAGACTAGCATATCCTCAAAAGATAACAAGAACAAATCCTCAATCATTAGTTGTAACTAATCCTCAATTATATCGTAACAAAATTAATATATCAGCTGAACAGGCAACAAATAGACACTTGTTTGGTATGAGGCAGTATGATTTCCTTACATTAGATCAGATTAATTATATCTACAACGAAATTTATATTGCTGATCATGATCATGATACACGCAGACGTACATGGATACATGAGGATTTTGATAATAGAAAGAGCAATAATAATAGTGATTTTAGAATTGATCTTGAGTTCCAGTTTACAGGTGACCAATTAGATGATATAATATGCAGTAGAGTACTGTTCCATAAGTTTAAGGATGTTGAGAGATCAAGACCTTGGACCGCAGAGAATGAGGCATCTAGATCAAATCCTGTTGTATTCTACCCAAATAGAACTAGATCATCTAATTATAAATAACAGCGTCAATATTCTCAAAAACTAATGAAAAAGGTAAAAGCAGCATTTGATAAAGTTGTTGAGTGGGATAAACAAGCAATTGCTTATGGTCAGAAGAGATTTGGATGGACTGACTATCAAGTAGTTTGTATCTCATTCGCTAAAGGATTCATTATAGGTGCTATTTTGTTGTGATTGATACATCTTGGTCCAGTATTCGTATTGGACTAGTAATGATATTAGGTGTAATTTGGTTCTATTTGTTAAATGATTACATAAGAAATAATGACAGAGAATGAATTAACTCCCAAAAATGTTAACGATGCACTTGATATTATGCGACCATATATTGAGGCAGATGGAGGATATTTAGAATTTGTTGAGATAGATTATATTGATGAAGGTCCAGTAGTTAAAGTTAGATTGTTAGGTGCATGTGCATCATGTGCAATGTCATCTCAAACATTAAAAATGGGAATTGAGAGACAATTACAAGAGCAATTCCCTGAAATTGTTGAAGTTATACAGGTATTATAATGAATAAAAGAGATAGACAAGAGATGAAAGATTTGATCCTTGAGACACTTAATGAATGGCATTACGAGAAAACTTATAGACGATTTGCTGGTAAGACACCTGAAGAACTGTCACAATATCACACTAATACTAAAAAATAGTAGTGTATCATGTTATGAGGAACTAAATACTCCAGTTTGACAACTATTAATGAAAGATCAAAACTCTATTCTAGAACACGAGACACAAGACCAGAAATGGAATCGTGGTCTAGATCTCTTTATTGAATCAGTTCAGAAACCAGATAATGCATTACGTGGTTGTGCTCATAACCAAAAATGTTATAATGAGTTGATGGATGTAAGAGAACATGTGCTAGAATACCTCAAGACTATTAGAAAATGACTGAATTAGTTTTTCTATTCTCTGGTTATTATGCATATCCTGAACCAGTTATTCCTGATTATCAAACTGAATATGTAGAACATAGAGCTTGGGTTCCTTGGGTTAAACATGAATGGAAA
>MDTE01189595.1_pt1 | contig 34206 bp, 30 predicted proteins | sample 811231 | NCBI WGS metagenome assembly MDTE01 (sample SAMN05326651, study PRJNA326480) | marine metagenome | isolation source: seawater | place: Indian Ocean: Red Sea | collected 2010
TACGAACTGACATTTGACCCCCTTTTTTGCAAGGTTCTTAGCTGCATGCTGAACTGGTTTAAAATCAAAAACAGACATAAAAGTACCAACAAAAAAAATGACTGGATGATCCTTATTAACACCTTGCTCCTGCCACCAACTATCTGCTTTTATTAAGTCTTGTGGATTTGAATGTTCATCTGCAGATGTAAGCCTAAAAACTTTATCTAATTTGGTTTGTTTTTTATCAGCAAAATTTAAAACCCACGATAAAAAGCTAGGTGTCATGGCAGATATACTGTTTACATTTCGAAAAGTTTTTTTTGCTAAATAAAAATAAGGATAAAAAAATGTCTTTCCTAATGGTTGCAAAAAATTAGGCAAAGCTTCAACAAACATCTGTGGCCATAAATCTTTAACATCCAACATCGCGGGTATATTTCTTTTTATTAGCCAGTCACTAAATACTGTTGCAGCTTCAATTGGGGGGTAACCAATAAATGCCACGTCTGGTGCAACTTCTTCTTGATTAAGAAGCCTTTTAAAATTTATCGCCATTTGTCCATGATCAACTAAGCGAGCCAAGCCTATATGCTTTTTATATCCCCAACTAGGAATTAACCGTATCTCAAAATTACTATTAATCCTAATTGACTTAAAACTTCTACTTCTATGTATTTTTTTCTGGTGATTAAAAGCAGAACTCCACAAGACAACATCATGGCCACGATCAAGAAGTTTATCAGATAAATTCATAGCCCTCATGGGTCTAGGATTTTCACTATCAATATGAAGAGGTTCACCAGTCTGAAAAATCCACACAATCATATAGCCCTCCTACAGAAAATAAATAATCAAATCAAAAATATTTATCACAATTTGAAAAATTAGAGGATAAATTATCTATTTGATAAGTTAGCTCTCTATAACTTAAGTCATTATATTTTATAAAAACTCTCATTTTAATTTTTTACCTTTTACATAATGACAAAAAATTACTAACGAGATCCAGAATACTTCGTAATAATACAAACCACTCACTAAAGTAGTTAAAAACATTACAAGTGAATAAAAATAGTATCTATTTACAATTGTATAAATAAATATTGAATATAAAAATAGCACGGAAATAATACCAGATGCAATCATTATAGCACTTAAAAAGGTTGTATTACTTAAGTTAACTAGATTTCCATTTAATGTATATTTTGCAATTGAACTAGTTGAATCAAAGTTATTATACTCGTTTAAACTTCCACCTCCATAACCAGAAAATGGTTGATTTTGAAGTACTTCAATAAATGACAGATAGCCACCAATAATTCGCCCTCTAGTTGAACCATCGGTAAATGTTATAGCATTTATGAGTCTACTATCAATATACTCTATGTTAAAATCAAAAAATATATAAACGATAACTACTATAGTTATTGAAAAAATTGTTAAAAAAATATTTTTTATTGTTTTTTTTGATAAAGAAATAGATCTATTAAATTTATAAAATAAATATTGAATTAATAAAATAATAGATACGATAGCTCCAAATATTGAGGTAGAAACTATTATTGAAGCCAATCCAAGAAAAAAATCAGAACTCTTCAATTCTATCTCTTTGAATCTATAACTAATAAATAAAATCGTAGATAACAATATAGATTGGAATAATGCAAATCGAGATGGTTCAGCAAATACTCCCCTAGGCCTTTGATAATCAACAATTCTTTCATTAAAAATTACTCCAGTATCATCCCAGTCAATAGGAGAATAAAATATAGCATCCAAAAATAATAATAAAACATGGAGACGTAGGACAAAAATTAAAGCATTAAATAATTGAGAATGACTAATTTTTGAGAAAAATTTAGGAATAGTAAATGCCATAATCATAACCACAAATACTTTGAAAACTATTTTAAAATGTGAAAGTAGATAAAAATTTTCTATAAAGAAATAGTTATAAATACCAGTACTTGTCATTATCAATACAATACAAGCTAGTATAAAATTTATATAATTTAAACTAATTACAAGATAACGTAATAATAAGAAGAATGAAGTTAGAATTAGAACTACAAGCCCCACACTAACAGATCCAAATCCCATAATTAAGAATTCAAGCCCAGTGAGAGACAATAAAAATGCAATTAAATTTAGCTTATATTGAGTCATAGATATTTAGCCCTACTTAATCATTATAGCCTAATAGCTCTTTATAAATCTTCTCATGAAGTTCGCCTATTATTTTTTTGTTTGGCCAGTTTTTGTATAAAGAATACACTGATGAACCTATCCTATGTTTTTTTTTCTTATCTTCAATAAGCTCAATCAACATTTTAGAAAGCTCAATTTCATCATCAACTGGAAAGATTAATGCATTGTGATTATGAGTTAGTATTTCTGAAAATCCATCAGCATCACTTGCAATAATTGGCTTTCCATATTTTAAAATGCTCATTAAAACGCCACTTTGATCTATATGCCTATAAGGAAGTGCAAAAATTGTAGCAGAGCTAAAAATAACATCCAGCATATTTTCAGGTACAAATCTTAAATCCCATGTAATTAGAGACTCTAGATTATGACTTTTAGAAATATTAAAGTAATGATCCATTGGCTCACGTGGCTTTCCTACAACCAAAAGTCTTACTTTATTTTTTTGATGATTGCTTAACCTCGCGAAAGCATTTAAAAGGGTGTCTAAGCCTTTATATTGATTAATATTTCCAAAAAAAACAATAGTTTCTTTAGAAACGTTGATCTTATTTTTTTTCAAAAAATTAGCTTTAATTTTTTCATTAGATTTTTTTACTGGTAGGCATCCATGGGCTATTACTTCAACATTTGAAGGATCAAAATTAAAATGATTAATAAAAGTTTCTTTTGACTTATTCGTATGGACTATGACTTTTGAAAATAAATTTATAAAACGATTTATCCCAGTAGATTGAATTTTTGCTACTAAACCGCTCTCCCCATGTGCAATTGTAGTATTGTGAGCCGTGAAGACTAATGGAAAGTATTTTTTTAAAACTTTATATAGTAAGCTGTCAATCAGAGGAAATTGAGTCCATTGGACATGTATTACATTAGGTTTCAATTTAAATGCATAGAGCATTAAGCTAAATAATACATAAGGATGCTCAAGTATCTTTACTAGTCTTAAAAAATAAAGATTATTTGTGAAATTGGCAAATAAACTAGACAATTTATACACTTTTATAATTTTTAAATTATCTAAATTTATATTGATATTAGAGTTATTATGAATGGCAAGGAATATTTGTAGCTTGCTATTATCTAGCAATCCTTTTACGAGATTTTCATCATAGGGCAACGAGGTGCTGGCCATATCTATCATTAGAAGTTTCATAGAGAAATACAATAATTCATATACATTTAAGAGAGACTATTAACCCTTGATCAATTTAGTATTTGCAAAATAGACTCTACTATTTTTTTAGAAGCATCTCCTTTTTGACCTGCAAGCATTTGATTTCTCAAATTTTGCCTCTCAACTTTGAGTTGGTCACTATTATTAAGGTAAGATTTTAAATATTCGTATAGCTCTATTTTGTTTTTAGCTATACTAGTAGCATTAGAATCTATAATTGGCTGATAGTGTACAAATTCATAGTACCTTTCTACAGATTTAAAATATGGCTTTTCAACCATGTCAAAAGCTATATTAATAACCGGTTTATCATGAGCGATAGCATCAAGTGACATTGTTGAAGCTGTATTTATAGTTACATCTGAAAAGTATAGTGTATCACTTAGATCTTCGAGAAATTTTTTAGCTGCAACTCTTTCATTTGGTCCATCGCCATCTTCTACTCCTGGAATTTGAAAACAAACATTTTTAAATTTAGCACCCTTATATCTTCCTATGTGATCAGTTGGATGAATTCTTACTATCATTTGAGCATTAAGCTCAATTAGCTTGCTTGCTAAAAATTCTATATATTCAAAATCATCAGGAGATATAAGCTGCGAATTTGTAGCAAAAAGAATAACTTTCATATTTTTTGTAAGATTATATTTTTTGAAAAATTCGTACTTAGAGATTTTAGGGCTATTTTTGTAAATATCAAATTGAGGAACACCTGTTACGCTAATATTAGACTCATCATATTCATATATACTTATAAGCTCATCTTTTAAGATGTCGTTCCACACAATTGCGTAATCTGTTTTATATGGAATAAAGCCCTTTCCTGTTAAGTTATCAAAGCTTTTTACCATCCCTATAGTAGGGATATTTCTTTTTTTAGCTTCCATTAAATATCCATATTCGTGCCTGGCAACTAAATGGGTTGAAAAAATAAGATCTGGCTTATGATGTTCAAATTGAGATTTAATTTCAATGGAAGAAAAATAAATAGATTTTTGTAAAAATTTCAGAGAGTTAAAAATGGTCTTACTCTTTGGAAAAGGGTAAGAAAGAAAAGAGAAAATTTTGTCTTTCAGATTATTTTTGGCAAAAGGATTTTTTTTAAGAATAGTTAAAGTTCTATTTTCATTGATTGCATAAAACCTTCTTCTTAAAACCATCATCAATAAATTTGAAAAACTATACTTTGTTTTTTCATAAAAATTTATATATTGAATTCTCTCATGTTCGAAGTAAGAATGATATTTCTCAGGATTATTGATACAACAAATAATCTCATGACTTGATTTTTCTAAAATATTTTTAACTATATCAGTATTGAGTAAATTTCTGATAGTCATCCCTGTTGGCAACAGAAGCATAATTTTTTTTGCATTTTGCATAGCTTTGTATCGATATAGAATTTTTTAATATTCCATAATTAGTTTGAAATTAAATATTTTGATACAGGAAATAAAGTATCTAGCCCTTTAATTCTACTTTTTATTTTTGATTTCTTTAGATCTCCAGGAGGATAATAAACTAGCGTTGCCATTTTCCTTGTTCCATCTATCGAATTACCTCCACAATGAAGACCTGTAGTATCAGCAAATATTAGTGTACCCGCTTTACCACATATTGGAATTATGCAGTCCTTGTTAATTAGTTTTTGAAAAATATTTTTTTTAGGATAGATGCCGCCTGCTCCAAATCTATTTTGACTAAGTAAGCTATCCTTTCCTTTATGGGAGCCTTTTACATAGGTGAATGGTCCTGTTTCCATTTTCACATCATTTAAATAAAGAAATACTTTAATACATTTTTTGATTCCTGGATCTTTATGAAAATTCTGAGATTTTTCAGGGCTGGTTTTATTTGATAAATTCGTTTCATTTATTTCTAAATAACATAATCTAGATTGCATCTTAAAATAAGAATTGATAATGGCTACAATCCGCTCATTAAAAGATAGCTCTAGCAAAGGATTTAACTCATCAAAATACTGAGTGGAATTTCCATAATCTCCACCCAGAAAATAAGTTAAAAAACTTTTAACATTGGTGGTAACTGGCTTAAGGCTTTCTTGGTATCTTTGTATATTCTCTAAATTACATCCATCAAAAAAACTTATGTCAGTTACAGCATAGCCATTTTTCTCAATCTCTAATAAGATATTATTTTCATCATTAGATAAATTTAGTTGAGAAGCCGTGAAATTCTTTATCGCTGAATGGTTAACTAAATTCCAGATAATATTTTTAGATAAAAAAAAAGCAATTATGAATTCTTGAAGCTTTACAAGATAGTTTAATAATATATGAGCTTTCATAGACATAACTTTACCACTTAAATTATTTGATTATTAAGTTGATAATTTATTAAAAATATACACTTTTAAGATTTAGCTTTAAATCTAATTTATTACATTATTTATACATACTAGTTTTTTTATTCTAGTCGTTATTGGTAGACTCTATTTGTGATTCGAATAGCTCCATATATTTCCCACCCCTAGATTTCAATTCTTCATGATTACCTTGCTCAATAACATTACCATCCCCCAAAACGAGAATTTGATCAGAGGCTATAATGCTAGCTAAACGATGTGAAACAAGAATAATTGTTCGGTGAGAAGAGTTCAATTGAAGTGATTCCATGACCTTGGCTTCTGTCTCTCCATCAAGAGCACTAAGAGCCTCATCAAGTATAAGAATCTCAGGATCTCTTAGAATAGCTCTTGCTATAGCCAGCCTTTGACGTTGCCCTCCTGATATGGTGACTCCCCGATCACCCAAAATAGTATCTAAACCATTTGGCATTTCATTAATAAAATCTAGAGCTAAAGATTGTTTGCATGCCAAAAAAATTGAATCATCACTTGCGTCACTATTCCATGCTAAAAAGTTCTCTCTAATAGTGCCTCCAAAAAAAAAGACATCTTGCCGAACTACTCCCAAATTCTGCAGCCAACTTGAACGTTTAACATCTAGTATGTCTTGATCCCCTATGCAAATAACACCTCGCTGTGGAGATCGAAACTTAAGTATTAAATCAATAAAAGTTGATTTTCCAGCACCTGATCCACCTACAATACTTGTTGTTTTCCCAGCTTCGATAAAGCAATTTAAGTCAGAAAAAATTGGAGTACTATTTTCATATGAAAACGAAACCCCCTCAACTCGAATACCTTTAAAAGGTTTAAAAATTTTGTGTTTACCAACTGAAAGTTTATCTTCAGGGAGATTAGTTAATTCATCGGTTATTTGAAGATCTGGTATAGAATTATGAATATCTAACTGACACTTTAGTACATTTGTGATAGCTGGGTATATACGAAAAAGACCATATCCAAGAACCCCAAGAGATGGTAAATTTGTAGTCATATTTTCTGGGGAGATTATAAATCCTGCAATAATAATAATAATTGCAAATGCTAACTGAAACATTGCTTGTAAAGTTGGTCCTGGCAATCTCTTAATAAAACGTGCGCGTGCAAAAGCATTTTGAGCAATATCAGCTTTTTCTAAAAACGCAGATGCCATTTTAGATTCTGTATTTAAACTCTTAATATCTTGGATACCATTAATCACATTAGTTACTAGTTCCGTAGCTGGGATTCTTTGATCAAAAAATTCGCTCTTAAGTTGACGTACTTTCCGTTGCATTGGAGCTGCTAAACCAAAAAATAATGGTATACCAATGACCAGTGCTGCAAGAACCATCCATGGCGAAATGTACAACAGCGTCAAGCTAATCATCACAGCTGTAAAAAGGCTAGTAATGAGTGAGGTAATTGCATCTGTAGTAGTTAGTGCTCCAGATGAGGCCTCCATCAAACCATGAACAATTCCACCAAGCTTACGTTTATCGTAAACTGACATAGGAGCTAAAAGAATCGACTCCATTCCTCTATTTTGTAGGCGTACTGTAACCAATGCCGTCCACTTTAAGGACAAATAATTATATAGTAAAATAAATCCATACCGAAACAAAATAACTAGAGAAAACGCACAACCCAGTATTATCAACAGTTCGGATTGTGCTAAATTCTCGAGGTAGTTAGCAATGAAAATAAATAGGCCGCCAGCTTCAATCGAAATAGATTGCTCAAGAAGCGCTGTTCCAAGAAGGTAAAGACAAATTAATTCAAGCCCAATTAAAACCGCAACCACCCCCCCTACTAAAAATAATGACCACAGCCACGTCACATCTTCTTTAATAAGATTTATTACCTCGTTTGGAAATAATTTAGAGAATATATAATGCATTATTTTCACCCTTTATATTACTATGCTTTACATTAACCATGTGTTTCACTGCTACGTCCATTTGTAACCTTACTACTCGACTCCTTTAAAGTATGGCCTATTTTCATACCTGCAATTAGAAGCTCAACCTCAGTTTGATGTCCACGAATTGTAAAAAGCCAAGCGCGAAACAACCCTATTCTTCCCAATCCATATCCACCAATTATCACTCTCAAAAGTAAAAAAATCTTGATAATAAATTTTTCCTTAGAATTCAGAATACTTTTAGATATCAATAACCACGCAATTATTTCTATCTTGAAAGGAACTATAAATAGAGGGAAAACCAACAACTTAGAAAAGAAACTATTACTCCACCAGGGAGTTTTATAGCTCCAAGCAGAACATTTTCTGTTAAGCATAATGTACAAACGTAAACTATCAAGTTTTGATAAATAATCTTCAAATGTTTGCGAAGCTATAGCACTATTAAACCCACTAGTTTGAATACCTTGCTTCTCATTCCACCATTTCTTTCCGTTTATTGTACTTTCTAAAAGAGTCTTATTCCATGGCAAATCAATCCAGTAAGAGACATTCTCCATAGTTTTCTGTGGAAATTGATGCAAATCCTCCATTCTGACTGCTCGCCATCTACTATCTTTGGTCGAAGGATCAATAGCACCAGCGCCAGATATGCCAGTAATGATACGATGAAAATGAGAGATGCCGACTCCATTACGAATTTGTGCTCTCAATCTTGAACCAGTAGCATTTAGAGGATGACGCACCATTGTCAAAAAATATACATCTGAAAAATCCTCCATAAGTGCTTTTATTCTTCCTGGATGAGTCAAACTATGTAAACCAAATACAATAATTGGATTAATAACACTTCGATTTAAAGCTTTAGCATATGCTACATGCATAGCCTGAAAAAATAACTTCCTAGTAATATTTTTACTATCACCTATAAAGACTTTCATATAAGAACGAAAGGAGGCTTGGTTCACTTCTAAATATTCGTTCCGCTCTAAACCTAAAGTCGTATAACCTCGAGCTTCACCTGTTTCTGGCGTACCTTCATAGCCATTTGGAACTGTTCTCGCATCAAAAATTGTAGTATATTTATCCAAGAATTTATCAAGGAGGGGTTCTAAAGGTAAAGAATGAAACTCTTGCCAAAACTCTGAAAAACTCGACACCACATTATCTGGAAAACTTAGGATATTAGGGTGACTGTCTAACAAGCTTGACATCAGACAAGAAGCGGAGCTTGTAAAACTCATTATACAAACGATCCGATTTACAGAACTAACATCAAATGTATTAGCAGACTTATTCTTAATTGAAACATTTTCCATTACCAATTTTCATTCAAAAAAGAATTTGACATTGTGCCCGATACTGTACTCATTGCAAAAGATCTTTTCCTGTGAAGGTTATATGTAGATAACGGCCAATGTTCAACAACTAAATCGGTACGTCCTAATTCTTCTTTTAACCACAAATTTTTCTTCTTATCAAATTTCTTTTGGGCAGCAGTATAGACTTTATTACCCTCTTTAAATTGAAGAAATTCTTTTAAAGCTTCTAATATTTCAATGCCAGAATTATCCTTAACATACAGATCTCTATCACCAATTGAATTGGTGTTAATTTGAAAACCAAAATCATGCTCAAGCAACATGGAAATTGGTATTTTTTTATTAGTCGATTTAGTAAAAAAAGTTTTCATTATAAAAAAATTCCCTTTTTTTCTTGGAATATCCGTACTCCAGTCGACTATATTTGTTGAAAAAACATCCTTGTTAAATAGATATCCAATCCACTTCGGTCCAGATGATACACCAAAATGAAACTCTGCATTTTGAATTAGGTACAAGTCTAATGAGTTATCATGATTTAAATGTGCAAGATCAGTCAGGCCTTTAGTTTCTTTGCATCTAGGCAATCTTTTATCGCCAATCCTAAAAATATGGAAACCTCGACTGGTTAAATATTCAACAGCTAGAAAATATTCGTCAATATTTGCACCTCTAGCATTATCATTAATAGTATTATCGATTGAATGAAGTGTTACCCATTTTTTATTTATAGCTTCTGGAATATTTTGTTTAATGAATTGATCGCTACTTTTTTTTACATGCTCTGGCAAATCTGGAGGAACATACTTTTTTTCAAGATCAATCCACCTCTTTTCTATATAAGATATTTCTTCAGAAACTTCCCATATATCATTCCATCCAAATTTTTGAGTTGCAAGCTCAGCTAATTCTTTACTATCAATTTGCATCACCTTAGGAAGATTAAATGCTTTAGCAAAATTTATTCTAAATTTTATATATAAAAAACAAGATCCAGCTAATACAGTCATTAATAATGAAAGCAAAAAATTAAACAAAAAAGATGGCTTTATGATGAGCTCATGTTGCAATTGATAGAGAGATCTATTTGCTATAGATATATTCTTAAAAAAAAATTTATTGAATGGCTTTATGATTAACATTTTTTTATTTCTATCCATGCAATGAAGTAAGCCAAAATATATTGCTTCACTGCAATTTCCAAAACTTCTATAGTTTGGAGATAAGATTATAATATTAAGCATAGCGCCTAATTTATCTAGTAATCTATAAATAAAATTAAATATTATCATTTCGAATTGCAATATATATGGCTTGCTGGACTATACAAAACTATACTCATCTTGCCATCTAACTTCAGCATTCGATTTTATTAAATTTTTATATTCATCATTTTGAATATCCTGAAAATGTGATTTATACTTATGAAAGCTACTATCATTTTTAATAGCTCTTTCACAAAATTTATAATCGCCCATATTCATTAAGTTTAAAAAATTAAATAAATCTATATTATTATTAAAATCTTCAATAAATCTTATATTTTTAACATTAGATAAATATAAATGCTTTTTTTCAATAGTTCTAAAATTAAAAGATAATCTTGTTTTATTGGTTTTTAATGGCTTGGAAGCTCCATGTAAAACATCACTCCCCCAAAATACTGCGGAGCCCTTCGCAACATCAAGAAAATTAGTATTATTAATTATAATTGGATCAAGTTTCTTTGATGATAATAAATATTTTTCAAAATTATATTTATTTTTATAATTTTCGTCTGGAATAAATAATTTTGTTAATTTATTATTTTTAGAAAAACAGAGTGAACCAGTATCTCTGTTTGTATCTTCAAGCGCTATCCAATATGTGGTTGAATAAATTTTGTATGGAAAATCATAGTGGAACTGAGTATCCAATAAAGCATTTTTATCTAAATCAGATTTATAAAAATCTCTATTGGCCATAAAAATATAAAAAAGAGGATTAATTAAAACATCTTTATTAGTTTTTTTCATCAAAGTAGAAAATCTTTTTTCATTCATATATCTGAATGCAAGTATTCTCATTATCGAATTTTTACGAGATAATTTATCTTTGAAAAATTCATCAAATGAAATTAATGAAAAATAATCACTGTGTATTAATTTTAATTCATCCCATAAATCTTCTTTAAACTTAACTATCTCTGAACTTGATAGAAAGTTTTTTTTAACGGAATATTTCGAACTGAATAGATTTAATTGAATTTTATCTAGCACTGGTCTTTTCTATTAATAAAATATGTTATCTCACTGTTTTTTCTAAAGCTTATCAGATTGGAGATACTATCAAAATATTTAATTTATTGCCAATTAATTTATCTGATAAAATACCATCAGTTAAATAATCAAAATTTTTTTTGTGGCAATAAATAATCTAATATGACCTGGGTGAAGAATATTGAAGTTATCTTAAACTAATAATGTTATTTTTTGTTAGTAATATATTAATGTTTCATTTTAATTAGAGGCCTAAAAACTTTTCCTTTGTTAATATCATCAATTGCATCATTAATATTTTCAAGATTGTAAGTTTTGGGAATTAAGAATTCAAGGTCTATTGAACTATTATTAATTATACTCCACATTTTAGGGATATCTTCATCTGGATTTGTCGCACCACCCCATGAACCAAATATTTTTTTTCCTGAAATTAGATCATGAGGTTTTAATTTAATTTTTTCACCATTAGGTGGATGAGAGGCAAAATAAAGTTGTCCTTTTTGACTATTAATTAATTCAAATCCTAATTCAATTGTTTCGGTCAATCCAGCAGACTCGACACAAAAGTCAAACCCATCTGTATGATTAGCCAGCACTTCATTTTTAATATTTTTTGAATCACCATGATATAAAAAATTTACACCTAAAGTTTTGGCTAGATCCAATTTAGACTTATTTACATCAATAACTGCAATTTTCTTTACTCCCAATGCCAAGGACATGATTAGAGCTGATAGGCCAATACCTCCTAGACCTAGTATCAAAACACTATCCTCAGTTGAGGGCTTTATTTGGTTCATCATCATACCTGCACCAGTGGGTATTGCACAACCAAAGAGCATAGCCTTATCAAAGCTCAAATTTTTAGGTTTTATAACTACCCTATTCTCCGAAACAACTGAATAGTTTGAAAAAGTAGTCACATGGCCAGCATTAATTCTTTTTACATCTTTATTAAAAAAAATTTCGTTTGCTTCCTCTCCCTTTGATTTAATCCAGGTTAGAATTACTTCATCACCTGTTTTAAATTTTGTTATTGACTCATGACAATCTATTACTACACCAGAACCCTCATGCCCTAAAAGGTGAGGAGTCCATTTATCCTTTCCCCTATGGCCCTTTACCTCCATTAGTTGACTTCTACACACACCACTGTAAAAGATTTTTACTAAAATCTGACCTTTTAACAAAGGAGTTGGCTGAATGTTTGTAACCTCTAGAGGCTTATTAATCTCTGTAAGGATAGCTGCACGAATACTTTTAACTTTCATAATTTTTACAACTCATTTATCTTTATTTATCAGTTGTAAAGAGTTATTAATAATCGAACTTAAGCCTAATCCAGCAGATTCACAAAGCTCATCATAGCTTCCATAACCTCTGATAAAATCTTTCACAGCCATTTGACAATATCTTACATCATTTACTTGAATTAATGATTTTATGCACTGATTATAAAGACCATCGTGAGCAGACAACTCTTCCAAAGTTAAAAGATGTTTAGTTTTTGAAACACTATCAATGATAATTTCTGAGTCAAAAGGTTTAAATGTATGATAATAGATTACTTCAGCAGATATATTATATTCATTTTTTAATTTTTTTTGAGCAAGAATCGCATTCTTTAACTGAGGCCCTAAAGCTGCTATAGTAATATCAGAGCCATCGTTCACTTTAATTGCTTTTCCAAGTTTTATATCTGATGTTTCAAAATCAATGCCATGCGGATTTTCTGTAAGTCTTATATAATTTATCTTATGTTGCTTATAAATTTCTTTAAAAAGAATATTTAGCTCTTTTGCACTTCCAGGAATGACTATATTACTTTTGCTCAAGTGGGCAAAAAGAGAGATATCTGTATAGCAATGATGACTACACCCTAGCTGGGAATAATCAAAAGATCCACCAACTGAAATTATATTTATGCTTAAATCCTGATAACCAAAATCAAGTTTAATCTGTTCATAGGAGCGCTCAGTGATAAAAGGAGCAATAGTATGAATTACAGGAGTCAAACCTACTTTTGAAAGACCACAAGCAAGATTTACCATTGAAGGCTCACATATACCAATATTAAAATATCTACCTTCATTTGCTTTTGCAAAAGGCTGGAGAATTCCATGACTTATATCACCAACCATAACCACTAAATCTTTATCTATAGCGCCTATCTCAAGCATAGTATCAGCAAATTCATTTCTTAATTTTTTCACTTTAGTATCAGCATTATTAAACATAAAAATTTATAATTAATTATTTGAAGTTGAAAATAAATCATTTCCAAACCTTCTTAGCTTAAAGTTGTCATGATTTTTTTTAATTAGCTCAATATTTTTACTCTCCCAAGGGTCATGAACTGCACTAAAGTTTCTACCGCTAACTAATTCTCTTGGAGAGTCAATAATCCAATTGCAACATTTAATAACTTTTTCCATTGGATACCATTGATCTTCGTCTTTTGCGAGCATGTTTATTGTTTTTAAATAATTTTCACCTGCCATATCTTTTGCTTCTATTGTAGCGTTATGAATCTTAGTTTTAACCCAGCCTGGCCCAAGAATTGAGAAAGAAACGTCTTTAATTTCAGCATCTAATAGCTCAATCATTTTTATTGATGCAATTTTTGATATGGTATAAGCCGAATAATTTAAAGTTGCATTGTTTGTCCCACCACCTGCAAATAAAAAAAATGTTGGAAAGAATTCTAAATCTTGATTTCTATTTTCATATAAGCCATGAAAGAACCTGAGTTGATTTGTGAAATTGATACCAATTGAATCTGACCAGTCCTCAAAGTTACATTCAAGAAATTCTCCAATAGGATTTTGTGTTCCTGCTGCAATAATTAGTGCGTCCCATTTATTTTGTCTTTTGAGAGAATTTATGGCCTTATCGATAGATAATTTATCAGATAAATCACACTGAAAAAGAGTTGCACCCATCCGAATCAACTCATCACAGTTCTTATTTTTTGTTCGATACGTACCAGAAACATTAAACCCCTGATTTAGCCAATCTATAGCTAAGTGGTATCCAATATCACTTGAGATTGAAATAATTATTCTATTAGATTTATGCATTATATTAATTACTGTGAAAGCTCTTTCATAATAATGGCCATCTCTTCATCATTTGGAATTTTGTGATGCCAAGGGCCATGACCTTTTGTAATGGAAACCCCCTGCCCTTTGATTGTTCTAGCTAAAACAACTTTTGGCTTATCAGTTTTTAAATCAGCTATTTTTGTGAAAGTCTTTTCAAGTTCAGCTGAAGAGTGCCCATCAATTTCATATACTTCCCAACCAAATGCTTTCCATTTCATTGGCAAATCATCAATTGGAAGTAACTGGGCTGCTGATCCATTCCAATCAACTATAGCACATAAATTATTTAATTTTTGATTGGCTGCTATATTAGCAGCTTCCCAAATTGTCCCTTCTTGACACTCACCATCACCTAGTAGGGCAAAAACATTATTATTTTCTTTTTTTATTTTTAATCCAAGAGCAATTCCAACTGCTGTAGGAAATCCATGTCCTAACGAGCCAGTACTAGCTTCAGCTCCTGGAACTTTAGTAGAATCGGGATGTCCACCAAGAATGCCTCTTGAAGTAGAATAGTCTATAAGATCTTGACTGCTTAAAAACCCATACTTGTGAAGAACTGAATAAAATGCACCACACCCATGTCCTTTACTTAAAATAAAGTAGTCCCTATCTGGAGAGTTAAGATTTTCTGGATTGATATTTAAAACATGTCCATAAAGATGGTCCAATATATCTACTATGGAAAAAGAACTCGGAATATGTCCTTCCCTTGCTCTAGTAACCATTTCTACAATCTTAATTCTTAAATCATTATTCACAATATAACCCAAAGTTTATTAAAAAACTAAAATGGTCCTTTAAACCATTCACCAGGAACATCATGAAAACTTCCCGCTTCTGGAGTCTTTAGACCAGAAATATTCTCAATTTTACACATCTTAAGAACCTTATCAACAATGTTCTTTGAAGTAATATGAAAACCTTTAGTCAGAGCAAAACTTGTTGGTTCAGGAACATCAGGCATTGCTAATCTTTCGGGAGGTGATGTGAGAGTCTCAAATTGTTTCATGCATACTTTAGCAATTATTTCTCCTGCCACTGAGCCGGAAGAATAACCAGTATCTAAAACAAGTATTTTCTTTGTTTTTGATATTGAACTATAGATTGAGTCAAAGTCTAACGGGCTGATTGTCAACAAGTCAACAATCTCACAACTAACACGATAGTTTTCTTGAAGAAATTTCCTTGCCAAGAGCGCCTCAACTGTCATGTATGACATTGAAACTATTGTAATATCTTTTCCTGAATGAACCTCAGACTCACCAAGTGGAATTAAAAAATCCCCCTCTGGTACATTACTTTTTGAATCATGAAGCCACCTGTGCTCAAGAAATATAACTGGATTTGGATCTAGAATTGAAGAAAGGAGCAAGCCTTTGGCATTTTTTGCATTTGATGGCATAACCACTTTTATCCCAGGAATATGGGCAAACCATGCTTGTAGATTCTGTGAATGAGTAGGTCCCTGACCCCATCCCCTTCCAATAATTAACCTTATAGTTATTGGAACACTAATTTGAGAGCCAAACATATAATGCCACTTTGCCGCACTATTAATTAACTGATCCATCGCTAATAAAAAAAAATCTAGCCTTTGATGAGTAACAACAGACCTTATTCCATTAAGAGAGGCTCCAATTGCGACGCCAGTCATAGCATTTTCTGAAGTGGGCATGTCAAAAACCCTCTCTGAACCATACTTTTCTTCCAAGCCAATAGTAGTTCCAAAAACGCCCTTAGGATCTGTTACGCCAAGTCCATAACATATTAACGACTTATCATTTGTCATTGCAATATCTATGGCTTCATTTACTGCTTCAGAAAACTTCAATATTTTCATAATTCTGCAAAAACGCCTTTAAAAGCTTCGCTAGTTTCAGGAAACGGGCTATTTTCAGCATAACTAAAAGCATCTTCAATTTGACTATCAACTTCCTTTAAAATTTGACTTACTTTTTCTTTATTATTTATTAAGCTTTGAAGACTCTTTATGGGGTCTAATTTTTTCCATTCTAAGAACTCCTGTTCAGTCCTATATCCAATATTATTATCATAGTTAGGGCCACAATGCTCTCTCCATCTATAAGTACTAAACTCAATAAAATGCGGCCCATCTCCACTCCTAACACCTTCAATTATATTACTCAATATATTATAAGTTGATTTAGCGTCATTCCCATCAGCATATGATGTTGCGATTCCCAATCCCTCAACCATTTTATGAATTTTTCTATCTATTGGCTGTCTGACTGATAAAGGGCTATAAACTGAATATAGATTGTTTTCACAAATAAATAATACAGGAAGATTCTTTACAACAGCAAAGTTTACAGATTCGTAAAATACTCCCTCCTCAACAGCGCCATCTCCCAAAAAAATTATACTAATTTGTTGCGTTTTTTTTAGAGATATTGAAAGACCTAATCCAACTCCGACTGGAATACTATTTCCAACAATTGCTGAAGTCCCCATGAAATTTACATCTAAATCTATCAAATGCATAGATCCACCTTTACCACCTGAGCATCCTGTAGATTTACCATATATTTCAGCAATCATTTTTCCTAGATTACCCCCTTTACCAAGATAGTGAGCGTGTCCTCTATGGGTACTAACAGCAAAATCATCTTTATCTACACATAGACTTATGCATGCTGCGACACACTCTTGGCCAATGGATAAATGAGTTGGACATCTCATCCTGCCTTCATTATATTTTTCAGCTATCTTCTCTTCAATTTTTCTTATGAGAAGCATTTTTTGAAAAATTTTTATTAAGTCTTCTTGAATCATGGGATAAACCAATAATAATCTCCCGTATAACCTACATCTTTAAATAATTTTAACCAGTCTTCAACTGAAAGTATCGTTTTAGCTGTTAGATTCCAATCAAACATTCTTTTCTCTTCATCGCTATCTCTAAAAGCATCTACAGTAATAAATGATTTACCTCTAGATACCCTCTCTATTTCTCCAAGAGCTTGAGCACACTCATCAATTTCAAGATTATGAATAGTATTTATCGATATAACAGCATCGAAAGATTTATCTTCAAAAGGCAAAAGTTTAGCGTCAGCTACTTTAACATTATCTCTGACCTCTGTAAGAGTATTTTCGATTGCATATTCAGATATATCAATACCAGTAAGTGAGATCCCAGGAATAAGTCTTTTGAAATCATATAGCATAAAACCTTTGGCGCAACCGACATCTAATAATGATGATGAAGAATTTAGATTCCAATGTTTCTTGAAAGTTGGCACTACAGGCTCCCAGAATCTTGACATATATTTGAATCCGCCATAACCATGCTTTCTATCACCATCAAAAAATTCTTTGCCAAATTTCCTTGCAATAATCCGATCTTTTTCGGTTTTCTCATTAGCCCTAGAGCTTGTATCTCTTTTAGTAGTTGGATAGTTTTTTAATAAATTAATTTCTTGACCCATATTATTCCGTATTAATAAAAAAATTTATGAAGTGCGCGCATAATTAGGTATTTGTTAAATTCTTTTGATTACGGAGCATGGACATAGTGATCAATTTCTTTTTCAAGTATTTCTATATTTGCATCTACCCAGCTGATAACATTATCTATTCCAGATTCTAAGCTTATAGAGTCACACCAATCTAATGAGTCTCTTATTTTGGCACTATTTAAAAGATAGGCAGCGTCTTTTCCAGGTCTTTCATCAACAATATCAACACAATTATTAAAGTCAACGCCCATCCGAGTACAAATCATATCAACAAGATTTCTAATTGTAATACTAGATTTTGTTGAAATATGATAAGTTTCACCAATCATACCACCTAATGCAATTTTCAATGTTGCTTGAGAGACATCGTCAATATGAATAAATGAACGCTCAGAATGACCGCCTCCATGGAGCTGTAATTTCTTTCCTTGTTTTATATACAAAACAGTTCTAGGAATAATTCTATATAGTTTTTGCCCTGGCCCATATACGTTTGCAGCCCTTGTAGAAACTGCAGGAAATTGATAATTTTGAACAAATGTTTTCAAACTCATGTCACCCGCAGCTCTTGATGCGGCATATGGCGTACTAGGATTATATGGAGCATCTTCGTCAATAAACCCAGAACATGAACCATAAACCTCAGGAGTAGTTACATGAACATATTTTTTTAAAAATTTACAATCTTTTAATTTATTAAATAATACAGATGTAGAAACTGCATTTGTCATAAACCATTGTTCTGGATACCTCCAACTTTCTGCAACCATACTTTGAGCTGCAAAATTTATTATATATTGAGGTTGCTCTTGCACTATTAGTTGCATAATCTCTTTAATATTTTTGTTTAAGTCAAGTTGATAAAATTTAAAATTTTCTTCCTTGAATTTATTATTTGAATATTGGAGGAATACATTATTAGGAGAAGTTGATCTACTAAGCCCAAAAACTGTAAAGCCATTAGTTAAAGCTAAATCGATAAAACTTGCTCCAGAAAAAGAATTACTTCCTATAACAAAAAATTTTATTTTTTTCATATTTAAATTTATTTAAAAAATTGTTGATTGGACTGCATCCATTTCAAATTATGATACTTATCATCATTCTTCAAAACTCCAGATCTATAATGCTCAATAATTTCAACGATTGCATCATTTACCCCTTTTTTTGGCTTAAAGCCTGTTGCGAGGATTTTGTCAGAATTTACTCTGTAGGATCTTGGATCATTTGATTCAGTTATTTCAATTTCAACAGGCAAATGCTTGGTAACCATTTCAGCAATATTCAAAATAGATATATTTTCAAAGCCAGCATTAAATATACCCGTGAATTTTGGGTGATCAATTAAATGAATATAAAGATCTGTTATATCATCTATATGAATATTTGGCCTAACTTGGGTTCCACCGAAGACAGTTATTTTCCCATTAGACAAAGCATGCATTGTAAGTAAATTAACTGAAACATCTAAACGCATTCTTGGTGAATATCCACATACAGTTGCTGGCCTGACAATTTGAACAATCATTTGATCCTGATAACTCAACAAAACTCTTTCAGCGACCATTTTTGTTTTATTGTATTCTGAAATAGGAGTAAGATCTAAATCTTCAGTCACATCCTCCTCTTCCTTAATTCCATAAACGCTTCCTGATGAGGCATAAATGAACCTCTTTACTCCTAATCTATTGGCTTTGTCTGCAAGCTGCATAGTTGCAAGTGCGCTTACTTCCCAAGTAAGTTTAGGATTTAAATCTCCACACGGATCATTAGCAATGGAAGCTAAATGAATAATGCAATCTATTCCTTCAAGCGGGATCTCCTCAATATTTCTTACATCGCCTTTGGCTATTATTAAATTTGGATGTTGATCTAAAAAATTTCCAAACCATTGAATATCAAAAGCTACAACTTTATGGCCTTCATTTAAAAGCTTTGGTATTAAAACATGGCCTTTATATCCGCATGCACCAGTTACTAAAATATTCATTTAAATTTCGGTTTTAATAACTTCATTTTTCTTATTTTTGTGTCAAATATTTTGAATTTTTGAAGTAATTATTGATTATAAAATCCCAAGTAAATTTTAGACTTATTTTTTCTTAATTATTTTCAAACTTTACTTATTATTTCTTCATTAATCAACTGTGAAAAGGTACTTTATTTGTTGATATAATTTGTTGATATAATATTTTGCAAGACTGAAATAATTAATTGCTAAAAGATATAACTCAATTCGCCGAGTATTCAGATTTGCCGATTATTAGATCCACAACTGCTAATAGCCAAAATTGATGTATATTTTCGATGTGATTGTAAGCTTTGCTGTCTACCCAAAGATTAATATCACCTAATTTCCTGAGTGAGTTATCAGCGCTCATACCCGAAAGAGTAATAACACTTGAAAATTTTTTTTCCCGAGCAGCATCGCAACCATTCAGAATATTTTTTGATGCACCACTGGATGAAATTCCAATAAAAACGTCACCCTCATCCCCATAAAATTCAACTGCTTTTTCAACCCAATGTTCGTATCCATAATCGTTAGAAAAACAAGTTATTAAATCTGGCTCGTTAAAGTTTGTACATCGAATATTAGCATTTTTAGTCAAGTCCACAGAAAAGTGACTTGCGATTGCTGAGCTTCCACCGTTTCCAGAAATTATTATTTTTTTACCTCGCTCAGAAGCTAAAAGAATAGTCTTTTTAACATCTATTAAATCATTAATTACATTTGATGAATTTGAAATTAATTCTGTAATTTCTCTAAAGTAATTTTCTAAAAAATCATTTTCCATATCTTTTACTCTCATTATTTTAACAACGATTCAAGTCTCTTTAATAAGGTTATTTTATTCAATTTCATTCCTGTTCCAATTGAAGCAACCATTTCTCCTGCAGCTAAATTACCAATTAGTAGTGATAAATCTTTTGGAATCTGGGCTTTAAGACATAATGCAGTAATAGCAAATAAAGTATCTCCAGCGCCCACTCTATCAACCACACTTGTTGCATATGCAGGGCAATAAGTGAATTCAAAATTATCAAAATAAACTGAGCCTTTATTTCCTCTAGTAATTAAAATAGAGTCTGAATCTGTACGCTTCGAAAGATCTCTTACCAAATGCTCAAGGGTATCATATCTATTTCGATAGTCATGACGCAGCTCACCTTCATGAATACAAACATAGTCAGCACTATTATACTTAGAAACAGAATGGTAACCAACATTACTAGAGTTTAATTGAGTATTTATTGCCAGATATCTTGATTTTTTCTCCAATAGATTTACAACCTTTGGTGTGATCAACCCATGACCATAATCTACAACAATGACAAGGTCATAATCTTCTATGCAGTTATCAATTTTTGAACATAATTGAGCATCCTCATCCTTATTAAGCAATTCATCGTTCATATCATAAACACCAAAAGTTTTTGATTTTGTATAGGTATCAATAAATCTTGTTTTAAGTATTGTGGGAGAATTTGATTTATTGATAAAATCAAATGAGATATTTGTGCCCAAATTTGCCTCAATAAACTTATTATATTCTTGCGAGTCGCCCAAATAGCTTAAGATTTTTCCATCTTTGCAGAAATCAGAAACTTGATTAGAGGCTGCCAAAATCCCACCTGCGTATCTTCTAGTTTCTCCTTTCTTACTAATTAAAACTGGCTCTTTGCCTGATTTACCAATCGTGTCACAAAAAATATATTCATCTATAATTACTTCACCAACTAATAAAATTTTTAGCTTATTTAATTTCTCAAAATATTCTGTAATTTCATTAAAAGTATACTTTTCTTTTATCTTATTTATAAAAGTAATCTGATCTTCATTTAGATTGGAAAATCGAAGATTAATAAGTGAGGATGAGCTAAATGTTACGCCAGATGTGCAAGCCATCTTGCCTCCATAAGACATTGTAGCATCTTCTTCTAACTTAATATTTCCAGTTATATCTTTTTTATAATCCTTATAGTCTGGGCCTTTAACGTAAAAGTCTGGTTTAATTAGTTTAATCGTTTCAATGGCTGTGGGCCATTCATTGATCGATACATAATCGACAGAACCTAAAGCAGCAATTGCTTCAGCTCGATGTTTTTCTGAAAAGATAGGTCGTTCAGATCCTTTATTCACAAATCGATCAGGAGTAATAGTAACGATCAAGGTGCTTCCAAAAGACTTTGCTTCTTCAAAATACTTAATATGTCCAATATGAAGAAGGTCAAAAACCCCATGACATAATATTATTGTATTACCTTGTGATTTCAATTGCGATATTTTGCTAACAAGGGTATTCAAACTGTATATTTTTTTATTATTTTTCATAAAAATTCCTAAGATAATTTTCAAATAATTTTACATCTAAAAATGTCTTAATCAGAATTAAACAAGTCCCGAGTGTAAACTTTTTCTTTAACATCTTTAATTTCACTACTCATACGATTGGTGACGATCAAATCAGATAGTTCTTTAAATTTTTTCAAATTATTAATCACTTTCGATTGAAAAAAATCTTTGTCAAGTAAGGGTTCATAAATAATTACATCTATGCCTTTAGCATTAAGCCGCTTCACAACACCTTGTATAGATGACGACCTCAAATTATCAGAACTATGCTTCATAACTAATCTGTAAATACCAACAACCTTAGGGTTTTTACTAATAATTGAACTTGCAATAAAGTCTTTCCTAGTTGAGTTAGAATCAACAATCGCCCTTATTAGAGTATTTGGTATATCCTTATAGTTAGCTTTAAGCTGCTTAGTGTCTTTTGGAAGACAATATCCTCCATAGCCAAATGATGGATTATTATAATGATCACCTATTCTTGAATCTAAACATACACCTTGAATAATTTGCTCACTATGAAGGCTATTAAGTTCAGCATAGGTGTCTAACTCATTAAAAAATGCAACTCGCATCGCCAAAAAAGCATTACTAAATAATTTAATTGCTTCGGCTTCAGTAGAGTCTGTTAATAAAACATCTATATCCTCTTTAATAGCGGCTGATTTTAGAAGATCTGCAAATTGTTCAGCTCTATGTGATTTTTCACCAACGATAATTCGTGATGGGTAAAGATTGTCATAAAGTGCCAAACCTTCCCTTAAAAATTCTGGTGAAAAGATTATGTTGTTACAGTTAAATTTTTTATTAATACTTTTTGTATAGCCAGTTGCTACCGTTGACTTAATAACTATTACTGAGCCTGGATTGATATTAATAATATCTTTTATAACCCCTTCTATCGACGAGGTATTAAAGTAGTTAGTCTCAGTATCGTAGTCAGTTGGAGTTGCAATAATAACAAAGTCAGCATTGTTATAAGCCTCTTTTTTATTTGAGGTTGCCTTCAAGTTGAGGTTCTTATTTGACAAATAATCTTCAATATAATTATCTTGAATTGGTGAAACTCTGTTATTAAGCTGAATAACTTTTTTTGAGTTAACATCAAGTGCAATTACCTCGTTTTTCTGAGATAAAAGAATAGCATTTGAGAGTCCAACATACCCAATTCCTACTACAGCAATTTTCATACACTAAATCTAAGGTAAAATAATATATATTTTAAGAACTTCATTAAATATTATTAACCTGATTAAAAAAACAACAATCACTAATCATATTTCTTTTACTGTTTGATTTAATTTATTAAGCAGCTCTTGAAATATGAAGTCAACTGTCTTTTTATTTGACCATTTTAAATGTACATCTGGATTTTCGGGAAAGTCAACCTCCAAATCAAGTCCAGCGATGTTATGGATTTCTCCTGCTGCATACTGCTTATACAAGCCCTTAGGATCTCTCCTCTTTAATTCATGTAACGGTGTGTCAATAAAAATTTCAATATAATTTGGGATATTTTTCCTATTCCAATCGTGTATTTCTTTAAAAAGGCCAATAACCGCTATAACAACGTCAACACCTTGGCTAGAAATAAGTTGGCATAATCTAGAATACTTCATACCAATGATAATTCTCTCTTCTTTTATATATGCCTTATCATTAAACACTTGTCTCAATTCATCCCCATCAAGCAAAATAACCTGCCTACCAGAAAGTCTAAAATGATCGACCAGTAATTTTGATAATGTAGTTTTTCCTGACGCCGATAAGCCTGTTATCCAATAACATTTAGACATACAATTATATTATTTAGATATTTTCAAATTCATTTTAACTTATTAAATTACATGATTTTGATTAACTTATAAACTATATAAACTGTTTAATTTAAACATTAATCATCGCGTTGATCTAGAAGTGAAAATAACCCCATCAAATTTTTTTCAATTAAATTTATTATTCCTTCATCTGTTCATTATAAACCCAGTCTGCAACTTTTTTTTCAGGAATGTATTCGGGCATCAGGTTTTTAAAAAGAGTGCGGATCATCATGACATCACTATTGTCAGCTGCTTCCTTTATTTTACTAAGCCAGGACGTTAACTCATCCCAAGACAAGTATTCTTCACTCGCTTTCATAATTCTTGGATGTTGGGTTTTTTTTGGATTATTGCCTATTAGTAGTTCTTCATAAAGCTTTTCACCTGGGCGCAAGCCAATAACTTTAATGGCAATATCACCAGATGGGAAATCATCGTCTTTAACACGTAGGCCAGAAAGTTCAACCATTCTGCGTGCTAGGTCATATATTTTAACTGGTTCACCCATGTCTAACACATATACTTCTGCGCCATTTTTATCAATAGAGTCCTTCATTTCTTGACCTGCCATCGCTCCAGCTTGCATCAACAATTGTGCAGCTTCTTGAATAGTCATGAAGTAACGGGTAACGTCCTTATGAGTGAGGGTGATTGGTCCGCCCTGCTTTATTTGGTTACGGAAATATGGGACCACAGAGCCCGAGGAACCCAGCACATTACCAAACCGCACAATTGCCAATTGCATTTTACGCTCTAAATGTTCACTTGGTTGGCTACCAAGTAATGGCTCAAAAGTAAGATTCGCCTCTGCTGCTAAAGCCTGCAAAATAAGTTCACAAGAGCGTTTACTTGCCCCCATTGCATTAGTAGGATTCACAGCTTTATCTGTACTCACCAAAATAAAGCTGTCGACTTCCCACTTTATCGCTACCTTAGCCATAACCAAAGTACCAAAAATATTAGTTTTTACACACTCTGTAATATTTTGTTCTACAATCGGCACATGTTTTACAGCTGCCGCATGGTAAATAATATTAGGACGCCAAGTAGATATCACATCGCTTACTCGATTTTCATCGGTTACTGACCCTAATAAAGATATGACTCTGGGCATTAAATTAATATTATCTAAATTATGTTCGGAAGCTCTTCCATTTTTTTCCTCATCTGAAAAACCAACACTTTCTACCTGACTAATTTGCGAGATAGTTTTATTTAATTCGTTATTGAGCGTATAGAGGGCTAATTCACTTATGTCATATAATAATAACATTTTAGGTTGACGCTGCAAAATCTGACGACAAAGTTCACTACCAATACTGCCTCCAGCCCCAGTAACCAGAACCACTTGGTCTGTTACTTGAGATTGAAGTAATGCTTCGTCCGCTACTGCAGATTCTCGCGCTAATAAATCATTAATATCTAGTTCATTTAGCTGGCTATAAACAGATTGCCCAAGAGCTATATCGGATAAACTAGGCAGGGTCCGTATATGTTTATTAAGTGGCCTTAAATTCTCAATAATCAAACTGCGTTGCTTTCGAGAAATCGAGGGAATGGCAAGCAGTATATCATCTACCTGATGCTGATTCACAAATTCAACCAATTTTGATTGAGACAAAATGGGTACACCCATCAAATCTCGCCCATGAAGATTAACATCGTCATCAACAAATGCGAGCAGTATACATTCATGACTTTGCCCTAAACCCACAGCCAACTGACGCCCTGCTTTCCCGGCACCAAAAATAACAATCTTGGATTGCCTGTGTTTTATATAACTCCTTGGCTGTTGGAAATTATGATTTTTAGATCGGTTCGCATCTTCAATTTTACGTAATAACCATCGAGCTAAAATACGTGATCCACCAATTACAAATAATGCTACCATAGCATTTATGGGAACCACAGAACGAGGAACTCCTTGCACACCGCTTAAAAAAGTCAACAATCCCCAAGCTGCCGCATAAATTATCACCGCATTAAATACAGACAAAAAAGCCTTCGTATCAAGATAACGAGTAATGGCTCGATAAAGTCCAAATTGCATAAAAACTGGAACAGCTACTACTGGAGCAAACAACACCAGCATCACAATGTAGTCATTAACGCCACCAATAGGCCAATACCAATTGCCCAGGCGAAGAGAAAATGACAACCACAACGCAAAAATTACCATTAATGAGTCAGTTACAATTAGAATGCTGCGTTTAAATGAACTAGGCATAGCAATAAGAATTGTGAAAAGAAAAGTCATATAATTTTTTTATACATTAGTTAACAATAATAATATTAATTTATTTAATATTTCTGTATTCAATAAGAGGAATTTACTCTTCTTCGAGGAGGTATTCCTTTTCAAAAGATTGCCAAGTCTTTCTATAAATATTAGTTTCAATTATTTTCTTAATTCCATTTTCTAAAAAAATCTTAGGCTTATAATTAATTAATTTTAAAGCAAGTGATGTATCACAGTATCTTTGATAAATTTCTCTATTTATATTTCTGTCTGACTCTAAAAATGTATTTCTAATATCGACTTTTATATCTTTTTCTTTTCCACAAACTCTAATTACCAAATTTGCTAAGTCGATTAAATTAATTGGCTCAAGACTGTTACCTATATTTATAGTTTCACTATTTGTTGAATTAAAAAGCAAAGCATCAGCTGTTCCTCTTGCAGTATCTTCTGAAAAATTATAAGAACGAGTTTGAAGGCCATCCCCATATATAATTGGAGATTTATTATCTAAAACTCTTGAAATAAATTTTGAAATTACAAACTGACTAATTTGATAAGGCCCATAAGTGTTAAAATATCTCAATATAGAAAATTCTAATTCTGGAAATTCATAATTATATGCTTTTACAAGTTCTTCCCCAGCAATTTTAGAGACACCGTAAAGCGTTTTGCCTTGAGTCATATCTGATTCAGAAATTGGATTTTTAAGTGGTTCGCCATAAACTTCAGAAGATGAAGCAAAAATGAACTTCTTAATATTCCCATTTGCAATAGACGCCTCCAATACTTTTTTAGTACCATCTATATTAATTTCAAGACATCTTAATTTATTTACTTCAGTTCTTCTAACTCCTAAATGCGCAGCTAAATGTATGACTGCATCACAACCTATCATAGCTTCTCTAATAGAAGATGAGTCAAGAATTGAGCCACCAGCTTTTATAACTCTAGAGTCTATAAATGGCTCAGCTGTAATAATTTGCTCATAAAGATCAAATAAAACTACTTCAATTCCTCGATCACAAAGTTCTTTTGATAAAGGAATTCCAATACAACCCGCACCTCCAGTAACTAAAACTTTTTTAAAATTATATTTCATAGCTAATTTTTTTTTGTATAAGCTCTTTATTAATTTTAACATTTTCTAGTATATCTACAATTTTCTTAGCGGCTGTACCATCTCCATAAGGATTTTTTAAATTTCTTAGAGATTTTTTAAAATCCTTATTATTTAAACAGAAATCTATTGCTTTTTTAATTTTAGAAGTATCATGATCAACATCAATAACATTTTTTGCTCTTAATCTTCCATTTTGTCTAGTTCCTATATTTATAACTGGTAATTTAAAACTAGGTGCCTCTCTAATTCCTGCAGATGAATTGCCAATCATTAACGAGCTGTAGGACATAAGACTTAAAAAATCATGACTAGGCATATTAGGTATCTTCACAAAGTTTTTTTGTTTTTCAATTCTTTTGATTATTTTTCTACCACCTGCATCAGTATTTGAAAAAAAACATATTATTTGTATATTTGACAAAGATTCTAAAGCTTCAATAGTTCTTTCAACTTGCCATAAAGAGTCTTCATGTTCAGTAGTTACAGAGTGTTGTGTAAAAATTATTATCTGTTTTGATTGATCAAAATTATATTTTTCTGCTAAATAATCTAAATTACTTGGTTTTAAAGCTTCAATCTCATCAATGTAAGGGCAGCCAGTATTAAAAACTAATTCTTTATTTTCACCCATCATAATTATTCTTTGAGCCGCGTCAGCAGTGGCTGGAAAGTGAATATGACTTAACTTAGTTACAGCATGTCTAATAGACTCGTCAATTGTTCCTGTTACTTCTCCACCTTGGATATGGGCAATGGGAAAATTCATTAATGAAGCTGCTGTGATACTTGCTAATGTCTCCACTCTATCAACAGTAATTAAAACCAAGTCAGGATTAATTTCAGATAATGCTTTTGCTACACCCTTTGTACATCTTGCTGATGCCTCAGCCATTCCAAGTGGCGAGTCAAAATCACCTTTAAACATTTCAACTTTTTTGCTTATTCGAAATCCATCATTAAGTATTTCTTGAGCCGAATAACCATAATCATTTAATAAATGTGAGCCAGTAACAATAATATAAAGTTCTAAATTATCTCTAGATTCAATCTCTTTTAGAACGCTCCTTACTCTTGGATAGTCTGCCCTAGTACCAGTAATACAAACAATTTTTCTTTTCATAATTTATTATGATATTATATCATCAGTTTTTAAATGTTGATCAGACTCAATATCTTTACTTGCTTTTTTTCCAATTATATCATTAAAATCTTTTGCAAATAGAGGCCCTGTTCCTGGCCTCTTAACCCAAATATTTTCTTTAGAAAAAAAATCTCCTTTTTTAATTTTTTTGATCGTAACTACTGAAGCATATGCAAAGTCAATGACAGGTTTTTCTTCTTTGACAGGTCCCTTGTGCCCACCTCGCTCTTGTTTTATGATTTTTGATCCTTCAACAAGCTCTCTAGCACTATCAGGATCCATTGAATTTATAATATCTGGACCTGTACGGTCCATTGAGTCTGTATAATGCCTCTCAAGGATAGAGGCTCCCAAAGCTACTGCACCGAAGCATGCATGATTTGAAATTGTATGATCTGACAAACCAATTACAGCTTCAGGGAATCTATCTTTTAATTCAGTCATTGCACCAAGTCGTACTAAATTTGGTGGTGTTGGATAGATATTAGTTGTATGAAGAATAGCGTAATCAATACTTTTCTCTCTGAATATATTAACTGCCATTTCAACAGACTCAATTGAATTCATTCCAGTACTTAGTATTATAGGCTTACCAAATTCAGCGATGTGTTCGAGCAGCGGATAATTATTGCACTCGCCTGATCCAATTTTAAAAGCAGGAATGTCAAACGAAGCTAGTCTATCTGCCGCAGCTCTAGAAAAGGGTGTACTTATAAAAATACCTCCTAAATCCTGCACATATCTCATTAGCTCATATTCATCTTTTTCATTTAATGCACATTCTTTCATCAACTGATAAATAGTTTTACCAATATAGCTAATTTTATTCTTATCTGCTTCATGCGACATCTCATCATCAACAATATGAGTTTGATGCTTTACGACATGCACTCCAGCATCAATTGCAGTTTTGGCCATATGTTTTGCGACATCCAATGAGCCATTATGATTTATCCCTATTTCGGCAATTACTAAAGGATCTTCATCATATCCAACTTTTCTTGAGCTAATATAAAAACTTGGTTTCATAATTTAGATAAAAATAAGTAAGTTAATATTTAATATAGTTTGATTAGTAAATTAAGCTTTTATAACTTTAGACTTACAGTTAATATTTTCCAACGCATTTCTTGTATCTATGATTAATTTAGAGTGCTTCCCAATTTCATTAAAGTCAATATAGCTATGATTAGTTAAAATTAGAATAATGTCATTTGATTGAATATTTTTTGTTGTTAAAGGAATACTCTTCATTCCCTTTAGGGATGGAAAATTATTAATAGGAGGCAATTGCTTCACAAAATTATCATGATAATTAACTTTAGCATTTTTTGATTTTAATATATCGATTATTTTGATAGCAGGACTTTCCCTTATATCATCAATATCTTTTTTATATGACATGCCTACAACTAATATCTTAGCTCCATTTGTAGACTTCTTTAATTCAATACTTAAATTACTTTCTAATTTTTCAACTACAAAATTTGGCATACTGGTATTGATCTCTCCAGCTAATTCAATAAATTTTGTTGGAACGCCATACTCTCTTGCTTTGTAAGTTAGATAAAAAGGATCAACTGGAATACAGTGTCCACCCAAACCAGGCCCAGGATAAAAAGGCATATATCCAAAAGGTTTAGTCGCAGCGGCATCAATTACTTCCCAAATATCAATACCCATTGCATCATAGATAGTCTTTAGTTCATTTACTAAAGCAATATTTACACACCTAAAAATATTTTCTGTTAGTTTTGTGGCTTCAGCGGCTTTCGAGCTTGAGACACAAATAATCTCTGATATAATTTGACTATATAACTTCACAGCTAAATCTCTACTCTTCTTTTTATCAGCCCCAATAATTTTTGGAATTGTAGTAGTATTAAAATGCTTGTTTCCAGGATCCTCTCTTTCAGGAGAATAAGCAATAAAAAAATCCTTATTTGCTTTTAAAGATGATTTTTCAAGTTCAAAAGATAAAACTTCGCTTGTTGTACCTGGGTAAGTACTAGATTCCAGAATAATTAGCTGATCTTTTTTGATATGATCTTTAATTCTTGATGCAGAATTTAAAACGATTGATAAATCAGGTTCTCTAAATTTGTTAAGTGGAGTTGGAACACAAATAATTATTACATCAGACGAATTTATTAATTTAAAATCTAAAGATGGTATAAATTTTTTTTTTTTTGATTAAGTCAGATAATTGATTGTTTTTTATATGACTTAAGTATGATTTTCCTCTTTTTAGAGATTGAATTTTTTTCTTATCAACATCTATTCCTATAACTTTAAAACCTTTCGATAAAAATGCATAAGATAAAGGTAGACCAACATAGCCGAGTCCAACTATTGCAATATTTGCTTTTTGTTTATTAATCTTTTGATATAAATTCATGATGTATTAATTATATTATTACAGTAACACAAACTTGACTGTGGGGGTAGGATTTGAACCTACGACCTTCAGATTAAGAAACCTATTTTTAAAATCAAACACTTATATTCTTTCTTAGTGACTATTTCTATTACTAATGTCATAGTATAACACTTGTCATGTACTTTTTTAAAGAACATTCAATATCATCAAAAAAGTCATCTTACGAGATAATTCAGGTAAGAGAATTGAAACTGCGAGATTGCTCTATAATAATTCTCAAATACAGTCTTTAAAAGATGGAACAAGTAATCTAGATCAAGCTATTGAAGTAAAAATAATGAATAATTTAGTAAACACTAAGAATATAAAATTATTAATTATGATTGCACATAGACTTATAGCTGCTAAAAGATGTGACCTACTTTTTTTTAAGAATGAAGAAATAGTAGATAAAGGAACTTGAATGGAATTAAATAAGATAAATCAAGATTTTAAAATCTCTAACTAAGTCGTAAAAAAAATTAATATAATTATAGAGGTAATATGAAAATTATTTATGTTGCAGGACTTTATCATACTGGTTCAACCTTAATGGATTTAACTCTTGGAAACTTACCTAAAGTTATAGGTTTGGGGGAAATATACAAAGGACTTAGAGAAGGCTTTGAAGAAATGTGCTCTTGTGGACAATTAACCAAGGATTGTTCTTTTTGGGGTGATATTCACAAGACGCTTAAAGAAAAAAAGGATTTAGATTTGCAGGCTAAATATGATTTAGTCATTTCTACATTCGTGGAGAAATATGGTCAGGACTATATTCTTGTAGATAGTTCAAAGTGTCATCCCTTTGATCTTTCTTCTAATAAAAGCAATAGAGATATGCAAGGTTTAAATTTTTTAGTTAATAAACCAGAAATAGATTTGAAAGTTATTCATATGGTGCGAGATGTTAGATCTTGGTCATACGGATTATTGATGAGAGATGAAAGAACAAAAGATGAATTATCTTTAATTAATCAAATTTATCGAAAATTCTCAAGGTCGGCCTCAGCTAGATTCTTGCAATGGTATTGGGGACACAAAAAAATTTTAAACTTTTTAAAAAAGTATAATGTTGAGAACTTGAGGGTAAGTTACGAAGATTTAGCGTTGGATACAGAAGTCACTTTAAACTCAATAACAGATTTTCTAGAAATGAATTATGATCCAAGTATGTTAATTCCATCCAAATCTAAAAGTCATATAGTAGTTGGAAACCCCATGAGATTTAGGAAAGCAGATACCAAAAAGATCAAGTATGACTCAAGATGGTTAAGTTCTAATAAGTTTTATTTTTCTTCTATATTTCTTCGTCCAATTATGAATTTTAATAACAAGCTCACTTATAATAAGAAAAGTAACTGAGCCAAAAAAAATTTACTTTTACTAACTACTGGAATGACTATAAGAAGCTTCTTAAGTACTGAATAGTGAAACCAATTTTAGTATCTTTTATCCATAAAGTCATTTGCTGCCTTAAAGATCTCAACTTTCGTCAGCTCAACTCAATTTAAGAAGTAATGAGCCTAATAAAAACCTCGCATATCAATAATTTGGTTGCGGGGGTAGGATTTGAACCTACGACCTTCAGGTTATGAGCCTGACGAGCTACCAGACTGCTCCACCCCGCGTTAATGTTATAGCCTCAAATATTGACTAATAGTTAATTCCTTCAAATTGCCTTGACACCACCTTGACACTAATTGGCCTCTGGTAAAGCCTATATAATCTCAAAAATGAGAATCTATATAGTGTTTCACAGCAAACGCTCATAATGTTTGCTTCAGCTAATTGTCGACGTTTAGATGAAGTATTTGGAACATAAACCTTATACGAGAAGAGGTCAAGCATAGGATAACCCTTATCCGAAATCAAGGTCTTAAGGCTTCGCTCCTCGAATAAAGAAACTTGAACGGCATTATTTTAAGCTAGAAATTTCTGAAAAGGCCCTAAGACCTTTTTTATATATTAAGTAATTAACCATTCAGTACCACTACACTGATCTGTATATATAATTGACCTAAAAACTTATTGAGCTCGTAATACCTTTTAGTAAAAATTTCATTCTACTTTTTGATAAGAAGTTAAGTAGATTACAAACTATTAATGTACATTTTTCAGAATGATATATTTTCACTGCTACAGTTATTTATAATTAATAAGTGTTTCAGTGTTTTTAAAAAAAATCAAAGTAGTCTCTCGCTATTAGCAAATCATGTAAGTTATTTATTGCTTATACTCCTACTAAATATAATAATACACCTCGAATTATAAATAAATTGACTACCTAACATTATTGAGTTAACCAATTAACAGATTAACTAATATTCTAAATACCACGAACATGAAGAATATTTTGTTTGGAGAATATATCAGAGATTTAAGACTTAAATCAAAACTTGGTTTACGAGAGATTACTCAAAAGTTGGAGATGTCATCTAAATATTTAGCATTTAAAAATTCATGGAGATTGCTTAATGGATAAAAGCTATTGGGATATATATTATAAAAATTTTGGAACTAATAATCATATTATTCAACCGAGTAGTTTTGCTCAGTTTGTACTTAACAATTATCTTTTAGAAAAAAAATTTAACATAGTTGAGCTAGGATCCGGAAATGGAAGAGATGCTATATTTTTTGCCCATCATTCTCATAACATATACGCTCTTGACCAAAGTAAAACTGCAACAGAGGTGTCTAAGCAAGGTGTTAATAATGAGATTTTAAAATACTTTCATCCTAAAGCTCGAGATTTCGTATTAGAAGATTATTCAAGTTATAACGAAATAGACATGTTTTATTCTCGATTCACAATGCATTCGATTACAAAAGATGATGAAGACCTAGTAATCTCAAAAGTCTATAATTCCCTATTGAATGGTGGATTATTTTGTATTGAGGCAAGAACAATAAATGATCCATTATTTGGCATTGGAGAGGATTGTGGTCAAAATACATTTATTAACAACAATCATAAAAGAAGGTTCATTGACACCTCAGAATTTCGTAAGCAAGTTATAGAGTTTGGATTTAAAGAGTTATTTTTTGTAGAAGAAAATAATTTATCAATTGTTAGGGATGATAATCCAACATTAATGAGAATAGTGCTAGAAAAATAATATCATAAATAAATAATCTTTTTAAAAAAACTGTAAAGTGACTTTCATGTTTAGTAGACCTGGCAATGTCCTACTCTCCCGTGCCTTAAGACACAGTACCATCGGCGCTGGAGCCCTTAACGTTCGAGTTCGAAATGGGATCGTGTGTAACCTCTCCGCTAAAACCACCAGGTCA
>MDTE01027283.1_pt1 | contig 34201 bp, 21 predicted proteins | sample 811231 | NCBI WGS metagenome assembly MDTE01 (sample SAMN05326651, study PRJNA326480) | marine metagenome | isolation source: seawater | place: Indian Ocean: Red Sea | collected 2010
ACAAGTCTTAGTTGCTTCCGGCTCCGTCATCACTTGTGACCTTGGATTTTGCTTCTCTCTCAGCTTTGATGCGTTCGAAGCCCTCATCATCCAAGTGCGATACTGCGATCCATGCGTGTGACATTTCATCCACGGTACGGCTGCCACGAGCATAGAACATCTCTGAGTCCGTGAGCGGGTTGTCCGCAGTGTTCTCATACCACCCGGTCATCACAAGTACAGTACCTGTTGGCAGCAGAGGAGCTTTGTCATCATCGAAGATGTAGCTGTGGTGCCACCTGGCATCAAAGTCCGACACCATACTAAGCATTTCCTGTCTGCCATCTGGGTAGATTGCCTTGATCTGCATCCCATGGAGATGCACATGTCCATGCGGCTGGAAGCTATCGATCCGAACTGGGTGGTCCCAACGGTAAAACCCTTGGGTCATAGAGGTTCCACCGGGCTCCAGGAAGATGTCCCCCGAGAGTGGATAGAGTCTCAGGTTTTGTGTGAACTCAGGCTCATATCCTTCAGGATAGAACCATATTCCTAGCTCAATCTGATCACCTTCAACCTCGTAACCCATGGGGTAGTAGTGCGTATCCCATTCGATCTTATCGCCAGGCTTAATTAGGCGTGCAGCATCCTCAGGGACGATCTCTCCAATCTTACCCATCGCATACTCGGACAAGTTCCCGAGAGGCTGATAATCCCCATCATCTTTAAGCCTCAAGAGTTTGGGGTTTGCGTGGTGCACAACTTGACGACCTGCTGGGAATGAAGGCCGTACCTCCATCGCCCGAATCCACCTCTCTGAGGTCATCTCAGTTGGCACAACCGGACGCCACCACATGTCACCGCCTTCAGCGGGGACATCGAATGGCAGAGTTTTGATAACATGGTCAGGCGGACCGAGATTCTCTTCCTGCTGCCACATCTGTTCGTCACGCCAAACCATAGGCTCGGGCATGTCCGCGAGATCTCCTTCCGGAGTGCCATTATCGACCCAAGCCACGATAGCACCGATCTCTTCCTCACTGAGTCTCCAGTCATTCTTGAGATCCTGGATGCCATTACCAGTGTCGTAGTGGTAAGGAGGCATCAATCGTCGTGCGACCTGGTCTTTGATCCGCCGCGCGTAACGCCGAACATCCCGGAAATCCATAAAGGACATCGGTGCTACCGACGCTGGACGGTGGCAGATCTGGCAGTTCTGCTGGATAATAGGTGCGATGTCACGTGTATATGTGACATCCTCATCCGCGCTTGCTTCCTGCGCTGACAGGGTCTGGCCTGGAATCGCCAGCACGGCAAATAATGCCAGAACTAGGGCTCCAGAGAACAGAGAGCGTTCGGTCAGGCGTACAAACCTGGTCGCCATAATTGCTTCCTCCCAACAAGAAGAGACCTTAATAGCTACAACTCCCCTACAATGTTATGGCATGCTACCCTGTATTTGTCTGAAATTCAAGGGTAAGGCCTGTATGGTACGAGAGTGTGGCGGGTAAGTTGAGCGCCTAGATAAAGGGATGTAATCAGTGTGCAAACGTAGCCTGAACGTGTAGGATGTCCCTAAATCCAAGGATTATTCGAGATAGTATGGGTTCAAGAGAGCAACGAGAGGTCTCTTATGACCGAAGTTGATGGTCCGGAAACAGCTAATTCCATGAATCGCCGCAAGGCGGTAAAAACTTTTGTGGGTCTTGGATTGGCTTCAGCGCTTACAGACTGCGCTCCAGCCTCTCAGGGTTCGGCCGTAGAGATGCCAGGACCACTCCCTGCTCAAGGCCCACAACCGGACCCAGAATCTGATGTAGCCCCTTCACTAGATGAACATGAGCACCCAGCTGATGGGGATGTGCTTGTATTCGCGTTCGGAAGTCGTAAGGGTGAGGTTGTCACACCAGCCGATGTGCCTCTGGATGGGCCTCAGGTGTTCGCTTATGCGGGTGATGCTGATGGAGCCCATGGTGCATCTGATGCGTCACGAATTGATCAGATCGTACTTCTCCGCCTGGATCCGCTGAGTCTTAGCGAAGAGACAGCTCTGCATTCTGCGGAGGGAATTGTTGCTTACTCCGCAATTTGCACACATGAGGGTTGTGACATTAGCGATTGGAGTAGTGAGAGTCGTCGCCTGATTTGTCCCTGCCATGACTCAGAATTTGACCCGACGGATAACGGACAGGTTACGGAGGGCCCAGCGCGTCGAAGGCTTGCTGCTCTACCACTCAAGCTTATAGATGGTCAGCTAGTAGTCTCAGGTGGCTTCACCGGCCGCATTGGTTTCCGTAGGCCGTGATCGAACACTCAAGGATGTCATACAGGAATAGATGATGAAGCTAGATCGATACTCAGTAGCTATCCGATTCATTGTTTTGGTTGTCTTAGTCATTCCAAAGCCAGGTGTAGCCCAGCAGTCTGCCACCTCATATACGGTGGTCACAGATGAACGGCTTAAGGAACCAGAGCCTGAGAACTGGCTTTTTTACCGCGGTACTTATAACGGATGGGGATATAGTCCCCTCGAGCAGATTAATAGTGGAAACGTCGAGTCACTCGTTCCTGTCTGGGCTTTCTCAACAGGTGTAAACGGCGGGCACGAGGCAGTGCCTATCGTGAATGACGGGATTATGTTTGTGACAACACCAGGGAATCAGGTGATTGCAATTGATGCTCGGACTGGGGATTTGCTTTGGTTGTACCAGCACGAGCTCGCTGAAGACGCGATCGCATACCACTACACAAATCGGGGCGTCGCGTTGTATGGGGATAAGGTCTTTACCGCTACCCTCGATGCAAAGGTCGTTGCTCTCGACGCAACCAGTGGTGAAGTCGTCTGGGATGCTTCTGTAGCTGACAACTCTGCGGGGTATTACATGACACTCGCCCCACTGACTGCAGAGGGGAAGGTGATGGTGGGTGTCTCGGGTGGAGAGCTCGGAATCCGTGGTTTTGTTGTGGCACTTGATACCGAGACAGGTGAGGAAGTATGGCGAGCGCATACGATACCCGCCCCGGGGGAGCCGGGTAACGAGACTTGGCCAGGTGATTCTTGGCGCACAGGCGGTGCTGCGGTCTGGCTCACAGGACACTATGACCCCGACCTGGGGCTCACGTACTGGGGGACAGGCAATCCCGGTCCATGGATGGGCGACGCGCGTCCAGGTGACAATTTATACACCAATTCCGTGCTTGCCTTGGATGTTGAAACGGGTGAACTAGTCAGTCACCATCAATATCACTGGAACGGCTCCTGGGATTGGGATGAAGTTTCCACACCTCTGCTTATTGATGTTGAGAGGGAGGGTCGGGCCTTTCCAGCACTCGTCCACCCAGGTCGCAATGGATACCTCTGGCTGCTCGAGCGCGGCGCTGACGAAATCTCATTCGTGGACGCTTGGCCATATGTACGCCAGGATGTTTTTACGAGTATCGATCCGGAGAGTGGGCGTCCCACTTATGACGAAGCAAAGAAGCCGGGCATAGGATTCAGAGCACCTTTTTGTCCATCACTTTGGGGCGGGAAAGATTGGCCGCCTGCTGCCTACAATCCGGGGACTGGACTTCTCTATATCCCGGTTAATGAAAATCTCTGTGGATCAATTTTGGGTAGGGAAGTAGAGTACGAGCCAGGCCGAAGTTTTACGGGCGCCGAGTCACAGATGACAGTCTGGCCTGGGGCGGAACACATCGGTGAACTCCAGGCCTGGGATATGAACACGGGCGAGGAGGTTTGGACGCGGGAGTTCGAGTCCCCGAACTGGGGCCCAGTCCTTACGACGGCTGGTAACTTGGTTTTCATGGGAGGGACGACAGATCGTAATTTCCGAGCGTTCGACGCACGAACCGGAGACCAACTTTGGGAGCACGGGACAAACTCGGGAGTGATTGGCGTACCGTCGACCTATATGATCGACGGTGTCCAATATATTGCTGTGCAGTCAGGTTGGGGTGTGGACGCAGCATCGATGACCCGGCGTATCAACCGAGATCTTGGCACTGAGATATTTGTACCAGAGGGTGGCGTCATCTGGGTGTTTGCGCTCCAAAACTGAGGTAGCCATGGAAAAGCACAGTAAGCTTATCCGAAGTAGGATCGTAATCACTGCTCTGGTTCTGATCGTGTTCGGGATGCTTACAGCATGCACGATTGACTCCCCCCCCGAAGATGATTCGACAATGAATGCCGAAGAGATCCGCCCATTCGATATTTCAGTACCCGGTGAAGTGCTTACAGACTTGAACAATCGTCTGGAGCGGACACGCCTCCCAGACCAGATCCCCGGAACTGGATGGGACTATGGCATGAACCGAGAATATTTGAAGGAACTCATTGAATACTGGAAGGACGAATTCGATTGGCGAGATCAAGAGGAGAAACTCAACAGTTTTGATCACTTCAAAACAGCGATCGATGGGCTGGATCTCCATTTCATTCATGAGCCTTCTCCGGTCGATGGGGCGATCCCGCTGCTACTCACTCACGGTTGGCCGGGCTCGTTTGTTGAGTTTGTTGATATAATCGGCCCACTGACCAATCCTGAAGCGTACGGAGGGAATCCGGCCGATGCGTTCCATGTCGTGATCCCCTCTCTGCCAGGGTATGGCTTTTCCGATAAACCTGAAGAGCGCGGATACAATCCTGAGCGTATGGCGGATGTTTTGGCCTCACTGATGGAACGATTAGGCTATGAGCGTTACGGTGCACAGGGAGGTGATTGGGGTGCGATTATCGGTCGAGTCTTGGCGGGAAATTACGCTGATCGCTTGATAGGGTTGCATTCCAATTTTCTCTTGGGTGGACCGCCAAGGGGTGAAGCGGATCCCCAGGAAGGGGTCCCCGTTGAGGAACTGGAACTAAGACAAGAGCGTGCCCGCGCATTCGCCAATGAAAGTGCATATCAATCCCTTCAGGGTACAAAACCTCAATCTTTGGGTTATGGGCTTAATGACTCTCCGGCCGGCTTAGCTGCATGGATTGTCGAGAAGTTCCATGGCTGGAGTGACCATAATGGGGATCTTGAAAGTGTGTTCACCAAGGATCAGCTACTCACCAATGTGACTCTTTACTGGGTCACTCAAACGATTACTTCAGCTAGTAGGATCTACTATGAGTCACGTAGAACGCCGGCAACCCGACCAGTCGGGTTCGTAGAAGTCCCAACTGGGGCTGCGATTTTTCCGAAAGAGATCAGTTTTACACCACGCAAGTGGGCAGAGGCCCAGTATAACATCGTTCACTGGACAGTTATGCCTCGCGGAGGACATTTCGCCGCACTAGAACAACCTGATCTACTGGTTCAGGATATCCGTGACTTTTTCGCAGGCCTGCGCTGATCTCTTAGAGTTCTCTACTTATCAACGCCGACCGACATTGCTTTCACGCCATTCTTGGTCAGCTGGTTCACTGGGGTCTGACTTTAGGAACCGAATGAGTTCTGCATGAAACTGATCCGGGATCTCGAACGCTGGAGCATGTCCAATCTCCGGAAAGATAAACAACTCAGCATTCTGTAGCTCTTCGGCCACATGTCGTGCAGCCGCAGGATAATCATTGACCAGTCTGTCGTCTGCTCCGCCTATAACGAGTGCTTTAGTAGCGATGTGCTGCCACTCATAGACTACTGGGTCCTCGAATAAGATCTGACGCTGTGCGGCCCTGACTTTGGCCATCTGTGGCCAATGGCCGCTCAACGTCAGACCGTACTGATACTTCACCCACTTGAGGTATTCCGGCTTCCAGCCTCGCGGATAGTAGCGCACATGACCCGAAAGGACGGATCTATAACTGGTTCTTAGTGCGCTCTGATATGCTGCATCAGGATCAGTCCATGCACGACCATGCCGTGAGTCCGTTAACCCAATCTGATTAACCATCACCACATGAGTTGTGGTCTCGGGATAGGTGGAGGCGAAGCGCGTAGCGACCATTCCCCCCATTGAATGACCAACGATTGCGGTTTGCTCAATGCCGAGTTTGTCGAGAAGTGCTTTTGTGTGACGCGCGGGCATGTGGAGGTTGTAGTGGATTACGGGCTTAGACGAGCGTCCATAGCCAAGTCGGTCAACTGCGATCGCACGGAAACCTGCTTCGGTGAGTGCTTTAATCGTGACCCCGAATGCGGCCGCGAAAAAGTTCATACCGTGAAACATTACTACAGTTTGCCCATTCGGTTGGCCTAAGGGTGCTACGTCCATATAGGCAACCCTGTAGTCCTCTCCATCCAGACTTACATCAAGATACTCAACCGGATAAGGGTAGGGGACATTTGAGTAGTCAATTGCCGTAGGCCCCCAGTCGGCTGGTGGCTCCGAGGGTGGGGTTGATTGTCCAGCGGCTCCAATAGGACAAGCGAATACCACCGCAGCAACAATCATGAGTGCTCGGGATTTCTTAGTCAGGGACAAAGGTGCTTGTTCCATATCCAGCTTTCCTATCTAGGGGTTTACCTGCGTCCTCGCCTCGAGGGTAGTACGATCGCATCACCAGGATGGGGTCGCACACCTTCAGAATCCAGCATCTGGTAGAAGGTTGGAAGGCGATTCAATATTAGTTCGTTAAGCTGTTCAAGTAGATTCGGCATTGTATCCCAAGCGTCGTCTACCTGCCAAAGTTGATCAGATGTGGGCAGCGTGGAAGATGCCTGAATATCATCGGCAATCCCAGCATTGTTTCTGACTGTTCTGAGTTCGCTCTCTATCGAAGAGAGATCGTCCTCGATCACTTCGAGTTCGGCGGTTAGAGCTTCCGGTAACTCTTCATGCTCAGAGATAAGATTGCTTGCTTCAGTGAGTTGGTTCTTTAAGCGCTCCATTGCTTCAGTCGCCTCGTAAATAGGCTTCGCCAGTGTATGCAGGCTCATCAGTGTTTCTTGGCGAGCCATTCGGTCCTCATTGGTCATGAGACGTCGCGGGTCTGCAGCGATCTCAACTGTGGTCGAGTAGCTCTGTGCTCCTACGTCCAACGCCACTGTGTATGTACCAGGAAGTACGATGGGTCCCTGAGGAGGACCTCCTCCGAAGCCGCCACCTCCCTCATTCGGTGCTTCATCTGTCTCGTAGGGTGCATCGTAACGCCAATCCCATACCACCTCATTGATCCCGGCAAGACTAGGCGTGGTCAGTGTTCGAATATGCTCCCCTCGTGCGTTTTCAATCGTAAGAGAAAATTCTGCTGAGTCGGATGTTGGCCCTTCATTTTCCGATTCATTTGCTGCGGAATTTTCAGCTAGATCACCCTCATTTTGGTCATCACTCAGGTAGTAGCGGATCAGTGCGCCACGCGGAGGATTCGAAGCAGAGTATGTAGCTCCGTAGAACGGCCAATCCCCTTTTTGTGCCCACATCGTAACAGGTTTTTGGGGGAAGAGTTGTCCGGGCTCATTGAGCAGTTCCGTGGATAAATGCTCAAGCGGAGTGACATCAGCTAAGATCCAAGCGCTGCGTCCGTGTGTGCCAACAATCAGATCGTTTTCTCGGGGATGAATTGCGAGATCATCAACGGGCACAACCGGCAGATTGCTCTTGATGCGCGTCCAGTTTTGGCCACGGTCAATCGAGACGTAAACCCCAATCTCATTTCCAACGAAAAGGAGATCGGGTGAGCGATGGTGCTCAGCGATTACATTGACCGACCAGCCGTCTGGCAGGCCTGTCGCAATCGCACTCCAGCTCTGTCCGAAGTCTTCTGTAACAAACACATATGGTGCGAAGTCCCCGTTTCGGTGCCCATCGAACGTAGCATAAGCACGTCCCTGGGCATGTGCGGACGGTGCCACACGACTCACGTACGTGCGTTCCGGAAGTCCCGGAATGTTACCTACTACGTTTTCCCATGTTGTTCCATCATCCATGGTCACCTGAACATTTCCGTCGTCAGTGCCTGCCCAGATTTCACCGGATGTTATAGGGGATTCATTAACGGTAGTGAGGTTACCGTATGTTGAGATCCCATCATGTATCGACATCTGCGGCTCTGAACCAGGCACATCCATGATCGCTAGGGTGTCGCGGTCGATATTCTTTGTCAGATCCATTCCACCGACTTCTTCCCAGGTCATCCCTCGATCACGTGAGCGCATGAGATAGTTCGCACCCAGATATATGGTGGAGGGATCGTGCTTGGAAATCAGAAGAGGGGAATTCCAATTGAACCGGTAAGCTTTAGTGGTATCACCCTCTGCTCGTGGTCCAGTAATCGGACGCATCGCAGTTTTTTCACCTGTGATTAGATCATAGCGGTTCATGTTACCGTTCTGGGATTCTGAAAAGACTATTGTAGAGTCGATTGGGTCGACCACGGTCCAGAATCCGTCGCCGTAGGTAGTCTCATACCAGTCCTGGTTGCGGATGCCATGGAACGATCTGGTATTAGAGGGTCCGCACCAGGCATCGTTGTCTTGAAGTCCTCCACAGACGTAATACGGGTCACGCATGTCATAGGAGATCGTATAGAACTGGCCGAGTGCAACGTTGTCGAACATTCGCCAATGCCCAGTTCCGTCCCATGACCCGGCTATACCACCATCGCTTCCTAGAATAAGGTGATCGGGGTCTTTGGGATTGATCCATAATGCGTGGTGATCGACATGGATCTGTGTAGCACCATCGCTACGAAATGTGCGTCCGGCATCATCTGACACCATTAGCGAGCCCCCGAGCACGTAGATGCGGTCCGAATTACTCGGATCAATGCGCACTTGGGAATAGTACATCGGTCGCGGATTCGTGTTGGACATTCTTTCCCAGGTCATCCCTCGATCAAGAGAACGGAACAGGCCACTGCGAGTGACTCCACTGCCCCCTCCGCCACCTCGTCCTACACCCGCCCGGCGCGCATCCGCCTCTACTAGGGCATAGACCACATTTCCATCTTGACGAAATACGTCGATGCCGATCCGGCCCTTATCTCCTTCGGGCAGTCCTTCAGTGAGCTCTATCCAGTTTTCTCCCGCGTCCGTTGAGCGATATAGACCACTTCCGGGTCCGCCTCCATTGAACCCCCAGCCCGTGCGTCGTCGTTGGTACATGGCTGCAAAGATCGTGTTGGGATCACCCGGGTCCATGGCCATATCGATTGCACCCGTATGTTCATCGATATAAAGAATATTCTCCCACGTCTGACCTCCGTCCCGCGTGCGGTAAACACCACGCTCTTCATTGGGTCCCCAGAGATCTCCCACTGCTGCGACATACACGATGTCAGGATTTCTCGGGTGGATTAGAATTCGTCCTATGTGTTTTGTCTCATCCAAACCCATGTGCGTCCAAGTGTTGCCTGCATCAGTGGACTTGTAGACACCATCTCCCCATGGAGAAGATTGCCGGTTTTGAGGCTCACCTGTCCCAACCCAGATGAGATTCGGGTTTGCTTGATGCAGTGTGACGTCACCGATCGATCCGTTTGGCTGATCGTCGAAGAGAGGCGTCCATGAGGTCCCGTGGTTTACGGTCTTCCAGACTCCGCCAGAGGCAGTACCGATGTAGAACACCTGTGGCTTGGCTTCTACGACAGCAAGGTCGGCGATCCGGCCGCCCATGAGCGCAGGGCCTATCTCTCGAAACTGCAGGTGTGATAGAGCGGTTTCTAGATCAGTCTGTGCTCGGGTACCTTCGGCAGAGCCAGCCCCGATAATAGTGGCGAAAAGGAAGATGTGGACCGCTTTCATGATGGTGCCTCGTGATGCAATCGTCTAAGTGATTCCGGTCAGAGCGGTCGACAAATTGCTAAGCTCTGATACCGTGGCAAGAGGGCATATCAACAATCAGGATGAGCCCTGCCTTAGTCGGGCAAACATCTTACGCTCAACTCACAGAGCGCAAGGAGCACTTCACGCTGCTCTAGCCGCCAGTGATCTGGACGGTGACTTCCTGGGTGACCGACCCTGTGTAGTCGATGGCCGTACCCGTTGTGACATATGTGCCGGCTTCGGCATACGCGTGAGCCACGTATCCACTCATGTTTACAGCGCCAGAGGAGAGGGCTGGGATTGAGCCGGTTTCTCCATCTCCGTAGTCCAGCTGGATGGATAAAAGATCAGTGCCGGTAGCGGTATAGCGAAAGGTGATCGAGTCGCCCACCGAGGATGTGGTTGGCTCGGCGCTGAGCGTTAGTGTGAGTGGCCGCACACCTGTGATGCTGTTATCGAGGCAGCTCGCGGCAATCAAGACAATCACTGTGAGCACCGAGATCGGTAACCATCGTGGGGGAATTGCGTGATTGAACTGGTCCTTGTTCACAGCGACTCCAAAGAGCAAAGGAAACCGCCCCCTGCCGAAGAGCAGGGGGCGGCGATGCTACATACCTTCAACTACCTAATTGGTCAACCGACCTCTTCAAGGTTCGGGTTTAAGGTCCGCTCACTGTTGGGAATATCGTAGCAGAGCTGACGTCCAGTGTAACCCGTAATGCCAGATTGTGCTGCATCCAGGCCACGTGGCCACGTACTGAAGAGTGCGGAGACCGCCTCAAAGTTCGGCAGCTCGAGGTCGCCCGGAGTGTTATTTTGGGCCCAGCGTTTCTGATCGCCCATGGTGCGAGCTTCGTAGAAGAGCTCGATGGCACGCTCACGCTTTAGGCGCGTCCAAGCTTCTGTCGCGTCTGCTGCAGTCACTGCTGCCACCGGCTGACCAGCTGCCACGTTTGTAGTAGCGTCCGTGGTATAGGTTGCCCTAAGGGCGTTGATAATCGTCATAGCGCCCGCCCAGTCACCGCCAGCGAGCTTTGCCTCGGCCTCGATGAGGCGCATCTCGCCTCCACCTGCGAGGCGGACAGGATCGCTTACACCTGTGTACTTAGTCGGGATCTGACGGTACACCTGACCGTACCCGTCGAGCGCTCCAGTCGCCCACGGGAGGTTGTCGGTTTTCCACGCAATGCGTGGATCTCCCGAGGTTTCGTAGTAACCAGTGCCCGCGAGTGGGAAGCCGAAGCCCCCGGTCTCGGTGTGCGGCTGGGCCTGAGTGAGATCCGGCTGGTTTCCGTAGTACGAGGCCCACATCGAGTAGGATCCGTAAGGAATGCCTGCGATCGCATAGTAGAGTGAGTTACGCGTGCTCGCGTTGTCCCCGTCTGTAACCACGCTGTAGTTGAAGCTCGTAGGCACTGCAGCTGCATCTGATGCTGCGTTGGCCCAGGTCGCCTTCCCGTATGTCGCGAGGTAGGCACGAACCTGTGCTCGTCCAGCTTGCGCTGCCATCTTCAGATTAGCATCGGCCGCGCTACTCATCGCAGTTGAGAATTGACCTTCAGCTCGTGTTAGGTATTCGGTCGCATCGAACGCTGGACTGCCGTCGATTACACCCTGACACCAGTGTTCTCCGAGAACACGGTTCGAGTATCCCGCCCAGATGTTGGCTTGGGCGATCATATCACCACTGACTCCCCCCGCTTCCGCGAAGAGGGCGATGGCAGTCTCGCCAATGAAGCGTGCTGTTTGGAGTGTACTGAACACGCTTCCAGTACCTGGATCGAGATGCCCGGCCTGCTGAGTTGGACTGTGGCCATGCGAGCCAATCTGCCCACCCGGCGTCATCTCACGGGCTACGAGCGCGCCTGAACGCGCGATTGCACTGGGCCCTGCAAGTGCCACGGCCAACTGGCGCTGGGCACCATTGATCAGGCCTTCACGTGACTCTTCTTCGACGAGGAACTTGTCTTGGATCGGTCCCGGGTTTGTCACATCGCATGCTCCAGTGAACGCCACTAGAGCCACGAGAGTGACACCCATCGCGAATCTCTTATTCATTATTTTCGCTGTCATTGTCTCTCTCCTTAGAATGTGACTCGGAGGGAAATACGGAATGAGATCGGTGGTGGCACCGTCTCTTCGAAATTGAATGCCCGCTGTGGGCCGCTACCTGATGGATCGCCCATCGTCTCTGGATCCATGAAGGGCATTTCCTTCATCCAGAGGTAGGAGTTGTTGAGCGCGATTGTCAGCATGGTGGTGTTGAACCGCTCTGGGAACATGAAGTTCATCGGGATATTCGCTGACACGCTGCGCAGCTTGAAGAATGTAGCATCCCAAACGTAGCCCTCGGAATCGGCGCGGTTGCAGCGCGCATACCAGATGGCTGGGATGTCCGGCTTCAGCTCATTCGAGGTCCCCGGAGTAACATAGTAGGGGTAGCAGAGCGGCGACCGTACACTACGACCGATCGCGAACACCTGCTCGTTCATGTAGAAGTTACCCTTATACTCGCCGCGGGCTGCCAGGGTAATACCTCCAGGCGCCCGGACTGTTATTGAAGGATTGATGAATGTGGTAGGTAGGTTAGAGCCGTAGAAGTACTGACTTGCGCTCGTTCCTTGCCCTTGCCAGCACGGCATAGTCGGCTGGCAGAATATCACATCGGCGTTCGAATTTGCTATCGCGGTGGGGTTAGAGATCAACTCGTTCGTAACCGGACGAATTGGATAACCGACCTTGCGGTAGCTGTTCTCGAGGCTCGGGTCGTTCAACTCAAGGATCTCAGACTCGTTCCAGCTATAGGTCAAGCCCAGGTCGACGCCCCAATCATCCATCTGCACGACAGTGGCATTGACCTCAAGCTCCAAGCCTTTGTTCCCTAGCTTCCCGATGTTGGTGAGCTGGCTGCTTGAGAAGCCGCCTGAGGGGAGCTGTGGAATCCCGAAGAGTGCATCGTCGGTGACTTGGTCGTAGTAGGTGAATCCGACAGAGAGGCGGTTATCTAAGAACGAGGCATCGAAACCTCCTTCCATCTCCGTGGTGACCTCCGGACCGATGTCTGCGTTACCGACGTTGGCCGGGACAAATGCTGGGACACCGGCAAGCCCCTGCGGTGACCACGTGCGAACCTTGTCGAACGGCCCCGGTGCACGACCGGACTGACCGTATGCAAAGCGCACCTTCATCTCACCGATGTCGGGGTAGAAGGACTCATCTGAAAGAATCCAGGAAAAGCTGGCCTTTGGATATGCTGCTAAGCCGAAGCCTTCACCGAACGTGCTGTTACCATCGATACGCACGCCGGTTGTCAGGAAGTACTTGTTCGAAATATCGAAGACGTTCTGGAAAAAGAAGCCTGAATTCCAAACCTTCGTTCGGCCTTCAAATGAAATTGTCGACGCCGCCGAGTTAATCGTCGGGTCTGCGGCACCGGGGAAGTTCTCTCCGAAACCTTCAATAGAACGCACATCGTCGCCGACTGCCTGGCCACCCCACGAGATGTTGGCCCGGAGCTGGTCCATAATATCCAGCGAGTAGGAGCCGACGTAATCGAGGGAGAGCACGCGGTTCTGGAACGTGTTATTTAGCAGTTTGCCTTGAGGCGTCTGCATCCAACCGTATGGTCGGAGGTTTCGGTGCTCACGCGAGCCCCAGTCGTAGCCGACAACGAAACGGTTCGTTAGGTCGGTAATCGGGGAGTACGTCAGCGTCATGCCCGTCGTGAAGCGCTCAACGTCCTCGGCGATCTTCTGATCCATGAGTTCATTGAGAGCAGCGGGGTCACCCGTACCGAAGTAGTTCCGCTCCTGGCGGAATGCGTTCAGCGTGATGCCCTGGGCGTTATTCTGTCCACCGGTATGGGTCTGCATGGAGTTCGAGTACATCGTGTTCCACTGAATTTGCAGATCGTCCGCCGGTGAGAAGGTCAGGTTCGCACGTGTCGTGTAGGCCTTCTCGGTGTCGTTTGTCTGGTAGCCCTGTGCATCCCCAAAAGAGCCGGAGACGAAGTAGCTGACGTCTGAGGTACCACCACGGACGGATAGCAAGTAGTCCTGGTTATACGCTTGGTTTGCATACTGACCGCACTCGAGGATTCCCGTGCACAGCCAGTGCTCCATGAAGTTGTACGAGACGTCAGTCTCTCCTTGGTAGGAAGGACCGGAGTCGTCGACGCCAAACGCACGACTCCACTGGGTGCCTGTCTGGACTTCTGCTGTCCACGTCGGCGCACCCTCTCTACCCTGTTTCGTGAAGACCTGGATGACTCCGCCAGATGCTTCGGTGCCATAGAGTGTTGTGGCTGCCGAGCCCTTAATGACCTCGATCCGCTCGATGTCGTTGGGATTGATTTGGTCGAGTGGGCTGACCGCGATATTACCACTCCTGCCGCCGCGGCGGTCAGGTGGGTTCGCGTCCGGGAACGGGTTGCTTCTAATACGCACACCGTCCACGTAAATGATCGGGTGATCGTTCAGCACCGCGCTGTTGACGCCGCGAAGCCGGATGATCTTGGATTGGCCGATTGCACCACCGCCGTATAGCTCGAGGCCTGGTGCGGCTCCCTGGAGCATATCGGAAACGTTCAGGGGTGCATCAGGAACGTCGACGGTGTTGAGCTGAGACACAACGTTCCCAATCTCGCGCCGCCTGGACGCCCCAGCTGTACCAGTGACGATGATCTCATCAAGGCCGAGTGCTACCGAAGCCATCGTGAAATCCGCCTGGAGTGTCTGGCCAGCAGCGACCGTGACCTGTTGGCTCACGGACCCGAGACCAATGCGTTCTCCGGTAAGTTCATATGTGCCTGGCGCCACGTTGAGCAGGATATAGCGACCATCCTGTCTTGTGAGTGCGCCAAGTCCGGTACCAGGTATATAAACCTGGACCTCACTGAGAGGTGCTCCTGACTGACCATCAGTCACTACACCGACGATCTGGCCGGTCTGCGCTTGGGCAGGCACGGCTAGTAACGCCGGTAACGCGACCAAGGCCACGCCGGTTAGGAACCTAGGAATACTCATGTATACTCATCCTTAGATTATGGAGTAACGCGGTCGACACCCGCTTGGGGTGCCTGGATGCAACGCCAATCAAATAAGCAAAAACACTCTAGTCGGTGATCAACCCTAGCCTATTTTGTCTAGGCCTATACTGCGGAACAGTCCGATCGTGACTGCCCTTTATCACTAACCTAGACACGTACTGACTAGCGAGTAGAATACTTAAGGCGTTTTCCGGGTGTCAAGCGTGAGCGTCGGGTCTGGGTTAGATCAAGCACAAGATAACTGTGCTTTGATAAATCGAGCACGTGTGCTTTCGATACCTAGCCACTTACCCGATCGGGATCGAGATGAGCTTCAATTGGAGATCAGGAGGGTCTGGTTGGGGGAGTGGAGCTTGATCGCTCATCGCGTCCATGCCCAGCAGGAGCAGGGTCGTAGCGCCAGCGATCGTTCCAATAATCATTCCTGCTGTCTTGAATCCGTCCAGTACTCGCAGTTCAGCCGAGATTATTGCATCAGGGGACACACGGATCGCCTGTCCGAGAGCCACGCTGTGGAATCCGTCTGCACGCCTCCCAACAGGGATACGCACGATTAGGGAAGCGTCCTCTCTCCTTTCGAGTGTGCCCTCCAAGATAGGGATAGGGTCGTCTTGTACGGTGAGTTCGCTGAGATCTGGGACGTTCTCCCGGGTCACAGTAAGGCGGACGTCTTCGCCTACCGGTACGGTAGTGAAATCTGTAGGTACGTAATTGAAGCAGCCCGAGAGAACGAGGACTAAGTTGGCGACCAAGGCCACTTTTGGTAGCGCTCTGAGGTTCAAGGTACTCCCCTGTGAAATTGTCTACTGAGGTGGAAAGATGCAGGTATTTCTAGGCTTGGGACAACCTCTTCAAGCAACGAGGCCTACCTTGCTCAGTACCCAATAACTAAGGTTTGACAAGAAGAAAACAAAAGATATTGTGGCAGTTAGTAGGGAGTGCTGCTCTAGTGCTGAGGAGCGCGTTCATTGAGGTGGCCTTTAGCCTTCACACGAGCTAGGTAATGAGTAGAGCCACAAACGCACATGTGCGGATGGTAGGTAGATTCAAGTCGCAATGCTTGATCTTATTTTCGATTTTGCTCACCGGGTTACTGGGCTGCTATAACTATGTACCGACAGATTTCACTACCGTACCGGTAGGCGAAGACCTTCGCCTTTTCGTGAACCCCGGAGACGTCCCTGAATTAAGTGAAATCCCTGCCGGGGAAGATCTCGCCCCTGTTGTACAGGGTACTCTTGTTGCTACGGAAGGTGATGCGCTTGTTGTGCGAGTTCCAGTCGCGAGGCGCCAGCAAGGGTTTCATACGCTTAGCCTGGGGCAATCGATTCGTGTTCCCCATGACGGGATCATCTCGGCTCAAGTGCGGATGCTGGATCAACTTAAGACCGTGGGGATTGTGTCCGGCACAGTAGCTGCTGCTGCTCTCGTCTTCGTTGGCTTGGAGGTCATCAACCCAGTACCGACGACTCCAGACGACGACCCTCCTGAATTTCTGCTAAACCTCCTCTCCATTCCAATCGGGTGATCTAGAAATTTGACGATTGGCGATGTGCTAAAAGAGTTCGCTTGACTACAAGGAAACTCCTCAGGTATTGTGCGGTCGCACTTAAGATTTTCCTGCTCCCCACCGCTGGTCTCTCAAGCAGCACATGACTCCAGCCACCAGGGGAAGGAGCTTTTTGATGGGCGCTAATCGGATTTTCACGCTAACGGCTTTCGCTGTGCTAATGGCGCTCATAACGATCTCAGCAGAAGCCCAAACTCAAAACGGCCAGATCGTCGGTCAGGTGACCGACGTGCAGACGGGTGCTCCGCTCAGTGAGGTACAGGTCTACATACAGGGAACGGGCCTTGGTGTTCTTACTAGGCAGAATGGGCGATTCATTCTGCTCAATGTCCCACCTGGCACCTATGATCTGACGGCTGAACGGATCGGTCTTGGCTCTGTGACCGGGCAGATTTCTGTGGCGGCTGGTCAGACGGTTGAGGCTGACTTCTCGATGCAGTCAGTGGCACTTGGGCTCGATGAGATTGTGGTCACTGGTGCAGCCGGAGCGGCCAGGCGTCGTGAGATCGGGAACACGGTGTCACAGATTGCTGTTCCTAACCTCCCTGAGCGACCGGTACTTGTATCTGACCTCTTACAGGCTGCGGCTCCAGGCCTCGATGTGTATGGGGGCGGTACTGTTGGACAGAGTAAGATCATACGGTTACGCGGAGAGAGCAGTGTCTCCCTGAGTAACCATCCTCTGGTGTATATCGATGGCGTGCGAATTCGAAGTGAGCCCCTTCCTGATATCAATCCACCCGACAGGCGCGGTGGTCGTAGTGCAAATGTCGCAGTTAGCCCGCTCGACAACATCAATCCCAACGACATCGAGCGAATCGAGATTATTAAAGGATCAGCGGCTACTACGCTTTATGGGACCGAAGCCTCGGCGGGTGTCATCCAGGTTTTCACAAAGAGTGGGACACAGGGTGCTCCTGTCTGGACTGCAGAACTCCAGGGTGGCAAGTCCTGGAGCCGGGAGTTCGGCGTAGCGGGATCAGGTGTACCGTATAACAACATGGAGCACTGGCTGTGCACCGGGATCTATACCTGTGGAGAATACGCCAATCAGTCTTACGCACAGCAGTACAATCTTTCAGTCAGGGGCGGTGGCCAAGACCTCCGGTACTTCATTTCAGGGTCGTTTGTTGACCAACAGGGCTACCTGACAAACGACACCGAAGAGAAATATGCCATTCGCGGCAACTTTACCGTGGCGCCTGCTGAGAACATGACCATCCAGTGGAACACAGCATACGTGAACCAGTTGTTGACCATGACAAATGGGCAAAATAACGCCCAGGGCATCACGCTGAACGCGTTCCGTGCTGAACGCAACTACTTTGGAACAGGTGACCCCGCTGTTCTCAATGAACTCATGGACCAGAGGCTTGATCAGGCTGTTGAGCGCATGACCACCGGCGGAGTAATTACCTACGCTCCGATGGAAAACCTCACGAACCGGCTCACAGTTGGCTATGACTGGAGCCAGCAAGAGCATCGTAACCTCAGGCCGTTTGCCTGGAAGCAGGTTCCGTTAGGCGCGCTGCTAAACAACACGTTCCAAAGTCGGGTGCTCTCTTTTGACTACGTTGGCACGGTCACATTTGGGATCACAGCCAACTTGCTTGGACGGGAATTTCCCATTCGGTCGAACTTCTCGTGGGGTGGGCAGGCTACTGGCGCAGACGAGCGCACGGTCGAGGCGTTTGGTGAGAACTTCCCTGGAGCGGCTGCCCCGACAGTGAATTCTGCCGCCATCACCCAGGGATTTGAGGTACGGCAGAAGATCTGGAATTCAGGTTTCTTCTTCCAAAATGTTTTCGACATTGCAGACAAGTACTTTTTGACGGTTGGGACGCGGGTGGATGGCAATAGTGCCTTTGGTAAGGGTTTCGGCCTGCAGGTTTACCCAAAGGCCAGTGCATCTTGGATTTTATCCGACGAGTCTTTTTATCCCGACATTGGTGAGATGAAATTGCGGGCAGCTTTCGGGCGTTCAGGTCGAGCACCTGGGGCTTTTGATGCTGTTCGGACATGGAGTCCAGTAGGCCTGGCAGGAAATCCAGCTTTTGTGCCGGAGAACGTAGGGAACGACGATGTTGGTCCGGAAGTTACAGAAGAACTCGAATACGGGTTTGATGCCTCGTGGTGGGACAACCGGATTGAAACGAGCTTCACGTATTACGAACAGATTACGAACGACGCACTGCTTAACGTTCCTCAGGTTCCGTCAACCGGATTTACGAACAGCGTCCTTACCAATATTGGCAAGATCCAGAACGTTGGGTTTGAAGTGGATCTGGATGCTGCACTCATTCAAGGTGCTAGCTGGGGTCTCGATATCGGCCTGAACTATTCAACGAACGATTCAAAGGTTTTGGAGCTTGGAATTCCGGAGACTAACGAACTCCGTATGGATTGTGGACCGAATGGTGATGAGGGCTGCACGCTGCGTAACGTACGTAATGAGGTTGTTACGAACCCAGATGAAATTGCTGACCCTGTTTATGAGCGGATCAATTATGGGCCGAATCTGCCTACGACGTTCATAAGTCCTAGCATGACTGTGCGGCTTCCCAAGGGCATCGTGCTTTCCGCTAGAGGGGACTACAAAGGTGGCTTCTACATGACGGAGGCGGTTTGGTCGATCACCAGGAGTGTGCGCTCTCCTCTTTGCTTCCCGTACTATGTTGACCCAGCAAACTCGATCGAATTGAAGACAGGTATCCCAGCTATCTGGAAAGCTCGCTGCGATCCCAGTGAGTATGAGGGCTACGTATGGAAGGGTGATTTTTTCAAGGTTCGGAGCGTGAGTGCCACAATTCCAATGGACTTTGCGTTCCCAGAGAAAGTGAGTAACGCAACACTGACCCTCGCCTTGAACAATTCCTACTTATGGATGAGGGATATGCCATACATGGATCCTGAGGCGCAGTCCGATCCGTATGCATCTGGTCAGCAGGGCTACAATTTTGAAGAGACCGTACCGGCGCCGATCGTGTTACGTGCATCTCTGCGAATCACGTTCTGAGCGGAGAGCCAACATGCGGAAGCAACAAATAGAACAGGCTGACCGAAGGATGGGTTTCGTAGCGGCTTTTATATTGCTCATTCTCGGAGCGGGCTGTGAAGTCACCAACCCTGGACCGATCCAGGATGAGTTCCTGGTTCAGCCAGAATCCCGGGCAGGGCTCGTAAATGGGGCCCAACGGCGCCTGAATGAGGCTATAGGGTGGATCGGCTATACAGGGGCCATTGTTGCACGTGAGATCATGCCGGGCGGTCAGACTGGGGCGTATGGTCACTCTGTAGCTGCTCAGGGGGGGCATATCCAACCTGGCTCTTATTCCGGCCACTTCGGAGATGCGCAACAGGCCCGGTTCATAGCTGAGACAGCGATCCTTCTGTTCGACGGTGCGGCTGTTGAGGGAGACATGGTGGCTCAGGCGAATATCTGGGCGGGGTATGCGAACCGGGTCCTAGGTGAAAATTGGTGTGAAGCGGTTATCAATGGTGGTCCACTCGAGGATGGTTTGGTTTACTTAAAGCGCGCTGAGGAGCAGTTCAGCCAGGCGATCAATAGAGCCAGCGCTGATTCGCTCAGGACGGCAGCGTATGCCGGGCGCGCTCAAGTTCGCGCATTCCTAGCAACGTATGGGGAAGCGAGTTGGTCTAACGCGTACTCTGATGCCGCTTCGGTAGAGAGTGATTTTACCTACGTAGTCGAGATGAGCAACCTAGAGCAAGCCACACGAAATACGATTATGTGGGCGAATGGCCGACAGCCATATCTGGCTTACACGATGTGGAATACCTACTACGGTGAACAACCAGATCTAACGAATAATGGAGCTCCCATTCCTGGGACCGGTTATTGGGAAGAGACAGGAGACCCTAGGGTGGGATGGTTCGCTGACAGTGAATTTCCGTGGTCGAATGCGGCGCTTTTGGGTTTTGGCCAAACACCATGGCGTAACCAAACCAAGTATGACGATCCGGAGGATCCGATTCGTCTCGCCAGTGGGGCGGAGATGCGTCTGATTCAAGCTGAGGCGGCATTAGTGGGTGGTGATTGGCAAGACGCGATGACGATCATCAATGATCTGCGTGGGACGTACACTACGCAAACCACTACACAGCAAGCTGGTGGGGATCCACTTGGCGAGTGGACGGCTGATTCAGACGTAGAGGCGTGGACCCGGCTCAAACGAGAGCGTGCTATAGAACTGTTCTTGGAAGCTCGGACTCTTGGTGACCAACGCAGATGGGCTGAGAACGCAGGTCCGCTGGGCGGAGCTACTGTTCCTGGTGATCTTGAGTTACCGGACTTTGAGGCAGTCTCAGAGATTTTCTCTGACAACCAGAGAGGTACGCTTATTAATGGGCAGGCTCGCCTTTGCTTCGACGTACCGAACTCGGAGCGTGAACGCAATCCGAACATACCGACTGTTATCGGTAGCTGATCGCCAGCAGGTCACTTTCTGTCTAAAGGCTACCCCGGGGCAAGAACTCCTGGGTAGCCTTATTAACGTTCAGTTCAATTTCTTAGGGTTTCAGAACAGAGTCCGTGATTTTACTCGGGTCACTCCCACTAGCTTATGGGTGCGACAATAAACCTGACCTGTGTATCCCCATAAAGACCTCCGTCATCAGCACGACCACGAAGCACGTATGTCCCTGGGCGATCGAACGTCACCCCGACCTCCCAACGCATGTCTTCTGGGACGGGCGGCGCCCTCCATAGCGGCGACCAAGGCGAATTGCCACCAGTCCGTGAATCCTCCCAGACCTTTACCTGGAAGGGATCAAACATCACTTCACCATCGCCTCGGTACACAAACCAGGCCAAGTGTAGCCCGTTGACTTTCGCGACAGTTATCCGAGATGGCGGGCGGAGTTGCCGTGCACTCAGCGTTGGTGGTGCATCGCTTGTATCAGGCTGCTCAGTTCTTGTACTCACACGAGGAAGCCCGTCATCATCTACAGTTGCAACAAGTGTGACCCGCTGCCCAACGGTAGCACTGCGCACGGTATCTCCTTCTAGGAAGACAACAGGCGGAGTATTGGCCCGTGAAGCGGGGGTGCTAAAGCCCGCGTTAAGAGCACCTGTTTCAGATGCTATAATCATGTTGTCAACGACGTAATCGAGCCTGAGTGAAGCGAATGCTTTCTGGGTTTCACCGTTGGCAGTGAGAGTCCATACGAGTTCCTTATCACCCCAATCCGCTGGGACGCGAACCTTAAATACGAAACGGTTTCTGCGCGGAAGGAAGTGAGTGGGTTGGCCTCTATCTGCTGGCCCAGGTGAGAAGCTATTATCGACTCCTACCGGGATGTCTGGTTCCTCCAGCCAATTCCGATTCATGTAGCCAAACAGGAAATTGAACGAGCCGTCAGGGTTCTGTTCCCAACCCTCGTACGCTGGAGAGATACTTTGGCCCTTTGAATAGGTTTCCTGAGCCAATACCGCTGATGGTGATTGAACTAATAGGCTCGCCAATGCTAGGAAAACTATAGCCGATACCGGGATGCTCTGAATCGGGGGAAAACTACTTCTCGTCATCGGGTTATCTCCCTGGGATGACCATACAGAGAGGACAGCCAATCACGTGATCATTCACGTTCAAGTTCAGTGCTTCTCTTCGATCAGCCATCTCCTGCTGGAACTGTTCGTCACTCAATCTGAGTCGCATCCCGAGGTCGATGAACATGTTCGATACGGACCGGTTACCCGAACCCTGCCAGTTGCGAGTATCGGAGAGGTTTGTGTTACCGGGGGTATTATCCATGTAGCCCGTGATGTGAAGCACTGTTCCTTTGGGTAGGAGGGGCTGGTGATTATCAGCGAAGGCATATCCACGAACCCAATTGTGGTCGTAGCCCACACAGGACAGTGTCTCGACATTGAAACCCCAGATTGCTTCAAGGCACATACGTGCCCCTGGAGCATGAAGGTGCGGCTCAAAGGTTACGATCTTTGTGTGCTGGTTTAAGACCGTATAGGCATGAAGTTCCTGGTCTTTCTCTCCAGACTTGATATCGATATCGATCGCGTTCCCGAGTCCAAGGCCCGCACCTCGGTACTTGGGCTCATAGCCCTCGGGATGGAATCTGAATCCGATCTCAAGATGAGCCTTGGTATCCCGGCCATTCGAGTGCAGGTGGAGCGAGTTGGAGACGATACTTGATCCAGCCCGAAGGAGCCGACCTCCATCCTCATCAAAGATGTCAGGGTTCCTGCCAACTTCATGAACTGGCCAGGTTGTCGCCGGGGCGAAGGGGTTTCCTCCTTCCGTTACCCGGGTGCTATAGATCATATGGTGGAAAACAAACCTGCCGCCGACAGTTTCCCGAACTTCGTTGGGATCGTAATCGTTCACCTCGCGAACCTCTACCGACTTTACATAGCGGTCCTCGGTCAACCCAGTTGGGGTGGGCTCGATATCGCCCCACCAATCAGGCTGGTCACCTAGGACGGTGAATTCTGGGAGCCGGATGATCAGGTCTGGTTCTCCAGCAGTCCAGGTTACTCCTTCATCGAACTCTAGAGGTGGCGGTGCGTCGTTTGGATCACCCATCGGCATACCGATTGCTTCCCAAGCTGCCAGTGTTTCAATTTCTTCGTCCGTGAGTGATGGATCATCTTTATAGTGCTGAATCCCGATATCTTTTTCGACGTACCACGGGGGCATGGCGCCAGCTACGTCCCTAAGTCCTGTTTTATAGACAATGCGCCTGGCGTTGCGACGCACATCTTCGTAGTCGATCAGAGCCATGGGGGCTACACCGTGGTCCCTATGGCAACGCTGACAACTACGCTGCAGGATTGGCACTACATCCTTAGTAAATGTCACGTGGCCATAATCTGCTGTATTCACCGCGCCTTGTTGAGCTTCGATCGGGCCAGAGTTAAGCGCGAAAGAAGCTGCCAGAGCCAAGAGGATTATTACTGGCCTGGTTCCACGATCGGTTTTCTTTGAAACTGCCACCATGTGACTATACTCCTTAATCGGACGAAGCTAGGAAAAGTTTATGGGGGCTGGGGGATTCCAGTCAATCAATTGCCCAATGCGTTCTGGGTGAGCCCCAGCAAATTAGACGCAAGGATCGCGCTGAGCCTGTTGTGTCCAAGGTCAGTAAATCTCGTCCGATATCGTTTACCCCTGGCGCGTCTTGCTCCTGACACCCAGTCTCGGACGCTGATGTTCGCATACTAGGAGAAGACTATGAGGGCCATCCTCTTCATTGGGGCAGTGCTATTTACCAACACGACAGCACTCGCTCAGCAGCAGCGCGATGCCAATTCCCTTGGTGGCGGCAATTGTGCGAACAATGTCTATAACTGTGCAGAGACACCAAATCCTCTCCCTGAGGCAAACACGGTTTGGATAGAAGAGATGACGTGGATGGACGTCCGAGACGCTCTGAGTGCAGGAAAGACAACCGCCATTATTCCAACTGGGGGTGTCGAGCCCAACGGTCCTTGGTTAGTGACCGGTAAGCACAACTACGTTCTTCGTTCAAACTGTGATGCGATCGCACGAGAACTTGGGAACGCGTTATGCACTCCGGTTGTGAAGCTCGTACCTGAAGGCTCGATCGACCCACCAAGTGGACATATGCGCAGCCCTGGTACACTCAGCCTCCAACAGGAGACATTTGAGGCTTTCCTCACCGATATCGCGCACAGCTTGAAGATGCACGGCTTTGAGAACATCATCTTCATCGGGGATAGTGGCGGTAATCAAGGTGGCCAGCGTGCGGTAGCGGATGCACTGAATGCCGCATGGGGTAATGACGTGATTGTAGGCCATGTTCAGGGCTATTACGACTACGGGAGCGTCGGCCAGTATATGGCTGAGCAGGGCCTAGTCGATGGTGAAGGAGATGGTCTTCACGACGATCCAGTGATCGCGCTTAATATGTTCCATGCAGATCCCAGGTCTATCCGATTCGACGAACGTGTGGCGGCCGGATTTGCATCGATTAATGGCGTCTCCCTCGCTGACCGTGTTAAATCTCTCGAGTACGCGAGGCAAATTGTTGGATTCCGTGCTGAGAGTACTGCTGGACTCATCCGGGAAACGATTGCAAATGGCGGTACCCTGCCTCCTCCGCAGCGCCAGGGTACAGCAGGTCGGGGCGGTCGAGGTCGCGGTGCAGGCCCTGGAGGCCAGCAGCGGCCCGAACCAGATCCAAGGACGATGGGCGGCGGTGACTGCCGAGCAAATCAATACAACTGTTCGGATACACCCAATCCTCTGCCCGAGGCGAAAACACCCTGGATCGAAGAGATGACATGGATGGACGTCCGAGACGCTCTAGCGTCTGGAAAGACTACTGCCATAGTCTCAACCGGGGGGATAGAGCCCAACGGCCCCTGGCTGGTTACCGGGAAGCATAACTACGTGTTACGCGCGAACTGCCCAGCAATCGCAGCGAATCTCGGAAATGCGGTTTGTGCTCCAGTAATCGAATATGTACCAGAGGGTAGTATTGAACCCCAAAGCGGGCATATGAGGAGCCCAGGCACAATCAGCCTCAGACAGGAAACGTTTGAGGCGGTGCTGACCGATGTTGCACACAGCCTAAAGATGCATGGTTTTGAGAACATCATTTTTATCGGAGACAGTGGTGGCAACCAGAGTGGTCAGGAGGCTGTGGCTGAGCGTCTTACTGCAGCGTGGGGTGGGGAAGCTGCTGTTCATCACATTGGTGAGTACTATAGACGGCCAGCTAATACTCCGAACGTGCTGCGCGATGAAGGCGTTACTAGGGAAGGGATGCCTGACGATGGAATACATGACAGTCCTGGAATCACACTGAACATGATGCTTGATGACATTAATTCGGTACGCTGGTCAGAGCGCGTTAAGGCTGGTCAGGCCGTAATCAATGGTGTGTCCATCGCTGATTTAGAGCGATCGCTGGAGCTTGCTCGAAAAATCTCGGAGGCGCGGGCGTCGTGGACGGCGGATGTGATCAGGGAGCGAATCAACTCTCGATAATCTGTCGTCTAGCAAGGCCAGGAGGCTTCTTTTCCGATAGATGAATCATGGTCCTGGGGCAAGTATGGCAAGCACAATAAGTTGGTCCTTGCTGTTATTCCGGATTCCGTGCGGCACCCCATCCGGTGCGACCAACATCAAGCCTGCTTCCATCTCTATATCCCGGTCCTCCAGGATGAATAGGCCTCGTCCCTTAAGAACGTGATACACCTTATCCATTCCCTCGTGGGTATGGAGTTGATGCATTTGGCCCGGTTCAAAAGCATTTAGCCCGACTAGAATGTGTTTTGACCGGAATATCGTGCTCTTTCCCATCTTTTCGGGATTGAATGCTGCCTTGGATTCAGGGTTTATCGCGTCGGTATAATTCGTGTCAACTGACAAGTTGGACTCCTTTAAGGACAATCTGAGTATCCGGAAAGAGGTTCCTGATCTGACTACAGCAGACCGGGGTTAAATCATGTTTCGTAGGTCTGCACGAACTTGTTCCATACAGACAAACCAATCTTCTCTCTGCTTCTGAAAGCCTAGCCGTATCCCATGTGCTTGCGCTATTATTGAAGCTTACCAGTACTGTAACCTCTTTAGAGCGTGGGCATGCGTAAAACCATACTTCCAGTTATGACGGTCGCCGGTATCTGCGGAGCCCTCACAACTTGTACGGTCCCGGCACCACCAATGTCGTTTCATGCTGCCACTCCCTTTGTAACCGCTGCATCTTTCAGCGATGGCGCTGACGATGGGACAAACGATGTGGTCGCAGAGTACTGCACGCGCTGTCACAATGACCGAATGCGCCGCGGTGATTTGATATTAGAAGACTTCGATGTGGCTAAAGCGCCAGAGAATGGCGAGATCGTCGAAAAGATGATCCGCAAGCTCAGGGCGGGTATGATGCCTCCCTCGGGGGCAAGGCGCCCTGATCCTGCAGTACTCGCAGAGGTAGCGCGTGACTTGGAGTCGACACTCGACAAGGCAGCTGAGCGGAACCCTAATCCGGGGACCCGCACGTTCCAGAGACTTAATCGTGCTGAGTACCACAATACAATTAGAGAATTATTTGGTATCGAAGTTAACGTAAACACTTTCCTGCCGCTCGATACTAAGAGCGCGAACTTCGATAATATCGCTGACGTCCAGACGCCTTCAGCTACCCTCATGGAGGGTTATCTGCGTGCTGCTGAACATGTCAGCCGCATTGTGCTTGGTGATCCCGATGCGGAAATCCAAAACACTGTGTATAGGTTGCCACGTATACAATCACAGAAGGACCGTGTTGAAGGAGCTCCTTTCGGGACGCGTGGAGGACTTTCACGTGTTCATAACTTCCCTGCAGACGGGAAGTATGTTTTCCATATCATGCCCTACAATGCGGTTGAAGGTGAGGTCTTCGGGCGCACGTTTGGAACTGAACAGGTTGAGATTTCAATCGAAGGTGAGCGGATCGCACTCCTTACGATTGACCGATGGATGATGGAATCTGAACCCAGTGGCTTGAATGTCCGAACAGACTCCATCTATGTGACTGCCGGGCCAAAGCGAGTCACTGCCGCATTTATTAAGCAATTTGAAGGTGAGGTCGATGACTTGATTCGTCCGATCGATCACACACTGGCAGATGGTCAGATTGGTATCGGTTATGGCGTGACGACTCAACAGCATCTTCAACGTCTCACTATACTTGGCCCCTTCGAAGTAACTGGAGTTTCTGATAACCCGACACGTCGAGCTGTTTTCACGTGCCGGCCGACGGCTCCGTCAGAGGCCCGGCCTTGTGCCGAAATGATTGTTGGTAACTTGGCCGGTGATGCCTACCGCAGGCCGATCAAAGAAGCTGACGTCAGCGCTTTGATGGACTTTTATGACGAGGGTGCGGAAGAAGGTGGTTTCGAAGGTGGAGTCCGGATGGCACTGCAGGCGATCTTAGCAAGTCCGCACTTCATATTCCGTATGGAGGAGGTTCCGGACGGAATAGCTCCCGGTGAGATCTACGACATCGGCCAGGGCGACTTAGCTTCTCGCCTGTCCTACTTCATGTGGGGCGCACCTCCGGATGCAGAGTTGATAGAGTTGGCGGAAAGAGGGAGGCTGTCTAACTCCAAAGAATTTGAGCAGCAGGTTCTGAGGATGTTGAATGATCCAAGAGCCGAAGCACTTGCGACACGCTTTGCCTCTCAATGGTTGCGCCTCCAAGATCTTGAAGATATCCACCCGGATGCTCTGACTTACCCATACTTTGATGAGACACTCTCTGAGGCTATGACCCGTGAGACAGAACTTTTCTTCTCACATCTTGTTGAAGAGGATCGTCCCATCCTTGAGTTGCTTACGGCAGATTACACGTTCGTGAACGAGCGGCTGGCCAGACACTATGGCGTTCCTGGGATTATAGGGCCTGAGTTCCAGAAGATGTCCTATCCCGACGAGACACGCCGTGGACTTCTAGGCCACGGTAGTATACTGACGATGACGTCACACGCTGATCGCACCTCACCTGTTCTCCGAGGGAAATGGGTCCTGGAAGTCTTGCTTGGTGCCCCACCCCCACCACCTCCACCTGACATTCCGGCGTTTGAGGAAGTTGGTGAGGCGGAGGATGGGCGTTTTCTGACTGTTCGAGAGCGTATGGAGCAGCATCGCGAGAATCCTGCCTGTCGCTCGTGCCATGTCGTCATCGATCCGATTGGATTAGCCCTCGAGAATTTTGATGTAACGGGCGCTTGGCGTATCCGAGATGGTGGTAACATGGTGGACCCGGAGAGTGAGCTATACGATGGTACACCATTGGCCAGTCCTGAAGATCTACGGAATGCTCTCTTGAGCCGTCCTGAGGTTTTCTACAGGGTATTCACAGAAAATCTGATGGCCTATGCATTAGGTCGGCGTGTTGAATATTACGATATGCCTACAGTTAGAGCGATCGTTAAGGAGGCTGGCGAGGACGGCTATAAGCTCTCAGCTTTCATTTTAGGTGTAGTGAAAAGTGCAGCGTTCAAGAGTGCGAAAGCGCCAAGGCCAGCTATTGCGGCTGTCCCTGAAGGCGCCTAGGTAGGGACTAGACAAAGATTGGGTAACTCTTAATTCCTCGAGCGAGGTTTTGACGATGGAGTTCATCACAGGGAAGCACATCTCAAGGCGTACGATGCTACGTGGTATGGGGACGGCGATTGGGCTGCCGTTACTCGATGCTATGGTGCCGGCGAATAAACTTTGGGCAGCCACAGAGGCAGGCAAGGCAGCTGATGGCACTCGGTTGGTATGCATTGAGCAGGTTCATGGTGCCGCGGGATGTAACGACTGGGGTGCTAGTCAAAATCTCTGGTCTCCTGCGGAAGAGGGTAAGAATTTTGACCTTACTCCGAGTGCCTTGAGTTCGTTAGAGCCATTCCGGAAGCATCTGACAATCGTGAGTGATACTGATTGCAGGATGGCGGACGCCTTTGCGCCTAAGGAGATCGGTGGTGATCACTTCAGAACCACTGCAGTCTTCCTGACTCAAGCTCATCCGAAACAGACTGAAGGTTCTGACGTCGATGTTGGAACTTCGTTTGATCAAATTTATGCCCAGAGATTTGGGCATGAGACACCGATTCCTTCGATGCAGTTAACGATTGAAAACGTTGATCAGGCTGGTGGGTGTGCATATGGCTATGCATGTGCGTACACCGACACCATTAGTTGGTCTACACCGAATAACCCAATGCCGATGGTCCGTGATCCGCGGGCGGTCTTTGAGCAGATGTTCGGAGCCGGTGGCACACCGGAGCAGCGTGCTCGACGTATGAAAGCTAATCGGAGCATCTTGGACTGGGTGATGGAGGAAATGGCTGGGCTTCGCCGAAGTCTCGGAGCATCTGACCGACATAGGGTTGACCTCTATACCCAAAATATCAGAGAGCTAGAGCAGAGAATTCAGCGCGTTGAAGCTCAGAATGCGAGTGGGGAAGAGCGTGAGATTCCAGAGGCGCCTGTAGGCGTACCGGATTCTTTTGAAGAGCACGTCAAATTGATGTTCGATCTACAAGTGCTCGCCTTCATGTCTGACACCACCCGAGTTTTCTCCCTGAAGCTTGGTAGAGATGCTTCTCCTCGAGTTTATCCAGAGAGTGGCTCGACATCACCTTTCCACTCCTCCTCACATCACGGTGGGCGTGAGGAACGTGTTCTAGACTTTAATAAGATCAACGCATATCACGTGTCGCTGGTGCCATACTTCCTTGAGAAGCTCCAGAGCGTGACCGAGGGTGACTCCACCCTTTTAGATAAAACGCTGCTGATGTATGGCTCAGCGATGGCTGATAGTAACCTGCACAATCACATTCGTTGCCCCTTGTTCCTCGCGGGTGGTGGAAATGGGATTTTGGAAGGTGAAAGGCACGTCAGGGCGACACTTGGTACACCGATGGCAAATGTATTTTTGGATCTACTACATCGCCTTGGTGTCGACGATTTGGAAACATTTGGGAACAGTACCGGGACGTTCTCGGTCTGAGGTGCTCGATCTGGAACACAAGGTGGATACCCTAACGGAGCGGGACATGTCGGCAACAGCTAGAAGAAAAAGGCTGTCTCTTACCAATACCAGTTCGCTCCTTGGATTAAGCCTACTGGTACTTCTTGCAGCTAAGCCTGCTGACTCACCAGTGGCTGATGCAGCCCAACAGGGAGATGCCCAGATCGTTCGGACTCTGCTGCAGCAGGGTGAGGATGTTAACGCGGCGCAGTCAGATGGTCTCACGGCCCTGCACTGGGCGGCTCTTAATAATGACCTTGAGATGGCCAAGCTCTTGCTTTATGCAGGTGCCACAGTGAAGCCGACGACAAGAGTCGGAAGCTATACACCATTACACCTTGCAAGTCGCAGTGGTTATCACGAAGTCATGTCGGTGATGCTTGATGCTGGAGCTGATCCGAATAAGCTCACATCGACTGGCGTAACTGCGATGCATTTCGCTGCGCAGTCTGATGCTCCTGAAGCTATAAGAGTGCTTACGGAGCATGGGGGCGACCTCAACATGGTGGATGGCTTTTTCCAGCGAACACCTCTGATGTTCGCCGCAGTGAAAAATGCGACCAAAGCTTTAGAGGCCCTAGTTGAGCTTGGTTCGGACCTTGAGGTAGTGACTAGAGTGAAGGACTATGTCGAGTTCGCTGAAGAGACAAATGCGGATCGCACTCGACGAAATCGTGTACGGGATGCTGAAAAGGATCCGGATTCAAACAGCGCTGGATCAGGAAGGGGTGGAGCGTTTCGACCGCAGCCGAGAAGTCAGAATACTGCTGCGACTCCTCCCGACTCCGCAGATAATAAAGAGCCGGATGAGGACGAAAAAGCAGAGCCGGATCCGCCCGCACCTCCACCGGTCAGATCTCTTTCAGGAAACGAACAGATTGGTAATCAGGGCGGCTTCACAGCACTCCATTTTGCCGCTCGAGAAGGACATATCGAGGCAGCTCGTCGACTCGTTGACGGTGGAGCGGAGATTGACCACGTCACCGCTGGGGATCAATCGAGTCCGCTGTTAGTGGCCGTGATCAATGGCAACTATGATTTGGCCAGAATGCTCCTAGAGCATGGTGCTGATCCAAACATACTAAGTGATGATGGTGCCGGTCCGCTCTTCGCCACTCTGAACATCGAGTGGTCCTTGAGAACTTGGTATCCACAACCTTCAATGTTCCGGCAGCAGGAGACGTCTTATCTGGAACTTGCAGAATTGCTGATGAAGGCCGGAGCTGAGCCCAACCAGAGGGTTAGTACGCACATCTGGTATGCTGCGTATAACGCTGGGCGTATGGGTGTCGATTTTACTGGTGCGACGCCGTTTTGGAGAGCTTCATATGCTCATGATGTCAACGCCATGAAGCTCCTAGTAGCGTATGGAGCTGATCCGAACATCTGGACACAGAAGCTTCCGAGCAGAAGACGCTATACCGCTCCCATGATGGAGCCAGATACGGCTGACCAAGACTCTAAGCCAGTCGATCCATCAGGACTGGATCCGGTACCGGATGGTGGACCAGGAATTCACCCTCTCCATGCAGCAGCAGGTGTAGGGTTCGGGACTTCCCGGGTAGCGCAGCAGCATCGCGGTGTTCCGGATGGTTGGTTGCCTGCCGTAAGGTATCTGATTGAAGAGCATGGTGTTGATCCCAATCTTAGGGACATGGATGGTTTTTCAGCTATCCATCATGCAGCTGCTCGAGGAGACAATGAGACCATTCTGTATCTTGTAAGAAATGGTGCAGATGTAACATTGATTAGCCGACGCGGACAAACCACAGCAGACTTGGCGAACAGTCCAGAACAGAGAGCACAGCCACATCCGAAGACAGTTGTGCTGCTGGAGAAACTGGGCTCGAAAAACAACCACCAGTGCAGGACATGCGGCGCGGGCGGATAAATCAAGCCCACGTCCCCGCGAGCTCACTGAACGGATACCGGATTATCTCCATGAAACGCTTGGCTTGCACTATCGTCGGATTAATGCTCGTTAGCGCCCCGGACATTTTGGATGCTCAGGACACTGAGTGGAACCGCTACACGCTTGAAGAGATTGGAGGTGTGCACGTCAGTGTTGTGGGTAACCCAACTTGCGAGAGTGTTGGTGTACTATCGTCAGAGGTTCAGGCAAATGCGGCGATCAAACTACTTGAGTCCGAAGTGGATTTGCTTACTGAAGACGAGATGCTTGAAAATCCCGGACTTCCTGAATTGAGGATCACACTCCAATGCGTTGTCGGAGATCAGAGTGATGTAGATGGGGCAATCGCGTACTCCATTGAAGTGAGAGTGAACCAAGCGGTTAAGATGGTTCGGGATGAACAAGTGACCCTAGCAGAGGCTGTGACCTGGTATACTACGGCTGTGGGTGTTGCTAATGCTGATGACACCCAGCAAGCCCTCAGTGAGGCCATTGATGTAAAGCTAGAGGAATTTGCTAAAGCCTATGTGGAGGCCAACGCAGAAGACGTAGGCTGAGTATATAGCAAGGGTTCTGTGTCGCATATTTTACTGAAAGCCTGACCAGATTCTGTGCTATGAATGAGAATCCCTAGTCCCACTCACTGATTCTGGTCTTTAAGAGATCTCTTACTGGTTGGAGAGTGCTTTTTTGCGGAGTGCACAAAGTGTGCCCTACTCCCAAGCGCACTTCCATCAATCCTCGTAATTTAAGTTCTGTCCTCAGTTTCCTGCGCTTCGGGGGTTATCCATGTCTGCTTCGGCAGTCTTTCTCAGATTATCTAATTTTTCGAGCCGATCATTCGTAAAGCCATGTGTTTTGATGCTCGCTCTGTTAGCCAGTGGAGTATTGACATCAGAGACCTATGCCCAAGACGCTGCTGATAAACGACCACTCACGATCTCTGACTATCAATTGTGGCGGACGATTTCAGGATCCCGAATATCAGCAGACGGGCGTTGGGCAGCGTGGACCTATACTCGGGAGCGTTCAGATAATGTTGTCCATATCAAGAGCCTCGACAGCGACTCAGAACATGTTCTATCTCCGGCGACAGGCGTAGAGCTATCTGAGGACGGACAGTGGGCTGCTTACTTCGTTGACCTACCATTTGCAGAGGCGGAGAAGCTCCGCAGGGATGGTGAGGATGTCTTGCGTGAGGCTGAACTTATCAATCTTGAGTCGGGAGAGAAATTAAAATGGGGTGACGTCATCTCATTCGAGTTTTCCTCGGGATCAAGTCATTTTTTTATCAAGAAAAGGCAGGTTGATGAGGACTCAGATCATGACGGAACAGACCTAATTCTTCGAAATCTGGACGAAGGATATGAGGAATTAATCGGGAGTGTAGATGAAGCGGAATTCAATAAACCGGGGACACTATTCGCGTACAGTGTTGATGCCGAAAACAAAGATGGAAACGGTCTTTACTACGTTAATCTGGAGACCGGTTCGAGAAGGGTACTAGACAATGCCAAGCAGAGGTATACCCGCTTGACCTGGTCGGAAGATGGGCTTGGTATCGCCGTATTACGGGGCGAGACCCCGGAAGAGAAGACCGAGCGGGCAAATACTCTGATCGCGTTTGTGGAGATGGGTGGGCTTAGCCCGCAGCGGCACGTCTTCGATCCCTCTGACCACCAGGGTCTCAGAGAAGGAAATATCATCAGTGAGAAAGATGGGCTTAGCTGGAGTGAAGATCTTGGAATGATCTTTGTAGGCACGAAAGCGCAGCAGGACGAACTTGAAGACTGGCCTGAAGAAGGATTGCCTCTGGCCGATGTGAATATCTGGCACTGGGCCGACGACCGTATTCAAGCGGCCCAACAGAGACAGGCTTCCCAGGATCAGGACCGGACTTATATCGCGGCAGTGCATCTGGAAGATCAACGACTCGTCCACCTAGCGGATGAGTCCATGCGTAGTATTGAAATCACCCGAGATGGACGTTGGGGTATTGGCCAGGATGAGACTGATTACGTATCAGACTGGAGGCCGGATCTCGCAGATTACTATCGGGTCGACACGGGTACTGGAGACCGTGTCCAAATTCTTCAAGGACACCTTCGGACTCTTGGACTTTCACCCAACGGTGAACACTTCCTGTATTGGAAGGATGGTGATGTCTGGGACTACGTCATCAGTGCTGACCGACATCAAAATCTGACAGCTTCCACGCCGGTCGACTTTACAAACCAAGAGTTCGACCGCTTCGGTGAGAAGCCTCCTTATGGCGTCGCGGGCTGGTCTGATGACGGAGAATCTGTGCTTCTGAATGGACGGTATGATCTATGGGCCCAGCCCCTCGACGGTACTGCAGCTAGGGTCCTTACGAGTGGTCGTGGTGCCGCGGACGAGATCCGTTTCCGGTACGTTGCTGAAGACCCAGATGAAAGATCCATCGATCTCTCTGAACCTTTGTTGCTTCATGCCTACGGACAGTGGACCAAGAA
>MDTE01012027.1_pt1 | contig 34168 bp, 36 predicted proteins | sample 811231 | NCBI WGS metagenome assembly MDTE01 (sample SAMN05326651, study PRJNA326480) | marine metagenome | isolation source: seawater | place: Indian Ocean: Red Sea | collected 2010
ACCTGCTATAACGGCCCCCACGTCATAACCAGCATTGTCGAGACCAAAGATGATTGCAAAAACCCAAATAGCAAGCTTTATGCTCTTACGGATAATGGGTATTAGTTGATCGCCGAGGTCACTCTCAGAACTCGCTACTTTAGGCGCTATATATTCTTGCACGAGTACATCGAAAAGGCGCGCTACAAACCAAGCAATAGATATAAAGATGAGAAAATAGAAACCTTTAGAAAACCATCCACCTAAGGTCAGAGGCAGGGCCAGTGTGGAAATTGCCCAATAAAAACCTACTAACGTCAGCACAAAGGTGAATGGCTCTGCTATGGTATCGATTAGTATGTCATCAAACTTTGTCGTTGTAGCGCTCGAAAGTTTTTTGGCGATATTTTTGAATAACCAATAGAGAATTCGGCCAACGACCAAACTACCTGCAACAATGCTAAAGGCGATAGACCATTGCAAAAGGGTATTGCCGTAAAACACTTCTTCCAACATTTCCTGCAACTCCCCTGATTGCAAAGACCGCGTTTGGGTCCCTAACCAAAGCCGGTCTATAACAGGTGATAATAACCAAGTATATCTTCCGATAGGGGAATATCATGCAAAAAATACCCGTCCCGCCTTATGGTAATATTCACTATCGGATCGATGACTTCATCAGACCATGGGATAATGCGGATACAGTCTTCTGTGTACATGGATTTTGCGAATCTTCGGCGGCCTGGAATCCTTGGATCCCCTATCTGGGTAAACTTAATCGGGTTGTGCGGTACGATCAAAGAGGCTTCGGCCAATCGACCCCTATGCCTATCGATTTCCCTTGGTCCCTAGACGTACTCGCGGATGACCTCATTACCCTGATAGAGACAGTCTCAAATAAACCCGTACATATTATAGGTGCTAAGATCGGTGGACCTGTAACCGTGCGCGCCGCTGTCAAGCGCCCAGACCTTGTGAAAACCCTCACACTATGCAGCACCCCCATTAAAGGTCCTAACGGAGTCCCGGTAGGACAATTGATGGCAGAACAAGGCATGCGATCTTATGCGGAAACTACTATGGGCCCGCGTCTGCATGGCATGCCTCAAGAAGCAATCGACTGGTGGATCAACTTGATGTCCGCCACCGCACCCTCGACCGCCATTGGCTTTATGAACCATGTCTCAAAAATCGATGTCGAGACAGACCTGCCCAACCTGCAGTGCCCAACCCTCGTTATTACCGTGGACTGCCCTAAACGCCCTATGGAGCACACTAAAATTTGGCAGGCGAGTATTCCAAATTCTGAACTTGTCGTGCTGGAGTCGGATTCATACCACCTGTCGGTCACTGAGGCGGATCAGTGTGCGAAACTAAGCGCGGCATTTATCGAAAAGTACTCTTCTTCTTAAAAGGAAACAGAGCACTGCTTGAGTTCCTTTTAAAGCCACCACCAATATGCACTATCAAAGACCACCATCGCCCGTCTGATTTATCCCAACACGTTTGTACAGGCGTTGAGATTGCTCGAAGGCCTCGTTGGCTTCGGTTTGCGTTGGACTATTTCTCAGACTGGCATGGAGGGAATCGACAGGCATTCACCCCGCGTACACTGTCATCGAAAAACAAGAAATACTGCCGCTCATTACATCCGCACCAAATTCATCGTCCCTTAAACACCGGGTCTCGCTTTTCGCGCCAGGCTTCATGAGCTTCGGTTTTATCTTCCGTCTGCTCGAGCACCATAAAACGGTAAAGGTCAATCATTGCAGCATCAGTTTGGTTCGGTATATCTATGCCACGATTGAGCGACTCCTTAGTCAATCGCGCCGCAAGCGGCGGCAGATCACATAGGTGATCAGCGATTTCCATCGCTTTTGACATCATGTTTTTGTGCGGCTGAATCCATTGAGCCACACCGACCCGAAATGCATCATCAGCCTCCAATGGAAACCCCATGGCAAGTTTCATTGCATTACCTCGACCGGCTAGTCGTGCCATCCGCGACGCACCCCCATGGTTTGGAATTATTCCTAGCGCAACCTGTGGCAAACGCCACTCTGCTTTATCAGATGCTATAATCATATCGCAGCAAAACGTTACAATGGCGCCAACACCAATAGCATAGCCGTTAACGGCGCATAGAATCGGTTTTGGGAAATCAGAAATTGAATTTGTTGCAAATTTCCGAAACCCGGCCATACGCTTGATAAAAGCTTCAGCAGATTGCGTATTGTGCGTTTTTTTTGTTTCAAATTAGCACCAGCAGAAAATGCAGACCCGGCCTCGTCGCCGGTCAAGATCACGCACCGGATGTCATCGTCTTCGGTTGCCTCGTCTAAATAGACTGGCAATTCGCTATTATAGTCATCGCCCCATGCATTTCGTGCTTCCGGACGGCTTAAGGTTAGTGTCATGATATGATGGCGTTTTTCGCAAAGCACCGGCATTGGACTGTCCCTACATATTATCGATAAACTTGATTTGGCCAGGGTCCGGATGGATGACGTATTTGTGCTCGGACGACAGCGTATCGACAAAAATACCGCCCTCCTTCGTCACTAGGCGAATTTTTTCCTTATGCTGGAGATTGGTGATATCAGCCAGAACGTCGCCTTCCACCGCCACCACATCTGCAAGCTTACCGACCTCCAGCGACCCAAGGGTTTTTGACAAGCCCACAGCTTCAGCCGCGCGAATGGTTGAGGTATGGATCGCCTCCATCGGGGTCATGCCGTGCTCGACATAAAGCTCGAGTTCCATAGCATTTTCACCCATATGAGGATCCATGGTGGTATCCGTTCCCATAAAAATATGGACGCCCGCCTTATGCATTTTCTTAAACGCCTCGTAGCAATAAGGTTGAACCTGTTTTAATTTCTTTAGAATACTCGGCGCTGTACCGATTTGACGACGCACCTCTATAGCATGGTCCGATCGATGGATCAGCGTCGGCGTTACCGGTTTGCCAGCTGCCTTGATCATCTCAATTGTTTCGTCATCGACGAACACCATATGCTCGATCGTATCTACATCTGCTTCCAAACACATGCGGTGCGCTTGTGGTGTCCAACAATGGGCCGCGACTGGCTTCTTGAAAGCGTGTGCCTCATCAACAATCGCCTCCAGTTCTTCCATAGTTATATTTCGGGAGTCAGGGTCATCATGAGCATGGCTACCACCGGATACACATGCTTTGATCACATCCGCACCAAGCCGAATATATTCACGTACTCGCTCACGGACCGCCCATGGGCCCGTCACTGTCGCGCCCGGAACACGCGGTGCGGCGCGCGGAATATTCATATCGTGATGTGATCCCGTGGTCACCACACGCCCACACGCAATAACGCGGGGTCCCGGCACTAAACCCAAGTCAATTGAATCGCGTACCGCGCAAATTTCTGCAGTCAAATGACCATAGGGCGATTCGCGCCCCATATCGCGAAGCGTAGTGAACCCCATCTCGAAACAGCGATGCGCATGGTACAGCGTATAAAATTGCTGAAGCTGCGGCGTCACCTCGAAGATACCGATCCGGTAATTCGAGAAGGAACAGGCATTGATCGTTGAGAGATGAAGGTGACAGTCGAATAAGCCCGGCATGACGGTACAGTTACTCGCGTCGATGACCTCCGCATTTTCGGGAATCTTATATTCGCCGGTTTTCGCCACCGCTTCAATATTTTTGCCATTAATGACGACCAATGCATCTTTCAGGGCTTCGTCCTGAATACCATCAATCAGCCACCCAGCTTTTATTACCTTAAGAGGCGCACTCGCCATATCACGTCCTCGCCTTTTGAATAATTTTCACACCAACTTTAACGTATCGTTTAGGTCGGTTCCAGGTCGACCTCTAGCGCCTCTAGAAACCGAGCAACCATATTATAAGCACCTGTGAGCACCGAAAGCTCAACGATCTCCGTCTCATTAAATTGTTCCTTCAAATCGGCAAAAACTGCAGAAGGCACCTGCACGTCTTGCGTCATAGCTTCTGCATAGGCCAATGCCACACGCTCGCGCGCATCAAACAAATCTATCGAACGCCAATTCGGCACAGCATCGATCTTCTCCTGGGGAACACCCTCGCCAAGTGCAATTGGAACGTGATCATTTATCGGATAGTCAGCCGACATAAGGCCTGCCACATGCAGTATGACGATTTCGCGAATTTGCCCATCTAAAACCGATGCCCCCCGGATTGCCGACATAAAGTAGAACCAGGCCTCCGCAATTTTCGGATTATGCAGCAGAAGCTGAAATAAATACGGTAAATTGCCGCCGCGTTTTGCTTTAATGCCTTCAATCAAATTAGCTATTTCCGGCTCGTCGGAGCCCTCCCGATAATTAAGCCGCGCCATCGAATACCTCACCTTTTAAAACATCCAACCGGTAATGATCTAGCAGGCAATACCAAAATAGGGAATTGGGCTCCCTTAAAGTTTTGCATGCTCAAAAATTTCCTGCGCTATTATGACCTAAATTGGTATGCTTTGCGTCCCACTCCGAGCACGCGGCTCTTCACGGTCAGCTATCCGAATTAGAGTTACGCCCAAACGCCCATAAGGCCTAAAAATTCCGTATGATCCCACCTCTTCTCATCCTCCGTAATATTACGCTCAGCCTTGGCGATACAAATCTGCTCAGCGGAACAGAACTTATTGTTTCTAAACGTGACCGAATTTGTCTTGTCGGCCGCAACGGATCGGGCAAATCGACGCTACTCAAGATTGCCGCAGGTCAGGTAGAGGCCGATGATGGCGAGCGATATGTAGAGCCAGGCGCTACCCTGCGCTATCTGCCCCAAGAACCAAATTTAACAGGCTACGAAACCACACGAGCTTATGCAGAAGGAGAACTAGCACCTGGCGATGACCCTCACCGCGCGCAATACCTCCTGGAACAATTAGGCCTTACTGGTGAAGAAAATCCATTGACGCTGTCAGGTGGCGAAGCACGCCGTTGCGCTATCGCCCGCACATTGACGTCTGAACCCGATATTTTGTTTTTGGACGAGCCAACAAATCACCTCGACCTACCAGCCATCGAATGGCTCGAAAATGAATTAAAAAATAGCCGTTCCGCGCTAGTACTCGTAAGCCATGACCGGCGGTTTCTCGAGAACCTTTCGCGAAGAACTGTTTGGCTAAACATGGGCGTCACCCAACAAATCGAGAAAAGCTTCACTGCCTTCGAGCCTTGGCGCGATAAATGGTTCGAACAGGAAGAACTCAACCGCCATAAACTCGACCGCAAGATTGCTTCGGAATTGCATTGGCTGAATCGAGGCGTTACGGCACGCAGAAAGCGCAATCAGGGCCGTCTCAGAGCCCTTAACGCACTCCGTGCGGAGCGACGAAGTCAAAAGGCGTTCATCGGTGATGTGAAGCTAACCACGACCGAAGGTAACCGTGCAGGTAAATTGGTCATCGAAACAAGTTCTATCGGCAAAACTTACGATGATGCTCCCATAGTTCGAGATCTTTCAATCCGCATTCAAAGCGGCGACCGCATCGGTATTGTCGGGCCCAACGGTGCCGGCAAAACGACACTTCTCAATTTGTTGACCGGTTTATTAACGCCCGATGAAGGCAGCGTACGTCTTGGCCCAACCCTTCAAATGGTGACACTTGATCAACGGCGTGAAAGCCTAGACGCGAACATCAGCCTTCAAGATGCACTCGCCGGTGGCGGACAGAATGTGGAAGTCGGCGGCCAATCCCGTCATGTGATCAGCTATATGAAAGATTTTTTATTTCAACCAGAGCAAGCTCGCACAGCAGTTAGCGCCTTATCTGGTGGCGAACGCGGCCGCCTAATGCTGGCTCGGGCTCTAGCACGTCCCTCAAATCTATTGGTACTCGACGAACCGACCAACGATCTCGACCTTGAAACATTAGACCTATTGCAAGAAATGTTAAGCGACTTTGATGGAACAGTCTTGCTAGTGAGCCATGACCGTGACTTTCTCGACCGCGTGGTCACGGCCGTAGTTGTTGCAGAGGGCGACGGTAAGTGGGTGGTCTATGCGGGCGGATATAGCGACATGATCACCCAACGCGGTCACAAAGACGGGCCAGAGCCTAAAACGAAAGTCTCTACAAAAAAATCATCTGGAAAAAGACCCGTCAGCAAAAAGCCTAAGAAGACAGGACAATCATTTTCGAACAATAGCGGCCTGACCTTTACCGACAAACATCTTCTTAAGACCTTACCAGGAAAAATAGAAACACTGCAAAAATGCGTTGATGAATACAATGCCACCCTCGCTATAGAAGGGCTTTATGAGCGAGACCCGCAGGCCTTCAGCTTGACGACAGACAAACTCACCGAAGCAGCAACGGCGCTCGCAGAGGCGGAAGAACAATGGCTGACCCTGGAGATGAAACGCGAGGAGGGTTAAGATCCTATTCCACAGACTTAACGTGAACTAAATGGCTGTGATAAAAAAATGTTGCGGCTACCATGGTTTTATCCAGCCGCACGGAGACTAAAAGCCATGAAGCGGATTTACACTTGGGGCGCCCAACCAGCGCTAAGAAACGTAACGTTAGCAGATCTAAGAGCCGGCAAAGGAAACCGTAAATTCACTCAAGTGAAAGTTTCCATTGAAGACGAGGCTGCCGCCGCTGCGGAATCTGACATCGACATGATTGTCTGCACATCGCCTACTGTCGACGCGGTACGCCGAGGTAATAATACTAATTTCTTAACTGCCACTATTGCCTTTCAAAACTTTCCCACCGAAACAGATGTCTTGCGGGAGGCCTTCCGCGTTTTAACGCTGGGTGCTGATGCGATACTGACACCCCGGAACCTCGATATTGTCACCATGTTAGCCAAAGAAGATATTCCAGTCATGGGGCATTTGGGTTTAGTACCGCGTAAATCCACTTGGACGGGCGGTCTGCGTGCAGTCGGTAAAACCGCTAAGGAAGCCATAGCGCTTTTTGATAAAATTCGGCAGCTGGAAGATGCTGGCGCAGCACTGGTCGAAGTGGAGGTAGTACCTGGACCGGTCATGGCGGAAATTTCCAAACGTACCGGCCTCATCACCATATCTTTGGGATCGGGTTCCGGCGCAGATGTAATGTATCTCTTTATGGAAGATTTGACTGGCGAAAACCCCGACCCACCGCGCCATGCCCGCGCCTTCGGCGATTTAGCCCGACTACAAAAACAAATTCAAGAAGAACGGATCAATGCGATAACTGCCTTCCAGCAAGCCGCCTCAAACGGGCAATTCCCTGGAGCCGATGAAACTGTCTCCATCGAGCCTGCGGAACTAGAAAGTTTTTTAATGAAATTGGACCAATAATCACTCCGACTTAAGAGACCGGTTTCAACCGCCTGCCACTTTAAACCGCTGGTCGCCATCAGACGCCATTTGATTGACCAACTCGATTTCCCAAGCGAGATATTCCTCCATTGCTGCTTCCATATCCTCATCCTGTTCCCGCGCCTTCAAACGGATATCGAGCGGTTCACTCACCATACTTGTCGGACCTTGCTCCAGCGGCAACCCCGCCGCCGCCCAAGCAGCCGTGCCACCAGATAAAACAGCCGCTGGGATGGATAAAGCCGCCGCATCTTCAGCCGCCAACTGGGCCAAGGCACCATCGGACGAGGTGAAAACCAAGGTCTCGGTTTTTGGTAATTTACTTATGTCCTCAGCTAAAAAGGTGCGTAGGATAAATTTAGCGCCGGGGATATGGCCGTCATAATATTGTTTGCTCATCGCACAATCGACAACTACTGCCTTACCCGCAGAGAGCTTTTCATCTAACTCTGAGGGCGACACAGAAGTTAAAGACGAATTACCAATGCCAAGCACCGCAGGGCTATAAACACCTTTCTCCAAATCTCCTCCAGTTTGATCCATTCGAAGGACATAAACTTCCCAACCCATTTGCATGAGCCAAGATGCGGTCATCGTGGCCCGCACCCCATTGTTATCTACGAGTACGACCCGCGCGCCCCAAATACCACAGTGACGATCAGTCTCCTGAATGAGCTGGCCGCCAGGAATATGCTTCACACCCGCCAAATGACCAGCGGCATACTCATCGTGCATCCGGACATCGAATAAATAAAGTGTTCGATCTCCGGCCTCCCTCTGCCATTGAGTAAGCGTTGCGGCATCTATCGTCTTTATGCCTTCCCGCGCGGCAACTGTTGCTGCAGCTGCTTCCGCTGCTTCTCTCCCAGCCTGCGTAACCTCCGGCACCGAAGCGGTAGCACCTTCAATAATCTCGTAACCCGCCAAATGCCAACCCTGGGTGCCGTTCATCAAAGAAACGACTTTGTTTGGAAAACCCGCACTGATAAGTGCTTGTGCACCAATGATGCTGCGGGTCCGCCCGCCGCAATTAACCACCACCTGGGTGTCCGAGGATGGTACTAGATCCCTAAATCGATAGACCAGTTCCGCACCGGGTACGCTGATTGCAGTCGGTATGCTATTCACATGATATTCCTCATAGGACCGGCTATCGAATAGCGCCATATCCGTGCCACTGTCGATCATCTCTTTGAGCTGCTTAGCAGTAATATAGGGCGTCCCCGCTTCATGCTCGATCACCTCAGCAAACGCCTTACTGGGCACATGCACACCGCTATAAAGGCGATAGCCTGCCGCATCCCAAGCCGCGATTCCACCATCTAAGACAGACATTTCGCCGTAGCCTAATGCCGCCATACGGTTCGCTGCACGTAACGCCAATCCTTCGCCATCGTCGCACCAGACAACGCGGGCAGATCGACGAGGTACCAAGGCGTCGATAATTGCCTCCAACCTTCCCAAAGGTACACAGGACGCCATCAATATATGACGCGCGTCGTACGTCACCTCTTCGCGTGCGTCCAACAGGGCGATTTCACCGCCGTCATGAAGCTGCGCTTTGAGAGTTTTGGCGTCGATTTGGGGAATCGGATGAGTCATAACTGCAATCACTTTCTGCTGCGGCCTTTTAAATGATGAACTCGGTTATAAGATGCAAGCTGTGAAAGTCCAAGCAACGCCGCATTAGTAGATTTGCCGCAGAAGAGTTAAAATGGGTTTAGTAAAGACCAGAGAAGGAACGCAACGAATGGTATCTCAGAACGAATGGGTGGTCTGGTTAAATGGTGAATTGGTGCCAGAGCGCGAAGCGTTGATCCCCTTCCGCGACCGTGGCTTCAAATATGGCGACGCAATTTACGACACCACGCGCACCTTCGGCCATAGGATATTTAAACTCGATGAGCATCTGGATCGTCTTTTTCGGTCCCTGACCTACACGCGACTTGAACCGGGATTAGATAGAGACGATTTCAAAACAGCTACAGAAGCAGTCGTCGCACATAATCTTACAACTGTGCCCGATGATGAAGATATCTGGGTGACACAGCGGGTAAGCCGAGGGCTCGATGAAGCCGATCGTGCGATCTATCCGGGCTACCCCGATTGCACTGTCATCGTCGAATGTCGCCCACTTCCCTATGCCGACAGGGCGCCTGCCTTCCGAGACGGGATAGAGGTTGTCGTGCCGTCCGTGCGCCGACCCGCACCCGACACGGTTAGCCCACGGGCCAAAATCGGAAACTACATGAACCTTATATTGGGCGACCTGGAGGTCAAACGAACCCAGCCCGATGCCCAACCCGTACTGCTTGATACAAATGGTAATCTCGCTGAGGGCCGTGGCAGTAACATTTTTATTGTCCGCGACGGCACTGTCCTAACACCACAGGAGCGTTATGTATTGCCCGGCATTAGCCGAGAAACCACCATCGAGTTGGCAGCAAAACTAGGCATCCCATGCGAGGAAGCCGATATCGATTTATATGATGCGGCCACTGCAGACGAAGCCTTCATTACATCCACAAGCTGGTGCATCTGTCCCATCCAAAGCATCAACGGCCACGATCTTCAAGGCGGCATTCCCGGCCCTATAACTCAACGCCTTATCGATGCGTATATAGAGCTTGTCGATTGCGACTGGCTTGGCCAGTACTTGAAACATGCCTAACTACAAGTCACCCATACAGATGTCCATGATGGCGACCACCTAAGTGTGAAGCACTAGCCATGCTTCGAATCACACCGAACATCACCATCGCTGATAATGAAATTGAAGAGCAGTTCATACGTGCGCCTGGTCCAGGAGGCCAAAAAGTAAATAAGATCGAAAGCGCTGTTCAATTACGCTTTAATGCAGGGAAAAGTCGCGCTCTATCGAATATAATTTTCCTTCGCCTGAAGAGGCTGGCTGGGCAACGCATGACGCATGACGGTGTCATCGTCATCGCGGCGAACCGCTTCCGCACCCGCGAACTAAACCGCCAAGATGCTAAAAAGCGGCTGATTGCCTTAATTCGGGAAGCGGCAGTACAGCCGAAATACCGAAGATTAACCAAACCGACCAAGGGCTCTAAACGTCGGCGGCTAGACGGTAAAAAGCGTAAAGGTAATCTTAAGAAGACACGAGGCAGGGTTACCCCGTCTGATTGATTAGGACGTCATCACACTTGGAAAGAGGAGAGCTGATTGGCAACCGCTATTAAGTTAATGCAGAGAATGGTCTGATTGCCTAAGCTAGCCTAGGTTGAATAACTTAAGGAGCTGAGTTTGATAAAACTATGAATGACTTTGCCAACTTTGAATTTGATGTCGACGCAATTGTACAACCGCGATCAACAGTTCCTCCAGAAAATTGGAGAATATTACGGCGTCTCCATATTCCAGAACGCTTCAATAATCCTCGTGGCGGAACCATCAAACGCGGATTGGTACTTGATGTTGAGTCGACTGGCCTCTCGTTAGAAAATGACGACGTGATTCAGCTGGCTATGTTGGCGTTTGATTATGAAGTTGAAAGTGGACGCATTACCGACGTCCACAAAGACCAAGCATTTGATGCCTTACGGGAACCAGCAATTCCAATCTCAGAAGAAGCATCAATCATAACAGGCATCACCAATGACATGGTTGCCGGACAAAAGATTGATGCAAGTAAAGTTGATCATATCGTCGAACAATCGGATTTGATAATTGCTCATAATGCCCGGTTTGATCGAGCAATGGTTGAACGGCATTGGGACTGCTTCTCTAAAAAACCTTGGACCTGTACCTACGACTCCATAGATTGGCTGCACGAAGGATTTGCTGCAGGCAAGCTTGATTACATAGGAATGCAATTTGGTTGGTTTTATGAGGGACATCGAGCCCTTATCGATTGTGAGGCTTGTCTTGCACTTCTTGCTCAAACATTGCCGTCCTCGAACCGACGCGTTCTTGATGTAGCGCGCCAGGCTGCTCAGGAATCCAAATATTTAGTATGTGCAGTTGGTGCGCCGTTCGATGAGAAAAACACTTTGAAGGAGCGTGGTTATCGCTGGCGGCCAGACGGACTGCCAAATGGTAAGGTTTGGTGGACTATGTGCTCCAATCCAGATGCAGAGGTCGCCTGGCTGAAGTCTGATGTTTATCGCTTCGATAAAGAAATCCCTGTTCAAGAGGTTACGGCTTTGACCCAATTTTCGGATCGCATATGGGATTTTTAACAAAAAGATTTAGGTTTCTGCACAGGTCAGATGGCGGAGGGACCGGGAATCGAACCCGGGCATGAGTATTACCCCATGACGGATTAGCAATCCGCTGCATTACCGCTCTGCCACCCCTCCGCGGGACGAACCTTATGGTGCGGTACCGTCAAGGCGAGACAGGTAGCGCGCACGATCGTATGTGTCAACGAATGTACTTACGTTTTGATGCATCAGCACAAAAATAGCCAAAGACTCGCCTAAACCGGCTCTATAAATTAATCCCACCGAGGCAGGACATTCCCTTCTCAACCGCCGGGCGCGCCATGAGCGATTCAAACCAACGCTTTACGTTGGGATAATCGTTCAGATCCGTACGGTGACGTCCGTGGCGCTGTACCCACGGCACGATGGCAATATCGGCAATTGAATACTCACTGCCCACGCAAAATTCTTTGTCCGCCAGATGGCCGTCCAAAACACCATAAAGCCGGTGGGTTTCTTTGACATAGCGCTCAATGGCGTAGGGTACCTCTTCCTTTGCACTAAGAAAATGATGCACCTGGCCGGGCATGGGGCCCATGCCGCCCATTTGCCACATCAACCATTCCAGGCATGCAATGCGCTTGCGCGGATCTGTTGGAATAAGCTCACCAGTTTTCTCACCCAAATAGAGCAGGATCGCCGCCGATTCAAAGACCGAAACCGGTTTACCACCCGGCCCGTCAGGATCGATGATTGCAGGGATGCGGTTATTTGGCGAAATTGCTAGAAAGTTAGGTTCGAATTGTTCGCCCTTACCTATATTGACGGACTTCTCCTCATAGGGAAGGCCGACTTCCTCCAACATAATGGAAATCTTTCGCCCATTCGGGGTTGCCCATAAATAGAGTTCAATTGTCATACTATTCTCTCTCCCTAACCTCTGGTATGTTTTGCTAAGAATGCTAGACTGCCGCCCGGTCAAAAACCACACTTTAAGATGACCAAGCAGGGGGACCACGCAATGGCGGCATTTGTGATCGCGGATATTACCGTGACCGATCCGGAAAAATATAAGAATTACACAAGCCAAACGCCAGCTACCGTCGAGAAGTTTGGCGGCAAATTCGTCGTGCGCGGCGGGGATGTCACAATAATGGGTGGCGAATGGAAACCAAACCGCTTAGTGGTTATCGAATTTCCTAATATGGCAACCTTGAAGAAGTGGTACAAATCTAAGGATTACCAAAAGATCGCTAAAATTAGAGAAGAAGCCTCAGAAGGCTCGTTTGTTTTCGTTGATGGTGTTTAGCGCTTAATACTCGACCCTCTTATCGAAAAACCACTCGCCAGCCTCATTAACCTCAGCGCCAATCCAAACGCCAAAAACAGTTCGCAATGACGATGACAATTAACGACTCAAACGGGAAGGGATTACGCGGATTTTATCCCAAAATTGCAACAACAACTCATTTCCTTTCGCCCAATGTCGGCGGGCTTAATCTCAATTAATTACGCCGCCTGCGAGCCTGAGTTCCCTGATCCACCCGGTAATTTGCTGCGACCCCAATTAATGATACCGCCTTCGAGTAGAATTTCCACCTGACGATCCGATAGCCCATGGGTCACGGGAACTTCCATATCCTTACTCTTCACCTTCAGAACAAGATCACTGCTTCTAGAAACCGCTTCACGGGCATTCTCTAACACCAGCACATCATCCTGCGAGAGCTTGTCATAATCGTCCGGGTCGGCGAACTCCACCGGTAACAGACCGCCATTAATAGTGTTCTGCCAAAAAATACGCGCAAAACTCTTCGCAACAATGATTTTGAGACCCAGATATTGCGGCGACAACACTGCATGAACGCGACTAGAACCTTGACCGAAATTCTCTCCAGCGACCCAAATGTGGCCACCTTGTTCCTTTACCGCGAAGGCACGATCTGCGAGCGTTTCGTCATCGCGCATAAGCGTAAATTCTGCAGTTTTTTGAACGTTCGAACGATATGGCAGCACTTGAGCTCCGGCCGGCGCGATGGCATCCGTATCAACATTATCGCCAAGCTTGATAAGTATCGGCGCCTCAATGTTCGCGGGGAAAGGATCAATTGACGGTAAGGGAGCTGTGTGGTCACCCTTTTCAATCTTAACCCGCTTTGCTTCTTCCAACGGCATAGGCTTGATCAACGCATCTGGCAGCGCAATCCAGTTTTCAGGCTGCTCCACTTTCGGATAATCCATACCGAGCTCGCGCGGATCCGTAATCTCACCATTCATGGCTCCAGCCGTTACTACTTCAGGACTGCAGAGCCAAACCATATCACCCTTTACGCCTGAGCGGCCCGGGAAGTTGCGCGGCGTGGTACGCAAGCTATTGGCACCCATTGCCGCCGCTTGCCCCATTCCCATGCAACCATTACAGCCAGCCTGATGCATGCGAGCACCAAATCCAATAAGATTTGCCAAATGACCCTGGTTCAGCAGATTCGTGAGCATCTCACGTGAAGTAGGATTTACATCAAACGACACGCCTTCAGCCGCTGTCTTTCCTTCTACCATCATGGCGGCGACCGCAAAATCGCGATATCCGGGATTTGCCGATGAACCAATATAGCCCTGAGAAATTTTCTCACCTACACAGTCCCGCACCGGCACCACATTTCCCGGACTAGACGGTTTTGCGATTAACGGCTCCAAGGACGATAGATCAATCTCTTCATGAAGATCATAGGTCGCGCCCTCATCGGCTAAGATCTCTATGAAAACATCTTCACGGTCGACCGATTTCAAATAGCGTTTCACCTCGCCGTCAGCAGGAAATACGGACGTAGTGGCCCCCAACTCCGCACCCATATTAGCTATAACGTGCCGGTCCATAGCACTTAAGCAGTCAAGACCTGGGCCATAATATTCGATGATACGGCCGAGACCGCCCTTGACACCGTGCCGACGTAGCATTTCCAGAATAACATCTTTGGCACTAACCCAATCAGGCAAACTGCCAGTCAACTTTACACCCCAGATTTTAGGCATATTGATAACAATAGGCATACCGGCGAGCGCCATACCTACTTCAATAGACCCAGTCCCCATGCCGATCATGCCGAGCGATCCTGCGGAACAGGAATGGCTATCGCCACCGATCAAAGTCGCACCCGGGCGGCCCAACCGTTCCATATGCACAGGATGACTGATGCCATTACCAGCTGGACTGTAATGCATACCGAAGCGTTGGCAGGTGGTTTTAAGGAAGTGATGATCTTCAGCCGCCTTGTTGTCAGTCTGCAGTAAATTGTGATCCACATACTGGCAGGCCAACTCCACCTGGATACGCTCCTTGTCGAGCGCTTCGAGCGTCAATGCGGTCAACAGACCGAGTGTATCTTGGCAAAGTCCCTGATCTATTTTGATGCCAACTTCTTCACCCGGCGTCATATCACCGGAGACCATATGTGCCTCAATGATTTTCTCGGCTACATTCATTTTGGACTTTGTTGCCATTTTTTCCTCCTAAAAATTATGACGCTGATATCCCACAAAGCCGAGGCCCCATACAAGAGGAAAGGCAACGCATGTAGCATTAACGCAATCAATAGACATAACCATCAACAAATTCAGGTGAGAGGTTCTGATTATTGCTAGCGCGGAACCTGCCAAATCATACAGGAACGCTTGGGCTATTTGCTCATAATAGGCTTGGAAATTACTATAAATAAATTGTCCCGCGGTTGACTGAACCATGAGGTCGAGCCCGTCTCCGGCAATATCGAAACGATTTTATCTTTATTTAGCGTGGACGACGCATGCAGTTTTTTTATTGTTGTCTCCGTCTATGTTTATTGACCAGTGGTTACTATAATGTCGCTCTGTTAAGAGGATTGCTTAGAAATGATGAAATTTGGAGAGTAGAATGCCGGATAATCCAACAAAGATTTTGGCACGCTTTGTTGCTAATGCGAAGTATGAAGACCTGCCGGACCAAGCGCTAGCGCTGGGGCGCTCTTCTTTATTGGATGCCAGCGGTACTGGCCTCGCTGGTTCTGCTTCCAAGGGTGCAAAAGCATTGAACAGCGTGCTTGAAAGCTATTCCAGCATTGATGGGACGCCAGTGATTGGCACCAACATTCGTCTCCCGGCTCCTTTTGCAGCCATGGCCAACGGCAATTCAATTCATTCCGACGATTTTGACGACACGCTCCGCGCCGACCCAAATGCGGAAGGCTATCACGGTTCGACACATCCCTCGGGTCCGTTGTTATCAGCACTCATGGCCCTGACTGATAAACGCAAAGTAAACGGCAAGGACTTTCAGATTGCCTATCACGTGGGTATGGAGCTCATGGCTAAGATCAATTCTGCCCTAGGGCCACGATCCTTCTCAGCAGGATTTCACCCAACAGCCATCATGAGTGCCTTTGGCGCCACGGCGGCAGCAGCTAAAATCAAAGGGTTAAGCGAAGAGAATATCGCCACATCACTTGGAATTTGCGCCAGCCATGCATGTGGATTACGAGCCAATTTCGGTTCCATGATGAAGCCCTATCACCCAGGCCATGGTGCAATGTCAGGCCTTTTGGCGGCCGAAATGGCCGAAGGTGGCATTACAGCATCCGAAGATGCTATCGGCGGCGATATTGGATTTTTGAACGCCTATGGCGACTCTATCGATATTCGGCCCTTAGAGGCTTTGGGAAACCCATGGGCTATCATTGAGCCCAGTATTTGGATTAAGCCCTATCCATCTGGCAACCTCACGCATCCGGCGATGAGTAATCTTCGCGCCCAGTTGGAGAAAAACGACGCTCGACCTGAAGAAGTTGTCAGCCTTGCGATCCAAACCAAGCAGTCTATTTACGATACACTAATTCACCATCACCCGAAGACGGGCCTACAGAGCAAATTTTCCATGGAATTTTGCTTAGTGAAGATTTTAGTTGATGGGCATCTCGGCCTCGACGATTTTTCCGATGCAGTCGTGCAACGTGATGAAATCCAGAACATGCTAGCCAATACCATATACAGCCCCTTCCCAGACGATGAAGGCGCTGCCAAAGGATACGAGAATTACACGACCCTTGTCACTTTTACGCTAAAAGACGGACGGGAATTTACCGAACGCGCCGACTACGGCAAGGGCAGTCACATGGATCCAATGACTTACGAAGAAGTCGCTGACAAAGCGCGGGCATGTTCTGACTATAAAGGCTGGCCAAAAGATAAATTCGACGCCTTGGTAGACGGCTGGAAAAACATCGACCATTGCGATGATGTACGAAACGTGACGCAGCACTTATTTAAAGGTTAATTGATCGCAAACCACACCACGCTTTGCTTTACCGAACCCTAAAATCTCATACGTCGATGTCGATGTCACGACCTAGATCAATTGGAGTAGCCCTCGGAAGCCGAACTGCGCGGCCTCGCATATCAATTAAGCGTCACAATGCGTTTATGGGGCAGTCTCTTGCTTGGCTGACGACGGCTAGAAAACTACGAAACAAGAAATGACGCAGCATTGGTTCGGAATGATAGAATATTCTCGGAAACAAACCCCTACGTGCCAACGAATTACCGTGCTATCCATAGGTTAAACATAATTTAAGAAGAGCCGGTGCGGTTTATAGGCTTTGGCGCTACCACAAGGAGGAATGCGAATGGCTGATCAAATGTCGGAAAAGAATTTTAGCGGGAACCTCGATGCATTGATGGTGGACGAAAGTGATAATGTTGCGGTTTGCCTTCACGATATCGATCAGGGCACGGAAGCAGCGGTTAGGCTCGATAAAGAGAATTTTGCCGTAACCGCTACAAATGCCATTCCTCGTGGTCACAAACTGGCCATACGTGAAATCGCCGAGGGGGAGAAAATCATTAAATACGGTGAGATTATCGGCCAAGCCTCTGCAAATATTAGCAAAGGTAATCACGTGCACGTGCACAATGTAGTCGACTGATCTAATAAAAGTTTGACCCACCAGGGCCAACAAAAAAGGGAGAAATCGAAATGTTCTACGGCTTCGAACGGCCCAATGGCACTGTAGGAGTGAGAAATCGCGTTGGTATCATCTCGCTGATGGATAATAGCAACGGGCTCGCTCGCAAAATTCATGAGAATGTCCGCGGTACAGATTTGGTAACCGACCTATTCGGACGCAAGATGATTGGGCGCAATCATGAGATGCGCCTGAGAGCCATCCACGGTATGGCGATGAACCCAAATATTGTCGGCGTTGTATTGGTCAGCTTGCACAAACCCTCGACGGATGCATTTGCAGGTCCCATCGCCAAAGCCGGCAAGGACGTAGAATGCGTCGCCTACCAGGAATACGGCAGCACGCTGCGCGCAATCGAAGCCGGGATCGTCGCTGCAGCCAAGATGGTCCGGAAATGCACAGATACTCAGCGTACCGAACAACCTCTTTCTAAATTAATTTTTGGCGCCGAATGCGGCGGTTCTGATTTCAGCAGTGGGCTATCCGGTAATCCGGCACTCGGTCATGCGGCGGACCTACTCATGGATGCGGGCGGCTCTGTGGTTCTTTCAGAAACAGCCGAAATCATGGGTGCCGAACACCTACTTGCTGAGCGGGCCGTGAACCAAGGCGTTGCCGCCGACATCATCCAAGCGATTGCCGACATGGAGGAAATGTCACGCATGGGCGGCGTAGACGACATCCGCAAAACCAATCCATCTGCTGACAACATTAATGGCGGCCTCACCACTCTGGCCGAAAAAGCGCTAGGTGCAGTTAAGAAGGCGGGTACAAAACCGTTGCAAGGGGTCGTGGATTACTGCGAGCAAATTGACCCGGAACCACCAGGCTTCTATTTTATGAGTACTCCTGCTCCGGCATGCGAATCCATGACTGGCTTCGCCGCAGGGGGCTGCCAAATCATCGGCTTCAATACCGGCTTAGGACAACCCTCGTCACACCCATTTTCACCGACCATAAAAATTAGCGGAAATCCGCTCACTGCCTCCCGAGGCTTCGACGATCTCGACGTGGATGTAAGCGATATTATGCGGGGCGAAATGTCGATCGAAGAAGGTGGAGTGAAAATTTACGAAGAACTCCTTGCAGTCGCCAATGGCCGCCATACTTATGCCGAGCTTTACGACACGGGCGTATCAACGATTGGCGTGGCAGGGGCGAGTTTTTAACCTGCCTGCACATTAATCAGTAAATGCCGACGATTACACATTTAGATACAACGAATGCGGAGCGCCTTTACCGAGTAGTTAGATAATAATGGCTTAAATTACATTTATTCAGGTACTATTTCGCGTGCTTTTAAATCATCTAAATCCGGAAGGCGGAAATGTATCAATTCGGTTTCATCGATAGCGGTTAGTGCAATTATTTCCTCCGGATCGAGATAGAATGTAGTACCCCAACGGTAAGGATCGTTTGCAGCTGTGCCCACACCCTTTAAGACGAAATAGATATCGCGTCCATCGGTACCAAGATCATATGTGATATCCGAACCGAGTTTAATAAAACCAGACGCCGTATTGCGCTCTGTAAAGACACCCATAGGTTTTTCATAAACTCCGTCTGTGTCCTTAACCGGGCGCCATTTGAAATTGTCGGGTTTCATCAGAAATGGCGTCTCGTAGCGGGGCTCAGGATATTTTAGAGGGCGTTGCATAATGTGTTCCCAGATTGCCCGACTGCCCTCCACATTACGTTTGCCGGGTAGCTCAGGATTACGGTGAAATACACCGTCTTTAAAAGTGCCCATTGACTGCAATTCCTTGGCAGCCTTCAACTGTTCGCTGCGACTGATATAACCGCCGCCGCTGGCGCCTCCGCACTGCAAGCAGAGCACAGTTAAATCATTTTTATCCAATTGAGTTTGCGGTCCGTAGTAAACTGCTTCGGGAAAATAGCCAAGCATACCAGTTTCCAAAGTGCCGGTTCTGGAATAGTCCGCCGTGCCCTCCAGCTGATAGCGGAACTGTTCGAATGTATGGCGGTGTCGGGGCGAAAATCGCGCTTCAGAACGTGAAATCACTAGAGAAAAGTTATCGATTCCCGCTTCGCCCTCAAGTAGTAACTTTCGATAGGCTGCCCCTTCACGATGGATAGAGGCCTTACTGGATACAGTTTCGTCGCTTTGAACGATTTTCATGGACCTATTCCTTGAAGCTAGGGTCCATGCGCTCGCATAACCGAAGTACGGCACCCCAATCCTTTGCACCCGCCGAGTGCGGTGTGTTTTCGATCTGGTCGCGAGCGTGCTCGCACACTGCACGTGGCGGCATCACAAAGTTACCATCACCCGCACTTAAAGCTGCCACTTGGCCTTGGCAAGACATTTCCAGCATATGATGAACGGTGAATGTCTCTTTGATAGTTTTACCGCACACCAAGGCTCCGTGATTGCGAAGCAACATCCACCAACCGTCATCGCCCAGGTCTTTTAAAAGAGGGTCGCGCATAGACGGATCGAACTCGAATCCGCCAAAATCGTGATAGCGGATGCGCTCGAAGAAACGCATGGAATGTTGGGTTAAGGGCAGCAAGCCATCCTTGTGGGAAGATACGCCCATAGCGGCAGGTGTATGGGTATGAAAGACCACATTGATGTCTTCGCGCGCCTTTAAAATACCCGCATGAATTACTAACCCTCCGCCTTTCAACTTCGGCAAATTATCCTGTCCTGGCGTGCCGTCGAGGCAGTATTTCTGTAATGAGGATGCAGTAACTTCTTCGAACATGAAGTCGAACGGCTTAATCAGCATTTTATCCGGCTCGTCAGGGACCCGAACAGAAAGATGGTTATAAGTAAGGTCGTCGACCCCGTAATGGCTCAGCGCTCGATGAGCGGCGGCGAGATCGACCCTTGCTTCCCATTCAGCTTCCGAGACTTGATGTTGTAAGCTTTTACCTCTTGCGAGCGTGAATGCGGCTATGGTCATCTCACCATCCCCCCAATATATCTTTTTTAGACGTTGCCCCTCAGCGTTTTAAAAATCGGCGTAAACGCGTTATAAGCAATTTCTTGAAGTTCGTCCTTGGACCGGTTCTGAATAGGATGTTCCACCCATATGATCTCCGGCTCAAAGCCAAGAGATTTGGATTGTGCAGCAGCGGCGGGTTTGAATTCCGTCGTGGCTACCATTAACCCAGGGACGCCCAATTGGTCTAATGCATTCATGTCATGCAAACTGCACGACGTGCATGAGCCTCAATCGGCCAAGCTTTCGACAACAATATCGGCTTCTTGGACAATGGCCTGAATAATCTCCGGTGCAGCATTCTTGGAATTACTTGCCTTGCGATAACGCTTAACCGCAAATCCCTCTTCCGTAAATTTAGTTTCAATATGGTCAAGGAACTCATCAGAGCGCTCCTTGGCGATATCCAACAATGCGACCGTTTTACCATTGATATCGTTGGGTAAGGGCGTACGGGCACGCAAACTAGCCGCCGCTTCACTGGTTGGATCACGAAGATAGGTGGTGTCGGACATAATGCCTCTCCTCTCACTTCAAATTTTAAGCATCGCCTTTTAGTGTTTCGATAATTGTGGGAAACGCATCATAGGCGATTTCCTTGAGTTCGTCTTTGGTCCGGTTCTGAATGGGATGGTCAACCCAAATGATCTCCGGTTCAAAGCCAAGAGATTTAGATTGTGCCGCAGCGGCCGGTTTGAATTCTGTCGTGGCCACCATTAATCCGGGGACGCCTAATTGGTCTAATGTATTCATGTCATGCAAACTGCACGATGTGCATGAACCTCAATCGGCCAAGCTTTCGACGACCAGATCCGCTTCTTGAATAATCGCCTGAATGATTTCGGTCGCCGCTGGCTTTGACATCGTAGCCTTGCGGAAACGTTTGACGGTAAACCCGTCGTCGGAAAATTGGGCTTCAATATGATCAAGAAACTCCATACTTCTTTCCTTCGAAATATCCAGTAACGCGATTGTTTTGCCCGCAATATCGTCCGGCATAGGAATACTTTTGCGCATACTTGCCATCGCTTCATTGGTCGGGTCACGGAGATATGTGATTTCAGCCATTGTCTACCCTCCTTTTGTTTTGCCTAGCGTGATGAGGACCTCTAAAACTCATGGGTGACGGGTTGAATTTCATCGTGATTACGACATCCACCCCATCCACCAATAATAGCTGTTTGCAAGCCCGCTGTCCCGCCTGCACGAATGAGTAATATTCCGTGATCACGCCAGAATTTCGGCACCATTTCTTCCGCCATGGCTGGATCAATACCGGCATCTATACCATGCGCGCCTTTGATTAAATCCCTACCAGGACGCGTCGTATAATGATGGAGTGCTTCTTCAATTTCTTTTCGACCCCAACCGTCTTCTTTATAAATTCGGTAATGTTCCGGCGATATTGCAACGATGACATTCGCTGATTGTGCCTTCTTTGGGTGCAGTTCGTTAACCAACGACATGGACAGAGAGCGCGCGAGCTGATCTGCGGAGCGGGCAAAGTCATCTGCAAAGGCCTGTGTACCGTGACCATGATGAAGTGTCACCGCATTTGAGCCAGGGGTGCAGCCGCGCGAAACATGCAGCGGTTCCCATTCTGGGTCGGTTTCGTCCTCGGCAAAGCAGAAGGTGTATTTACCAGGGTTACCAAATACAGCACGGTCAATCTCACCAGGACGTCCGCCGCCCACATTGCGAACGATAAGCTGCAATGTTCGGCCGATGGTAGCGTTAGCACGATTGCCTTGGCCAAAGACGTTATGCCCCCAATTCATGCCGATAGACTTAGTAATCGGTCCATTGACGCAAATCACCGGACCAGAGAAAAATAGCGTACATAGCACTCCGTGAAGCGTGAATTTCGGATTAAGTGCCGCCTCGACGGTAGCAAGAATTACCGGCATATATTCGGGCTTTGCTCCTGCCATTACCGCGTTGATAGCAATTTTTTCCACCGTACATTCCATATAATCTGGTGGCATAAGTCCCAGAACTTCTTCCGGTGACCGGTCCGTACCCGATAGCATACGGAGAATGCGGTCATCGGTTGGCGGAACGATGGGGAGACCATCCGTCCATCCCCGATCAAATGCCTGCTCTACAGGATCATCCCATTCAGAAAACTCAATTTTACGCGATTTCATTGGCACTTTACCGTAGCGTGCTTGTAGTTGCTCAGGCACGCCGGGTTCCACCGATTTCGAGCCACATCCCGGTTGATTATCCGGCAAACCCTCACCAAGCCCCTGGATACCGGTAAATTTCTCCCAATCTGCCCGGTTCCAGCCAAATACTCGCTCGCTTTCCTTACCGCCGTCTTGGCGGATCAAGGTAGGAACAAACTCAATGTCATGGTAAAAACTTTGCTCCAGCGTCCGGTCATCAATGACGCCCTTTACACTCTCGGGAAAAGAGGGATCATCTTGCGAATAGACCGTCAGCAGCGTGCCCGTTTCCTGTAATCGCTCCAAAACAGGCACCACCAATTCGCAGGTAGGACAATCGCGTTTTACAATCGCTATTAATCCATCATTTGATTTAGCCATTTTTCCCCCTTAGTTTGTTTTATTTTAGCACACGGAGAGGGGGAAGAAGAGTCTCTCTTAATAGATCCGCAAGTATTGCACCGTCTATCTTTTTTCAGTCTAAACCGCGTGTGGGAGCAAGGTGCAATACCTGAATAGGAGGCGGAAAATATATCCAAAACCCAAGAAAGGTATTCTTAGCTGTCAATCGCATATGTCGACAAAACTCTGGTCAACCCGAAATCCTTTTCGCCCGTTACTCTCAACTAGTCTTGACCAAACCAACCTTGTTGCCCTGCGGATCTTGAAATACCGCGAAGCTTACCATACCGGGAATATTAGTTAGTGGCACGACAACCTCTCCGCCCATATCTTCAATCCGCTCAAGATATTCTTCTGGGTCATCTACTTCAACATAGACCAGCACACCCGGAGCGTGCTCGCTTTCGAAGAGACCACCACCGATCCCCTGCTTGTCCGCATCAGTATCTACCAAGCCATAGCCAAGTGGATTGTTATCCTTAATCTTCCAGCCAAACAAATCTTGATAGAACCCTTTAAGTTCCTTGCGGTTGGTAGCATGAATTTCAAAATGAACGACGGGATTTCCCATGTCACGTCTCCTATGCTGATTGTCGTCTTCCTATTTAACAAACCGCATGTCGGCTATTTCGTCATATGGAATTTCGCGACTTATCAGCCCCCCGGACAGAAGCCCTGCCCGCAACCGCTTTATGCCTTGGACATTCAGCATTGGGGTTTTATTCCATATACCACCTTGTTTGTAACGCTCAATCGCTGGCGTTATAAGATCGATATCAAAATCCGGAAAGTACGGCGAGACCACTTCCGCCAACTCAATGGCAGAGTGGCTGTGAACCCAATCTAGTGTCTTAGCCATAGCATTAGTCATAGCTTGTAGTTCATCGCTTCGATCATCCAAAATTTGCCGGCGGGCGTAATAGCTAGTATAGGCACAGGGTCCTCGAGCGGAGGCTTCAAACCAAAGGTGCCCCCCATCGCATAGAAGCATTTCCGCGTAAGGTTCAAGCACCTGAACCGCATCTAATTTTCCGGCCTTAAATGCTTCCATGTTTTCCGGAACAGTATTTCCATCGAACCTATTAAGGTCAGCCGGATTAATACCCTCGCGGCGCAAATCCTCTTGCAGACAGAGCCAGGGCGTTACCGCCTCAATGAAATTACCGAACCGGACCCCCAACAAGTCTGTGAGTTTAAAAGCTGGGTTGGGTTTGTTACCAATGATGTGAAACGGGTCACCGCCGACCACTTCACAAAAACAGACAAGATCACTAGTCGGGTCCTTATCATGAAAATGTAGTACGCGCATGGGCCCTCCCCATGAAATCGCGTCGTCGCGTTCAAGGGATGCTTTAGCCCCTTCGCCAGGGGTATCGGATTCCCCCATTACAACGGATACCCCTTCGGCCTCGAAGGCACCTATTTCGAAGGTTAAATAAAAGGGTGTGTAAAACAATGCGCGGAAATTTTCATAAAGCGTGATCGGTCCAGACATTTTTTTATTCCTTCGTTTTAGGTTTAGACGCCGCCCTAGGTTTCGCCTTTTTCTTGGGTTTGGGCTTGGATTTGGTTGTTGGGCTCGGCTTGCGACGGATAGAAATCGTTTTTATTTCCTTGGATTTCTTTTTCGACAGCATTTCACCTAACACAGGCTCTTCAATAATCGGGCGGTGTGCGCGCAATCCTGCTGCCCAAGCCTGCGTGCGGTCGATAAGCCAAGGAGGTGTTTCGAAGCCGGTCACCGTATCTTGGCGCGCTTGATCAAGATAATAACGCTTCAATAAAACGGCACTGGCAATAGCAACAAATGCACCAGCGATGATGTCGCTCAGGAAATGTACGGTCAGAGCCACGCGGCTAAAGGCGATCAATAGCCCAAAAAAAATACAGATCGGAGAAAACCGTGGGAAAAGAATTATCAGCGGAGTTACAACTGCCCAAATAGTTTGTGAATGGCCTGACGGAAAAGAACTCATGGCGTGATCTAAATTAAATGGAATCATACCGTAAAAATCATTTTCGAATAATGCCCTGGGCCGCTGACGCCCAAGAATGAATTTCATCACATTTATCGCGATACCGGATACGGCCAACGTTGCCAAAATATAAAGACTGTTGCGGGCACCCGCACGACACCGATCCGCTGCACCTTCAGATCGTGTGCTAAGCAGGGCAAGAACCGCGAAAGCTATAAGGCATATAACGATATATTTTTCCGCCCGCCCAAAGTTTGTAATGGTTCGCCACACGGAACTATGGGCTTCCGACATATGAGCCTTAATCCAAGATGTTAGCCATGGGTCGACAAAAAACCCAAGAAGCAGGCACAAAAAAGTGACGCCAATGCTCCAAATTAATAGTGGCTTTAGGTACAAAAAATTGGTGGCAAACGCACAATCGGCGGACGGCTTTTCTTTTCTGGAAAACCAAGGCTTATAGACCTTGGCTAATATATTACAGCATATGCTGCGAACAGATGCTAAATTGGAAACAGAATTGGCCTCATTGGGAAGTTTAGGTTTATCAGTCATCGTAGCGGACCCTAATGCACGCGAGCGGGCTAGAAAATCCCTTTATTATCGCGCGATCCATTTACTATGTGTTCACGCGGCATCACAGGCAGAAGTTCTTTAACTTCATCAACGGTCAAATCGCCTAGAGCATTGGCAAGATTGACAAACCGGTCAACCTCGTCCTTTTCAATAATTTCATCGGTTAGTGTACGAAATTTTTGCTCATATTCCTTAGGACCAAATGGTCGAGCGCCGCGTGGGTGAGCATTGGGGACGGCCATTTCATCTTCAATAACAGTGCCATCCCTATAGGTGACAACAGCGCGCATGCCATGATCTTTATCCAATGGAACTGGCTCGTCATAGCGACGCGTCCATTCGGCATCCTCAACGGTAGTGACTTTGCGCCAAAGCGCTACTGTATCGGGACGCTGCGCGCGCTCTGGCGTATAACTGTTTTCGTGGTGCCAAGTACCGTCTTCCAAAGCAACGGCAAAGCAATACATTGCGCTATGATCTAAAGTCTCACGAGACGCCTCTGGATCCCATTTTGTTTTATCGCCCGCACCCGCACCCATCATCACATGAGTTTTCCATTTTGTCTTAAGCACTATGCTTTTAATTTCATCGAGCCGGTCGAGTTTATTCCGCATCTTGAAGGCAAGATCAATCGGCACCTGACCGTGATAACCAGCTGCATGTTCCTTGGTGTAGGTCTCAAGGATCATACGTTTAGGCTCGCCCTCCTCTGGTAAATTGACCGTATAACCGTCCGGATTTTCCTTCACATAGGCCGCTAAAAAACCATGATCACCTTCATAAATTGGCCCGGGGCTCCTTTCTCCGCGCATTGCACGGTCGAGCGCGTGTATGGCTAACATGGAGACATGCCCTGGCGCATTCGCTTTCCAACTAGTGATCGTACCCCGCCGCGCCTGGCCTGTGGTAGCGCTAACATGTACGCCGTGCTGTACCGCTTGGAAAATAGTTTCGGTTGAAAGATCGAGCATAGCCCCGGCACCACAAACCACCGCGGGCACGATATGACCCGGATGGTCTAACTTACTTGCAGCGAGAGGAATATTGTGGGCAAGGGCAATATGAATCTCGTAGGCAGTCAGAATACCTTTGGCGAGGGCTTTACCGCTGCAGCCCATCTGTTGAGCAACAGCTATTACGCCGGACATAGTGTCCCCAGTATGGGCGACATCGGCACCAAAAAAGCTATCGTGGAAATCTAGCTCGCGAACCGCAGTAGCATTTGCCCAGGCAGCCCATTCACAATGAACAGCAACCAATGGCGAAAGACCGTAGAGCGAGGCCCCATTATCGCGCGGGTGAGCCAATGCCTCCGCTCGGGCAGCGGCTACAGAACCTACATTGATGGCGGCCATAGCAACCGCACTATTATCAATGATCCGGCAAGCAGCCATTTCCAAAGCTTTTGGATCAACCGGTGATTTATCCGAAGCACATGCCGCAAGGAGCCAAGCTAGCTGCTCCTCCCGTGGCGGTGTATCGGCGAGATCGTAGACGCGAACATTGATCTGGCGCATCGTCTTTCCTTATCTAATGAGTTCCGCTGCAAGCCATACAAAAAATATAAGTATCGGTTGATGCAGAATGTAGACCACAAGCGAGTGTTGTCCCAGCCATACCGTGCAAATACTCAAGGCATTACCAGGCTGCCAATCACTGAACGTACCAGCAGGCCGCTCACCTCTCCAAAGACCGTAAGCGACACCAAGCACGATCATCCCTGTCCATGGGAAGAAAGGTACATAATCGACACTCTGCGGCATTTGCGTAACAAGGCCAACCCACTGCAACCAGGGGTGGTCAAAGATACTGTGGGATAAAAATGCCGGGACCACTAGAATAGCGAGCCCTACCAAGAATGCTACCCGAGCAGGACACCGCAAAAACGGGAACACAATAAGACTTGAGATAACAATGCAGTGCAATACGCCGAAAAACACGTAATTGGTTGGAAAAATGACCCAAGTGCCAAACGACACAAGGGCTGCGCCAAATGCTACTATTATCACGCGCCGCCCAAATGCCAGCCAGCCTCGCCCACGTCGATCCGCTAACACTAGTGATAATCCAGCAAGGAAAAGAAAAGCTGAGACTATGACCGTCCGTACGCCCAGCCAAAATGGATCAGTAAAAAGCGCAAAGGACGTGAACTTAAAAATATTTAAATCCCAAACGAGGTGATAAAGCGCCATAGTATATACAGCCCCACCGCGAGCGGCATCAATGGCCGCCATACGCGGCGGGGCAGTGTTTTCAGAAAAAGTTGCTGTCATGAGCAGAAGATTAACGCAGGTAGGAGTAAGCGCAATAGGCCGCCCTAATCTGCTTTCTAATCACCAATTGCCCTCGTCAGCTTGCATCTAAGTCTACCGGTTAAATCTGGAGACAATGAGATAGTAGCTGACGTAATCGATTAAAAAATTAAGCCTATATCACTGCAACTAAGTTTCTAAACGTAATATACGGTCGGTCATCCAGCTAATCTTTACTCTAAATTTTTCCATTATCCAGTACTTTTAGAAGATACTAAGTAAGATTAGTCGTAAACCCTCCATAGTACGAGGCTTGTCGTCTAATCAGGCTACCTTGTTTCTCGGCCCATAAGAGAATTTAATGTCTTCAGTCACAATCTTAAAACATAGGGAGATTTCCAATGGCTTATGAAAGCATGATTGCGGAAATGATTAAACTTGAAGGTCACAATAGTGATTCGATCCAGGCCTATACAGCCCGCCCGATGGGTGCGGGCCCGTTCCCGGGCATCGTTCTAATTCACCATCTACCAGGTTGGGATGAATGGTATCGGGAAGCAACACGGAAGTTTGCCCATCACGGCTATGTGGCCATCAGTCCAAATCTTTACGAACGCGCCGGCGAAGGTAGCGCGGAGGATGTTGCGGCTAAAGTGCGCGCTGACGGTGGCGTAGCTGATGCCCAAATGGTTGGCGACGTGGATGCCGCAATGGATTGGCTCAAAGCACAGCACTTTTCCACCGGTAAAGCTGGTGTAATCGGCACCTGTTCCGGTGGTCGCCACGCTGTGATTTATTGCAGTAAGACAGACAAAGCAGATGCCTGCCTTGACCTTTGGGGTGGACGTGTAGTGATGGCAGACGAAGACCTTAATGAGAAACTACCGCAGGCACCAATCGATATGACCGCGGACTTGAATTGTCCGATCCTCGGCCTCTTTGGCAATGACGACCAAGCCCCAAGTCCCGAACAGGTCAACCTGCATGAAGACGAATTAAAAAAACACGGCAAAGACTATGAGTTTCATCGCTATGATGATGCTGGCCACGGCTTCTTTTATTATAATCGGCCACTGCACCGCGTCGAACAGGCAAATGACGGCTGGGGAAAAGTCTTTGCTTTCATGAAAAAACATGTGGGCTAAGCGAGGGCGTTAAGATGTGTACATCAATACTCGAACTCGCAGAGTGTAACGGCGCCGGCAAAAGCCCGGAAGGCTGGGTTAATCTAACTCATGTGGCGATATCCTTCGATCATCCGCACCATGCAATGCTGGACGACGCAGTTACAATTGACTTCGTCAATGAGGTGCTTGGCCCTGGAAAAAGGGTAGGCGTTGAACTCACATTGGAGAGCGCTAGAGCATTACACGCAGCACTCGGAAAAGTGATCGTCGACGTCGAAGAAGATATAAAGCCACGCCCACGCGCGGGAAAACTCGCTAAAGCAGCTTAAGCTATATGTTGTTTAATAGGCCCAGGACGAGGCTTTAACCAAGCCCCGCCCTGAGCCTAACAGCATATGGATCGCACTACCTAGCCCGAAAGTTTTTTCCGCAATAATTCGTTAACCGCTTTAGGGTTTGCCTTGCCACCGGTCGCCTGCATCACCTGGCCAACGAACCAACCGATAGCCTTCATATTACCTCCGCGAATTTCGTCAGCATTATCTTGATTGTCGTCGATAATGCTATCGATAACAGTCTCGATTTCACTCGTATCAGTGATTTGCTTAAGACCTTTTTCTTCGACGATTGCGGCAGCACCCTTACCAGTACCCCACATCTCCTCAAACACGTCTTTTGCAATTCTGCCAGATATCGTTTCGTCCGCAATTAAATCCAGCAAACCGCCAAGTGCCTCCGCACAAACCGGTGAATTTTCGATAGAAATTTCAGCTTTTTTTAGTCTTCCGAACAATTCACCTTGCACCCAGTTAGCTGCCTGCTTGGCATCGCGCCCTCGAACAACCGCATCGAAATAATCGCCAGTCTCGCGTTCAGCAACCAACACGCTGGCGTCATAAGCACTTAATCCGTAATCAGATATGAAGCGCGCTTTGCGAGCATCGGGGAGTTCTGGCAACGATGCCCTCATTTCGTCAACAAAAGCCTGCTCCAAATTGAGCGGCAGCAAATCCGGGTCCGGGAAATAACGATAGTCGTGAGCATCCTCTTTCGACCTCATCGATCGGGTTTCATTGCGGTTCGGGTCATAGAGGCGGGTTTCCTGATCAATAGCCCCGCCCCTTTCAATGATCTCAATTTGCCGGTGAGCCTCACACTCTATCGCTTGACGTACGAAACGAATGGAATTCACATTTTTAATTTCGCAGCGCGTACCTAGCGAATCACCGGGTTGGCGGACAGAAACGTTTACGTCAGCACGCATGCTGCCTTCCTGCATATTACCATCACAAGACCCTATATAGCGCAGAATCGAACGCAATTTGGTGACATATAGGACTGCTTCTTCTGCAGAGCGCATATCCGGCTTCGAGACGATTTCCATCAACGTGACACCGGACCGATTGAGATCGATATAAGTTTTAGCCGGGCTTAAATCGTGAATTGATTTGCCCGCATCCTGTTCCAGATGCAACCGCTCGATACCAATGACCTTCGATGAACCATCCGCTAAATCAATCTCAACCTCGCCTTCGCCGACAATGGGTAATTCGTATTGGGAAATCTGGTAGCCTTGCGGTAAATCCGGATAGAAATAATTTTTCCGTGCAAACACAGAATGCAGATTAATTTTGGAATTGATAGCAAGGCCTGTCCGCACTGCTTGGCGCACGCTTTCCTCATTGAGCACCGGCAGCATGCCAGGCATAGCGGCATCCACTAGGCTCACTTGCGTGTTGGGCTCGCCCCCAAATTCCGTCGGTGCTCCGGAAAACAGTTTCGCGTGGGACAAGACTTGGGCATGGACTTCTAACCCAATTATCATTTCCCAATCACTGGTTTCACCCTTTAAGAGTTCAGCCATGGCTACCTCAACACCCTAATTCTTGCGCCAACTGTTCTGCGGACGCAACAATGATATCCCATTCTTGCTCAGCCCTAATATCTGTCTTCTGCTCCGGTCCATATTCAGTCGGACGTGCAATAAAAGCCGTCGCCATTCCATGTTTACGTGCATGCGCTAGATCATAATTATGAGCCGCCACGAGCATAATGCGCTCTGGATTACCCTGCCCCATCAATTCTACCGCCATCTCATACATCGAAGGATCTGGTTTGAATTTTCTGACATTCTCCGCCGTGATAATGGCGTCAAAGGGTAGCGACGCATGTTTTGTCATCAACGCCATACCGAGGAAATCCGAATTCGAAAAGGACGACAGCACATATTTTTTAGCTAATCGCTCAAGGCCGGGCACCGTATCAGGCCAAGCGTTCAATCGATACCAAACTTCGTTGATAAAATGACGGTCATTCTCCGAGACATTATCTAAGCCGTATTGTGGCAGCATCTCATCGAGCTTCTCCCGGTAGATTTGTCTCACAGGAACCCAAGCGCGCTTGCCACTATTCACCGCATCCATACCAGGACGATAAGCAGTTTTCCATTCATCGGCAAAGGCGGCCCAATCTAAAACAACACCGTTCTTAGCTCCCCACCGTGACAAATCGTCGACGATTGATGTCCGCCAATCCACCAGCGTACCGAACGTATCAAAAATCAGCGTCTGGACTTTGCTTACACTCATTAGCTTACCCTGCTGCCAGGCTAGGCTTCATATCGAAGCCAGCTGCAGTTTCTAAAACATCTGCTCCCCGAAATAGGGTTTCTTCGTCGAATGGTTTGGCTATCAATTGCAAACCAAGCGGTAATCCCTCGTCTGACAATCCCGCCGGCACCGAAATACCCGGCAAGCCTGCCATACTAGCCGGGACTGTAAATATATCGTTCAGATACATGGCGATCGGATCCGCAGATTTTTCGCCCACCGCAAATGCCGCACTCGGGGCAGTTGGCGTCAGGACTAAGTCAATATGTCCCCAAGCTTGCTTGAAATCCTCAGCGATACACGTTCGTACCTTCTGAGCCTGTAAATAGTAAGCGTCATAATACCCAGCCGAGAGCACATAGGATCCGATCATAATACGCCGCTGAACTTCCTTACCGAATCCTGTAGCCCGAGTATTTTCGTACATTTCCTGCAAGTTATCACCTTCGACCCTTAGCCCATAACGAACACCGTCATAACGCGCCAAGTTGGATGATGCTTCAGCGGGCGCCACAATATAATAAGCGGGTAAAGCATATTTGGTATGTGGCAAGGTAATATCGACAATCTCCGCACCAGCGTCTTTTAGCCATGAGATTCCTTGGCTCCACAGTTTTTCAATTTCACGAGGTATATCATCCAGACGGTATTCAGAAGGAATGCCAATTTTCACACCCTTGATATCGCCGGTGATCGCCGCCTCGTAATCAGGTACTGGAACATCTACGCTCGTGGAATCTTTAGGATCATACCCGGCCATCGCACCCAGCATAATCGCGGAATCACGAACCGTGCGGGTTAGCGGCCCCGCCTGATCTAAAGAGGATGCAAACGCAATAACCCCCCAGCGTGAGCACCGGCCATAGGTCGGTTTCATGCCAACAATGCCACAAAAAGCTGCCGGCTGACGGATCGATCCGCCTGTATCTGTTCCCGTTGCAGCCATTACGGCACGTGCTGCCACAGCGGCTGCAGAGCCGCCCGAAGACCCACCCGGGACCAGTTTCGCGCCTTCATCATCTATACGCTGCCAAGGATTCACGACCGGACCATAATAACTGGTCTCGTTCGACGACCCCATAGCGAATTCATCGAGATTGCTTTTGCCAAGCACCACAGCTCCGGCAGCTAGTAAGTTTTGCGAGACAGTCGATTCATATGGTGGTGTGAAGCCATCGAGGATATGACTCGCCGCTGTAGTAAGGATCCCTTCGGTACAAAACAAATCCTTCATACCTATAGGAATACCTTCCATCAGGCCTATTTCCCCATGAAACCTTCTCTCGTCTGATGCTTTAGCATGGATCAACGCTTGCTCGACCGTCTCTGTTATAAAACAATTCAACGCACGCGTTGCGTCAAGTGCCGAGATATGCGCCTCGACGAGATCAACAGCAGAAATATCGCCCTTTGTAAGCTGATTTCGAGCCTCAGCAATATTGAGGTCGGTGAGTGCCATTATTCGACTACCTTCGGCACCGCAAAAAAACCATCGATAGCGTCTGGTGCATTCGCAATAACCCGATCAGGATAACCGCCATCGGTGATCTGGTCTTTACGTTTGGGTGCCACCGCCTCCATGACCGAGGTCATCGGGGGGACCCCATCAGTATCTACTTCGTCCAACTGTTCGATCCAGCCCATAATATTCGACAGTTCTTCGGCCAAGACAGCTTGATCGGAATCCGGCACTTTAATGCGCGCCAGCGCGGATATTCTTGCGATGATTTCCTTATCGATAGTCATAATAGCCTCACTGAGCCCCGATTGAATTCGGCGCGAAGCTATCACTGGCTCTTGCAGGCGGCAATAGCCGCGCCGTAAAGTGAAGTATGGCAATAAACGACCTTATCAAACTGGCAAAAAATAAAGCAGCCGGCACGCGCATTTTAGGGTTTGACCTTGGTACGAAAACTATTGGTCTCGCCCTCTCCGACCCCGGCCTCACTATCGCGAGCCCAATACAGACACTGCAGCGGCGAAAATTCTCTAAAGACGTGGTCATCCTTCAATCACTTGTAGGCGAACGAAATATAGGGGCATTTGTTTTTGGCTTACCTACAAATATGGATGGTAGCGAAGGACCGCGCGCCCAAGGCACAAGAGACTTTGCCAGCAATCTGGTCAATCATATTAAGCTGCCGCTTGCCTTTTGGGACGAAAGGCTTTCCACCGCCGTCGTTGAGCGACTAATGATTGACGAGGCGGATTTAAGTCGAAAAAAACGCGCAGAATCAATTGATAAGCTGGCTGCGGCCTATATTTTACAGGGCGCACTCGACGCACTCGCCACTAACCGAGGTACGGCTTGAATGAAAATGGCTGTATCCTCTTAACATATAAAGTGGTTCGATTTTTTTCACTGATTCCAATGATTATGCAATGATCTCAACGCAGCCTCAAACATCTGAATTAATCAATAATTGATATTTTTGGGATTTTCACAACACCTTGGCAATCACCCTTAAAACTACTTTGCCAGCGGCTGAATACATCCATATGAACAATTTGTGGGGTTTTAAAAGTACCTTTCAACGCCTATTTAAAAACATTGGTTCGAGAGAACAAGCGACTCCACGCTAAAATCGGTGAGCTGATTCCTACAT
>MDTE01104679.1_pt1 | contig 34096 bp, 29 predicted proteins | sample 811231 | NCBI WGS metagenome assembly MDTE01 (sample SAMN05326651, study PRJNA326480) | marine metagenome | isolation source: seawater | place: Indian Ocean: Red Sea | collected 2010
CGCTTGCTCGTGTTGCATGCCCGTGATGACGATCTGGTGACTCCCGACCACGCTCAACTGCACTTGGCTTGGGCGGGTACCGTCAACAAGGAGCTGGTCTGGTTTGAGCGTGGTGGACACAACGGCTTGCTGGCTGCCAACTTTCCGGCGTATCTTCAGGCACTGCAGGGGTTTCTGCAGATGCTTTGAGCGGCGTCAGTCAGGCCAGGCTTTCCGCTAGATGCTGCAGTGTCGAGCCAGCGTCGCGTGACGCCATCATTCCTGGTTGGCCGCCGCATTGGCGGAAGTGTTTTCCAGTTCCCGTGACACCACACTGCGCCACATCCACTGTTGCGCATCGTCGCTGGCCCTGGTGCGCAGTACCAGACTCAGCAGGTAGGCGGCCACAAGCGTCACCAGCCAGGAGCCGGGGACGACCAGATGTGTTGAGTACGCGACGCCGAAAAGTTCTTGACTGTAGCTGGCACAGACACCAAATAGTTCGCCTGCAATGACTGCTGGAATTACCGAGCGAGCGGTTGCCCACCGGGCCCACATTCCCAGTACAAACAGCGCGCCCAGCGGGCCCAGAAAGCAGTTGAATCCTTTCTGGCATAGCGAGATGATGTCGGTTCCTTTGGAGACGTGGTGCAGCAGAATGGTCAGCGTGACAATAATGAATCCCATCGACGCGGTAAGTGTTCGCGCCAGTCGAAGTTCCGCTTGCGCAGAAGCGGGGCCAGATCGGCCGTGGCGGAAGAAGTCGACCGTGGCGATCGTCGAGATCGAATTGGCGCCGGAGTCGATGGTCGACATCGCGGCGGCGAACAAGGCGGCTACGACCAGACCGCGGAGTCCGCTCGGCAGGTAGAAACGAATGAATTGGGGGAAGACTTTGTCTTGGGCGTCGGAGCGAATGGCGTCGACCGCAGAATCGACGCCAGCCGCTGCCGGCAGTTCGTGGTCTTGAATAAAGTACAGCAGTGACAGGCCGACTCCGGCCAGAATGATACTCAACGCAAAACTCGACAGGGCACTGACCAGGTAGCTCTTGCGTGCTGCCCGCACACTTTCCACCGTGAAGTAACGCTGCAGAGCGACCTGATTGGCACCGTGGGTGCAACAGAACCAGAAGAACATCCCCACGCTGATAAAAAAGATCGTAGATCGATTTCCGACATCCAGGCTGAACCACTCTACCGATTCGCGGTGTGGATAGACGCTCTGCGCTTCCATCCACGTTCCCAAACCGGTGCCGGTGTCGAAGGCCACGTAGCCGATCGTGAATAACGCGCCACCGATTAAGATGAAGAACTGGATCACGTCAGTCCAGATGACGGCGCGAATTCCCCCCAGAGTTGTGTAGATCACCGAAAACAGGCCGATGGACAGGATAATTGCATGCAGGTCGGCGTCACGAAACTCGGCGGTGTTCGTGCCGAAGAACCAGCCCAGATCGAGGTAGGTGATCTCGGCCATCGCGCGGGATGCGGTTAACACGACGACAGCCATCCATCCTAGCAACAAGGCCAGACAGAGAATCGCACCGAGTACGCGAACCGGATAATTGAATCGCCGTTCCAGATATTCGTAGGCGCTGGTCAGATTGAGTCGCATGAAAAACGGAATCCACAAGAACCAGACGACAACCAGAACCAGCGGGACTCCCAGTTGGCGAGTCAGAAACCCGACCCCGGTGCGGAACATCTCGCCTGGCATTCCAAGGTAAGTGATGGTCGAAAGCAGGGAGGCGAGGATACTGATTCCCACAGCCCAGGCAGGAAGTTGTCGACCACCAACGAAAAAATCTTCGGTCGAGTGTTGTCCACGTGCGATCCACAGGCCCATCGACATCGTAGCGATCAGGTAGAAAGCAATGACGGCAAAGTCCAGACCAGTCAGTCCGCCGGTGAGAGGTGCAGAAGACAGTGGTTCGGGGGACATCGGATCGCCTTTGGAAAGGAGAGTGTTGAAGATCGTAGGTCAACTGCGGCAACAGGTTGCGGCAACTGTCCTGTTGCGACGTAACAGTGCGGTTGGCACATCACTCTACGTCAGTGCAACCGCCGCACTAAGGAGCAGGTTTGTCATAACCGAGGAGCTCTGCTTTTGTGAAGTCGTTTTCTGCTTTCTTCTTGTCCCCCTGGTCTTGATAGGCCACGCCGCGATTGAAATACGCCAACGCAAAATTGGGGTGGATGCGAATGGCGGCGGTGTAGTCTTTGATCGCCAGGTCGATTCGGTCCTGCAGTTTGCAGGCATACCCGCGGTCATTGTAGGCGCGGGCATCGAAGGGCAGTAAGCGGACGACGGTGTCGAGTGCTGAGAAGGCAGCGGATGGACGGCCGAGTCGGGCACTGGACATACCTAGTTGACGATAAAACTCTGCCGTCTGTTGTCGTCGACGCGATCCTTCAACCTTTTCCTCGGCTGTCCAGGTATGGCGGATCTGGCAGCGTGGTCGCTTTTGCTGGAAGCGGAGCATCTTGTCAAAGGTGATCCAGGTATCTCGCAGAGAGAGTGTCTTCAGTTGCGGAAGCGTTTCTAATTGGGCGAGTCCAGCGTCGGTGATTCCGGTACAGCCATCGAGAGACAGATTGGCCAGCTGTTCCAGGCTTTGCAGGATTTGCAGACTGTCATCTCGAACGTGTGGACAAAAGTTGAGACTCAAGGTTTTCAAGGTGGTCAGGTCTTTCAACGCGACCAATCCTCTGCCGCTGATGCGGGGACAGGACGTGATTTTCAGCGACTCAAGCTGCGGGAACGCGAGCAGTTTCCGTAACGCGTTATCGGTGACCTGGAGGTATTCCAGCCGTATTCGGATGACTTTGCCGGACTGATTGCGATCGCTGGACGCTCCCAACTGTTGGAGTAACTTGTCCGGTTCACTGGTGAGTATGCTGTCACGTGAGGCGGTGGTTTCCGTTGGCATACCACAGCCAACGAACAGTACGAGTCCGAGCGAAAATCGCATGGCCAGTAGTGTCCATGCGCAAAACGGTGGTCGCAGAAGGGACATCAGTTGGTGGTTTTCCTCGAGTTGATTCCACTTGCCGCCAGGATTTGACACATCCCAGCGAACGATTCTAACGTATTTGCGGATTGATGTTGGCGGCCTTTGTGAGGGCGTAAACGTCGACTGAAAAATTCGCTGAGTACAATAGTGATTACAATACAACGCATAGGCGTTACTAATTGCCGATTGTCAATCGTTCTGACGGTAACCTGTTTCGTGGCCGGTGATTTATGTTGCATGGTCGGAAAGATCGCGGTCACAAGTATGACCAGGCGACTGGCGAGCCGTTGTCTCATATTGCCAGATGGTATGTGGATCCGGCTATCTATTTCGGGCGTCGACTCGAGATACTAGAGTCATGGGGTCCCAGAATAAGGCCTCACGAATCGGTGTTGGAAATCGGGTGCGGCGATGGATACCTGGCAGGTCTGTTGGTGGACAAACAGTGTCGTGTTTGTGCGTCGGACGTGTCGCCTGCACTGGTCGAAGCAACTCGCAATCGCAACCAAGCCTCGATCGAAAGTGGTGCATTGTCGACACGACAGCTGGACATCAATCAAATTCCGTTTCCCGTGGGTGAGACTTTTGATCACGTCGTTGCGGTGATGCGCCATTTATACAAATATGCCGACCAGCCTCGCGCGACATTGCAGGAACTCTATCGTGTCAGCCGCAGGAAAATGATTGCGGATTTTGATCCTCGCATGGTTTCGGCTAAGTCAGTGATCGCTGACCTGGCATCTGTCGGTTTTCGCAACATTCGTGTGCGCGCGTTTTTGACACCACAGAAAAGGTCCTTGCCGAAACTGGTACGCCGAACCCTGGCGGCATGCGAGCAGCGCCCCTGGGTCTACAGGAACCTCTTGCGGCGATATCGATTTCAACTTTGGGTTTTGGGAGAAAAATGATCCTGTGGAAACTCGGAACGTTTGTCGTGCTGGGCAGGGATCGCGACAGCGTGTCGGTTGCACCGAGTCGACGTAGTCGTTTCATTCTCGCAGAAACAGAGGCCATCGCCGGTGGCTGTTCTGTACCAGCTAACTTCTGATGCAAGTGGTTGCAGTGCTGGCTGTCGTTTTCATTGGCGAGAAATCTTTTTCGCAACTGCTGGAATCGTGCGCAAGCCCTGGGGTGCCTGTGACGCCAGACGCCTGTTACCAGGGCGCGTGTTACCTGGACGCCTGTTACAATGCGCAACCAGTCGTGCTGAGGTAGCTTCAGAGTGGAGGGTCGTATGGGATCGGTTGGTACAACGCGAATCGCCAGGAGTCTGGCCAGGTGGCCCGCTCTGTTCGGGGCGCTGCTGGCTAGTTTCGCCTGGCTGGCCAGCGGGCTGGCTGCCCAGGTGCAGGTCGTTGCGCATCGAGGACTGTTGCATCACGCCCCAGAAAACACGTTGGCCAATTACCGCGCGTGTCTGCAACTGAGGATAGGGTTTGAGGTGGACGTGCGGCGGTCCCAGGATGGCCACCTGGTTTGTGTGCATGATGCCACCGTTGATCGTACCACCGACGGAAGCGGTCGTGTCGACGCGTTGAGTCTGGCGCAATTGAAGGCTCTGGACGCGGGCAGCTGGTTTGGTCCCTTATTCGAGGGTGAGAGGATTCCGACGTTTGATGAGGTCTTGGCACTCTTGCCGAGTGCTCCGGGTTCCCCTGCGTTGATCTCGGTTGATCTCAAAGCGGCGGGGATTGCGGTGGACGTCGTGCGCGCAGCGCGGCGTGCTGGTGTCCTGAGTCAGTTGTTGTTTATCGGATCCGCCATTCGCGATCCGCAGGTGCGTGGGCGCCTGCGCGAGGCAGATAAGGCTGCGCATGTCGCTTGTCTGGCGAATAGCGCTGACGGCCTGGCAGCGGCTTTGGATGATGTTGCCTCCGATTGGGTTTACTTTCGTTACCTGCCGCGTCCGGCCGAGCTGGAAGAGGTGCATCAGCGCGGCAAGCGGGCCTTCCTGGCGGGACCTGTTGTCGCGGGGCGGGAGCCGCTCAACTGGCGCCGTGCTATTTACGCCGGTATCGACGGGATCTTGACCGATTACCCGATGGAGTTGGCGGCGCTGATACGAATTGGCGCCGCGGGCGAGGAACAGGCGGATCCGCAAGGAGCAACGGGAGACATTCTGGAGCCGGGTGATCCCCAGGATGTCCAAGTGGATAGCGTCCGACTCAAGACGGCGGTTGGATTGGTTGAGCAAGCCATTGCGGATGGTGAGATGCACGGTGCGGTATTACTGGTAGCGCGTCGCGGCAGAATTATTCTCCATCAGGCGCTCGGTTGGCGCAGTCCGCAGCGAACCGAGCCGATGCAGAAAGACGCGCTGTTTCGTATGGCTTCCAACAGCAAAGCCATTACCGCGGCAGGGATCCTGGCGCTGGTGGCCGACGGTATGTTGCAACTTGACGATCCGGTGCATATGTATCTCCCCGCGTTCGCGGCAGAGAAATCCAAGCGGATTACCATTCGCCAGCTGTTGACACATACCAGTGGTTTGCGGATCGAACCGTTGTTTCTCAAGCCGCTGCTGGAAAAGTCCCCTCAGTTACCGGACGCGCCAAATCTCCTGTTGGAGGTTTCTCGTTTCGCTCAGATTGGTGCGACGGTGCAACCGGGCGCTTCTTACAAATACAACAATGCTGGTTACAACATCCTGGCTGGAGTGATTGAAACACTCACTGGATCGTATCAACAACACCTGCGTCGTTGCCTCTATGAGCCGTTGGGTATGGCCGCTAGTTCCAACCATGAATCGATGGCGGAGCACGGGAAGATGTCGACCGTATCAGTACGGCAGGCGGATGGCAGCTGGCAGCCGGGCTGGCAGCCGGGAGATGCTCCTGACTTTCCGTTCCCTCGTGGTTCCGGTGGCATGATTTCCAGTGCCCGGGATTATGCCATTTTCTGCCAGATGCTCCTGAACCGAGGCATTTACCGTGGCCGACGTATTTTGCCCGCGGCGCTGGTGCAGCAGGCAGTGAATCCACAGGTGAGCTACATTCCTGCTGCCGAGGGTTATGGGTTGGGGTGGGTGGTGTCGAAAGCGGGTGGCACGTATGCGCATTCGGGGTCTGATGGAACTTGGGTTTGGGTTGATCCTGAACGTGAGATGATTGGTTTGGTTTTGACCCAGACCAAAGGGAGTACCAATCCACGCCACGCGTTTCGCGCCATGGTGCAGGACGCCTGTCTGGACCGGAAGCGTGATCAGGACGGACCGGGCGTGCCACAAGTGGCTCACGCCCCTGGATTCTACAAAGACATCTTTATGAGTAGTGGTGCCAATTTGACGAGTCGCAAACGGCTTTTTGCTGCAGAGTCCTTGGCATTGTCTTATGAGTATTACGCCGGCAAGGATGCGATTCAGCAAAATAAGATGCTGGTAGGGACTCCCGAGGATACAAACGGTGTGCTGCTTTATCCGGATGGTCAGCCACGTTTTCGGATGCTCTATGTCAATGGTGGAGGCGCGACGAGTCATGGCAAGTCATTGACTTTGAAAGGACGTGAGCTGTTGCGGCAGTTTCATGCCAGTGGTGGTAGTTATTGTGGCTCTTGCGCAGGTTCTTTTTTGAGTGGGCGCAACGTCGACAAGCGCGCCGAGCCACGTTTGGGGTACTTGCACATCTTTCCTTACAACACATTGAACACAGGTCTCAAGAAAGCACGTCTGACGCATGTGATACCAGAGGACTCACCACTCCTGCAATTTCGCAAATTTGGCGCGGACCGACAGATCGAAGCGGTTTATCACAACAATGGTAACTGGCTTTCAACAAGTACCGGGGAGCACCTCAAAGAAACCGAAATTCTCGCCACCTATCACCATCCGGACCATAAGATCGATGGTGGCGCCGCAATCTGGGCATATCGCAAAGGCACCTCCCAGGGACGCGTGGTGAACATCGGGTCCCATCCCGAAGGAGTCCGCGCTGGCGAGCAATTGGCTCTCACGCAAGCTTGTTTCCTGTACGCCCTGGAGGGGACGGGAACGCCACCGGTTAAGGGAACGCTGGTCTCGGGTTCGCCGCGCCGAATGGATCGGTACACCGCCGATGGTGAACCGGAGATGACGCGCATCGGCGATCGACAATATCACCATTTTCGCTTTGAGGTCGCCGCCGACACGCCTCGGGTGACGATCGACATCCAAGGGGATGCGGATGTCGATCTGCACCTCTACCTACAGCGGGATTCAGTGGCGCTGGCAGGCCAGGCGGTCCACCAGGATGTTACGCCAGGTGCTGCCAAACGGCTGGAGGTCACGTTGTCACCAGGCACCTGGTATGTGGGGGTCCATTGTGCGACGACTGTCGATTCGATCAACGATCCCCAATCCGGTTTCTATCGTTATTACGCGCGGCGCGATTTGCTCAATGGGGTGGCCTACACGATTGGTATGCTGCAGACGACACGTTAACTTGTCCGGCGATGCTCGAGTCGCTGCGTGAGACGCAACGCCCCAGTATCAGGAGCCGCAGGGGGCCATTGGGCACCCGGCGCGGTGTCTCGCCCATTCAGGCCACATGGTGACGTATTCGTCGTGTCCGGTCTCTGCGTCATCAAGATGCCACAACAATTCCAGTCCAGCGCTGAGCAGAGACAGGTCGCCTGTTTCCGCTTGATCGCTAGCCGGTTGTTCCCGGCAATTACGCAGGACGTATCTGGCATTGACCGAGTGGATCTGGCGATGTCATAGCACCCGTGTACTCGTGTACTCGTGTAATGGTGTAATGGTACGCGCAGCCGGATTTTACGCGAGCTGGGACGTAATGGTGTTAGTGCGCTCGATTGACCGGATTATCACGTCCTGGTGATAATTGGGTTATGAAGATTCCTGGAGTGCATAACAGGTTGCTGGTTGTCCTGTTGTCTGTGTGGGGCGTGTTGGCCCTTGTGCGGACTGTGACAGCCCAGCCTCCGCCACCAGTCCAGTTCGCCCGCGATGTACAGCCGTTGCTGGCAGAGAAATGTTTGCGTTGCCATGGTCCCGATCCGCAAGCTCGTGCAGCAAGCTTGCGTTTGGATCGTGAAGCTGACGCCAAACGAGTTCTGACAAGTGGTCATCGAGCGGTTGTTCCCGGCGATATTTCAGCCAGTGAGCTGCTCACGCGGGTGCGGAGTCAGAACGCCGATGTGAGAATGCCACCACCCGAAGAAGGTCCGGCGTTGGACGCCGCTCAGATCGCTCTACTGCAAAGGTGGATTCAGCAAGGCGCGAAGTGGCAACGCCATTGGGCTTTTCTGCCGATCGACCCGGGGGCGTTACCGATGTTGCCGGCGGACTGGATACGTAATCCTGTCGACGCATTTATTGGCTTTCGGTTGCAGCAAGCGGGACAGACGCCATCACCAGCTGCAACGCGTGCTACTTTGATCAAACGCTTGTACTATGACCTGGTTGGTTTGCCCCCCGCGCCTGGTGATGTGGATGCGTTTGTCAAGGACGATTCCCCAACGGCCTACGAGGAACTGGTCGATCGCTTATTGCATTCGCCCCATTTTGGAGAACGCTGGGCACGGCACTGGCTTGATAAAGCGCGCTTCGCCGATACCAATGGTTATGAAAGTGACCAGACACGGACGATTTGGCCGTTTCGCGACTGGGTGATACAGGCGATCAATCGAGATCTGGCATTCGATCAATTTACGGTCGAACAGCTGGCGGGAGACATGCTGCCGAATGCGACGGAGGAACAGCTGCTGGCCACTGCCTTCCACCGCAATACGATGACCAATGCAGAGGGGGGAACCGACAACGAGGAATTCCGGGTCGCCGCAGTGGTGGATCGCGTGAACACGACGATGCAGGTGTGGATGGGCATGACCGCTGGTTGTGCCCAATGCCATGACCACAAATATGACGCGATTACGCAGCAGAACTACTACGAGTTGTTTGCTGTGTTTAATCAGACTGCAGACGCGGACAGTAACGACAACGCCCCGTTGCTGGCGACACTCACCCAGGAGTTTCAAGCCGAATCGCAAAGGCTTGATGAGGCCATTGCCGCGTACGAGGCCGCCCTGCGGGAGGAAAATCCGCGGTTACAAGCGGCTCAAAAGGCGTGGGAATCCTCCGTGCGTGCAGCACCGGCGGACGAGGCTGCGGGGGCGTCTGTACTGGCATATGATTCCTCGACCGTACGCGGAGCACCTGCATCGGGTGGTGATTATGGGAAGGGTATGGGGTTGTTTTTTACGGCCAATCGAGTCGTCGATGTAACCGCCCTGGGGACGGCGCTGCGTGAGCCGAAAATCACTGGCACCACGTTGACGATTCAGTTGTTCGATATGACCTCGGGACAGGTATTGCAAAAGGTTGACTTTACCCCTGAGTCCGTTGGCGAGCCGGTTGACAAAAACGCCTCCCAGTTTCTTTATCTCAGACCTTTGGCGACGGCGATTCGACTGCAGCCGAACAGGCAATACGCTATTGTCGGCTCCGGCTACAACCAGCAAAATCGTTATTTGAATGTGGATAAGTCGTCCCAAACGGGGGTGACATTTCGCGATGGTGATGGATCGCTGACGCATATTGATTCGAAATATGGCGGGTTGCCTCCCCAGACAGTCGATCCGGGGAGTTTCGCCAATAACATTGCCTACGGCGGACCAACCTTCAAGTTCGGATCGTTGTCGGCTGAACTACGCGGCATCGTCGACCTCCCGGAGGCTGAGCGGACCGCGAAACAACGGAAGCGGCTGGCCCAGTATTTTCGCAGCTGGACACCGGAACTCGCATCACGGCGCGAACGACTGACACAGTTGCGGAAACAACGCAGCAGTCTTGCTGCCCCAGAGACTCCCATTCTGCGTGAATTACCTGGGGAGCAACGCCGAAAAACGCACATCCATGTACGTGGTGATTTTCGCGTACCGGGCGCCCCGGTTGAGCCAGCGGTGCCGGCCCTGTTTGTTTCGGAATCTCTGCCTGCCGTGGTCGATCGCCTCAGCCTGGCGCGTTGGCTGGTTGATCCCGGTAATCCCCTGGTGGCCCGTGTCCAGTGCAATGCGATCTGGAAAAATCTGTTCGGCGACGGAATTGTGCGGACGATGGACGACTTTGGGGTGCGTGGTGAACGGCCCACGCACCCTCGCCTGCTGGATTACCTGGCCGGGCGATTGCGCGACGGAGGCTGGTCGCGGAAACGTCTGATTCGCGAAGTTGTGTTGAGTGCGACGTATCGACAGTCGTCGCTCTATCGCCCAGACTTTGTCGATGTGGATCCGACAAACCGCCTGTGGCATCGACAGGGACGGTTTCGAGTGGAGGCGGAAATTGTGCGTGACTTGTACCTGGCGGCAAGCGGTTTACTCACGCGCAAAGTCGGCGGCGCGAGTGTCTTTCCTCCACTGCCTCCAGGCATAGCCCAGCTCAACTATGATCGCGGATTCACGTGGGAAACGAGCCAGGGTAGCGATCGTTATCGCCGTGGCATGTACACGTTTTTCAAACGCACGGCCCCGCATCCGAATCTAATGACCTTGGATAGCCCGGAATCGAACGTCGTATGTTTGGCGCGGAACCGTTCCAATACCCCTTTGGGGGCGCTGGTGACATTGAATAATGAGGTCTACGTGGAGGCGGCGCAGGCATTGGCGCGACGCGCACTCTTGTTATCAGCAGTTGACGACCAGGACCGGCTCGTTCAGTCCTGGAGACTTTGCGTACCGCGGATTCCGACTGCAGGCGAATTGCAACGCCTGCATTTGCTGCTTGTGGGAAGTCGCAAGTGGTATCGAAATCGGCCCCAGGATGCCAGGCAGCGTGTCGGTGTGCAGGACGCGGCTGGGGACGCTGCTTGGGAAGTCGCGGCCTGGATTGCGGTCGCCCGTGTGATTCTGAATTTGGATGAAGTGACCACGCGAGATTGACAATGAATTCGGACCAGCAAATCAGACATCGCGCGCGGCGGGCTTTCCTGACAAGTAGTGCCTGTGGCCTGGGTGCAGCGGCGGTCGAATCCCTGTTGCAAGGTGAGACGCCACACTCTGCAGGGACAGCGCGTTTTCGTGCTCGTGCCAAAGCCTGTATTTTTGTGTTTATGGCAGGTGGACCATCGCAGCTGGATTTGTTCGACTCCAAACCGAAACTGAAGGCGTTGCAAGGACAGACACTTTCCAGCGAGATGGTCGGAGATGCGCGGTTTGCTTTCATCAAACCGGCGAGTGCGACGCTGATGGCCAGTCCGCGGAAGTTCTACCGGCATGGCGAATCGGGAATGGAGCTGAGTGAGCTGCTGCCCCATTTAGGTAGCTGTGCTGACGACCTGTTGTTGGTGCGGTCAATGCAGGGCGAGCAATTTAACCACCATCCGGCGCAATTGGCGATGCAGTGTGGTGTGGCACGAGCCGGTATGCCAACCGCTGGGGCCTGGGTGACGTATGCGCTTGGCAGTGAGTCAGCTAATTTGCCTGGCTACGTAGTGCTAACTGCGGGGCGCGGAACGAGTGGCGGCGCCACTCTCTACCAGAGTGGCTTTTTACCAACGCCTTATAGTGGAGTATTATTCCGCAATGTCGGTGAACCGGTATTGAATTTGGACAACCCAGCTGGGGTGGCTCGCAGGCAACAGGCTCGAGAACTTGCGGCCTTGACGGACCTTAATCGCCGAGCATATGAACGCGTTGGCGATCCCCGTATTGCCGCCCGGATCAAGAGTTATGAACTGGCGGGGCGGATGCAGCTGGCGGCGCCTGAACTGACGGACTTGTCCGACGAGTCAGAGCAGACTTTGAATGCGTACGGTGTCCTGCGCAAGGAACCCGATCCAAACGGCATGCGTGGCACTTTTCCACATTTGAAAACGTACCAGGCGTTTGCGCGTAACTGTTTGTTGGCACGGCGGATGGTGGAGCGTGGTGTGCGTTTTGTCAACATCCTCCACGCCTCCTGGGATCAACATCGAAATCTGGATGGGAATCTTGCCTACAATGCAGGTGTGGTAGACCAGCCTTTAGCGGCTTTGATCAATGACCTGAAGCAACGCGGCATGTTGGACGAGACGATGGTTGTCTGGGGTAGTGAATTCGGTCGCACACCCATGGGAGAGAATCTGAGTTCGAATCCTTCGGCCGCAGGGCGTGATCATCACCCCAGTTGTTTTTCGATGCTTCTGGCTGGCGGTGGAATGCGGGGTGGATTGACTTACGGTAAGACTAATGATGTGGGGTTTCGTGTTGAAAAAGACCCAGTTTCTGTAAACGACCTCCATGCAACTCTATTGCATCAGTTTGGTATCGATCACTTGCGATTGACCTATCGCTTTCAGGGCCGTGATTTTCGTTTGACTGATGTAGCGGGCCGGGTCTTGGGTGACTGGGTCGCCTGAGGTGCAGCCTGCAGTGGCGATTTTCAAAGATGGTTCTTTGGAATTCAGGTAACGTCAAGGGGGAGATTGAGGGCAGTGAGCGATAGGGAACTGAGTTTTCTGCGCGTTTTGCGATGGACAAGCAAGACGGAAGGTGTCTCAACACTTGTCCTGTTCGGCATCGCCATGCCGCTTAAATACTGGGCCGGGCTGCCTTTGGCAGTGACCGTTGCAGGGACTCTGCACGGGGTCCTGTTTGTTGCGCTGGTCTTGATGCTGGCGATGGCTGTTCGTAAGGTCCCGCTTTCGATAGGGTTAGCAGTCATCGGCATGGCTGCGGCCATCATTCCTTTCGGGCCGTTTTGGTTTGATCGGAAATTGCATCTCCAGGAGACGGCTCGTTCGTGACGACGCATCGGCCGGCGGATGGTGCGAAGGGGTGCCAGCTGGGCACCAGGTGATCTTGTGGACAACGCCATGTCACAAAGACAATATGTCTGTTTGCAGTTGGTCCTCCTGATCGCCCTGGGGGTCGTTGCTTTTCTGATGACAGGCCGGCCGCTCATTGGAATACTGCTGCCCTCAATCCACGCGAGTTGGCGATCGCTGCAGACAGCGATCTGGTTGATGCGTTTCGATCGTCCGCGAAGTCGCGGTGTCATTTGTGGCCTGTTTTGTGTGGCGACAGGCTGCTGGAAAATCGCGGCGTCCGCACTGTTGTCGCTGGCTTGCATGGTGGTGTTGTTTTACTTGACTGCTGTCGCCCCGAACATGGACCGTTTCGCTGCGGTGATGACCACGTTGACAGTCGGGGTTGTCATGACGTCGGCACTGGGGTTGATGGCCTCGATCGCCGCCTGGGTAGTGGGCCTTCGGGTGTGGGTCCATCCAGAGCTTCCGGATATGCTGGACGAGGTACGGCAGTGGTCGCCAGCAGAGTCTGGCCTGGCGAAATGGAATCACGCGATACTGGTGTTAGTGACTTCACTGGCAGTTCCCGCTGTAGGTGGTTTAGGATTGGCGTTGCTCCAGCCGGGAAGTGTCGTGCGGGCCGTGTCGATGTATGGAATCACACTGTTGGCGGTTTTGGTGACGTACTGGTGGCTTGCGCCGCGGATCCTGGCGGAAGACCCGATGGCATGCTGGTCCGACCATCTGGCCGGTCGTGCTGACGGAGGTGACACTGCGGAGATGAGTTCGGTTCGCTCGTAAGTGGTGGCAGACGCACGTTGACACGTCTGTCGTCGCCGGTTGTCATGGTCGCAGTGCGGCAGCTAAGATGGGGGCCCGCCGGTAGAAAAGTCTTGAGGTGGGCGCGTCTTTGTGGAACATTACGACGGTGTTAGAGCATCGTGTCATCCCGCTGTGTCACCTCGCTGCGAGCATGGTCGGTGTGGTTGATCGGGCCGCGTCAGTGGCAGCTTTCATAGCTGTTTGAGTCACCTTATTGCCAAGGGAGAGTGGAGATGAATGGCGGTCGATTCCGATTTTTGTTGGCGTTGTCTGTCGGGTTCATGGGGAGTTTGCCAGTGCAGCACATGGTCGCGGAAGATTTGCTTGTTTTTGTCACAGCATTTGCACCCGGAGAAGAGGGTTCAATTTACGCCTATCGACTCGATGTGGGGAACGGTCAATTAAAACAGGTGCAGCGCAATAAGGATGTTGAACACCCGTTTTTTATCGCCTTGTCACCGAATCGTAAGTTCTTGTACTCGATTCACGCGGCCGGGCAGTTTGGTGGTAAGGAACATGAACAGGTGGCCGCTTTCCAGATCGCTGATGAGAACGGGCAGCTCAAGCTCTTGAATCGGCAGTCGGCACGGGGTACCGCCGCGTGTTACCTGGATGTCGACAAGACCGGGAAAACGGTTGTGGTGGCGAACTATTCGAGTGGTAGCGTGGCTTCTCTGCCAGTGCGTGAGGACGGATCGCTCGGCGCAGCCGCATCCTTTATTCAGCATCGTGGGTCGAGTGTTAATGCGGATCGTCAAGAGGCGCCGCATGCGCACAGCATTATCGTCAGTCCTGACAACCGATTTGTATTTGCCGCCGATCTGGGGCTTGACCAGGTACTTGGTTACCGGTTGGATGACGCCGACGGCAAGCTGCAGTCCCATCGCCAGCCATTTGTGCGGACATCGCCTGGCGCGGGGCCACGGCATCTGACCTTTCACCCCAACGGAAAGCATCTTTATGTCATTAATGAAATCCATAATTCGGTAACCGTGTTCGACTATGATGCCAAATCAGGGTTGTTGATCGAACAGCAAACGATCAAGACTTTGCCGGATGATTTTGATGGTGTCAGCCACTGTGCGGATTTGAAAATTACCCCGGATGGTCGTCACTTGTACGGAACGAATCGTGGGCATGACAGCATTGCGGCGTATCGGATTGGTGCGAATGGTCGGTTGACGTTGTTGTCGATCGAACCGAGCCTGGGCAAGGGGCCGCAAAATCTGGCGATCACTCCCGGTGGCGAGCTTTTGTTGTGTGCCAACATGTCGGGAGCAAATGTCGCGGTGTTTCGGATCGATGCCAAGACGGGTGGCTTGAAGAGCGTGGCAGAGCCGCTTGCGCAGACGGGACCATCTTGTATTTTGATTCGTTAAGTCAGCCTGCGCTGGGCCAGGTCCAGTATGTGGCGACGCATACGCCGGGAGCATTTCAGGCCGTGCAAGGCTTGCAGGCCGGCTCTGGGTTTATTGTGATTCAACCCGGCACGTTTGGATTGACCGGCCAAGTGATCGGAGTTGTGCCCTCGGATATGCTCGCAGCCGAACTTCGTGATGCCTTGTCTACGGCATTGAATCGACACCGTCCGAGCCAGTTGAGTTACAGTCAGCATCGCCAGGCAGGCACACGTGCCGGCATTCGTTGGCAGAGCCGGGTTCCCAATACTGCACGTAGTGGTCGTCAAAGTGACAGAAGCCGGGGACGTCGTCCACGGCGATAACCACTTGTTGCGGTCGCGTATTGATGAAACTGGTGGTTGCCTGCGGGGTCTGCTATCCTCGCGACACACCTGCGATGGATGAGCTGCCGACGAGAAAGCCAGGAGGCACGTCGTGAAAATTACGAATGTCTATGCCGTGCAACGTGAAAGGCTATTGGCACGGCCGATGCGTAATGCCCAGGGGTCGACAGATCGACGTTTATTTACCTTTGTCATTGTGGAAACTGATCAAGGCGTGACTGGGATCGGTGATGCGTTTGGTGATCCATTGCTGATGCCCGGGATTATCACAAAGCGTCTGGCTCCAGCGGCGATTGGGATGGATCCGTTGGATCTCGACGGACTCTGGCGGCAGTTGTGCGCATCGAGTTCGTTTTGGGAAACTGCCGGCTCGGTGATGTGTGGTGTCAGCGCGATCGAAGTTGCCTGTTGGGATATACGTGGCAAATGCGAAGGACGCCCTGTTTGTGATTTGCTGGGAGGACGCAAACGCGATCGAGTGGAGGCCTATGCCAGCGATTTACACTGGGAAGAACCGCAACAGATGGCCGATCTGGCACGCAGTTATGTCCAGCGTGGGTTTCGTTATGTGAAAACACATATCGGCGCGGACGGCGAACAAGAAAATGACTTGCGGCGCTGTGAAGCAATCCGTGAAGCGATAGGCCCCGATGTTGGCTTTCTGATTGACATTAATACGGCATTCGATCTCGATACAGCACTGACTCGAGGACGCGAGCTGGAGGCATTTGATCCGTTCTGGTACGAGGAGCCCTTGCCGCCTTTAGACTACCACGGTCATGCGCAGCTTCGTCAGGAATTATCGATGCCGATTGTGACCGGTGAAAATCTCTATCTCAGAGAAGGGTTCGAGCCTCTGTGGCAAGCGGATTGCTGCGATTACGTGATGCCTGACATCTTGCGTTGCGGTGGGCTGCGGCAAACGCGAGATATCTGTCACGATGCGGTGTCGCATCACGTGATTCCAAGTCCACATAACTTCTCTAGCGGCGTGGGGCTGGCCGCGACACTGCACTTGATGGCAGCTTTGCCAGAGACACAGCTGTTGGAGTTTGATCCGACCGGAACGGCGATCTACGAGGAGATGTTCCTCGAGCCACTATTGGTCCATGAGGGCATGGTAGTCGTACCAACCGAGCCGGGGCTGGGGATTCGTTTTGATGTTTGAGCGTCCGAGAAGATGGCGATGGATACGTTTAGCGGAATGCGCAGCAGGCGGGGCTTGTGATGTGCTGGAGTGCTACAGCCAGCCGGTTGCTGGCGGGGCTCACGAGGTAAGACGAAACGGGGAGGATAGGATGTTGCGACCGGTACGAAAGCCCAGACGGGTGGTCCGACTTGTTGCCGCGTTCTTGCTGTCAGGAATTGGGCTGTACGAAGCGACGTCCGTATGCTGTGCCCAATCGGATCCGGTGCTCTCCATCGGGTCGCGCCGAGAGTTGTTCGTCGATCGCTATCTCGTTGAGTCACTCGCGGGGACGCGTTTTCAGCTGCACCATCCCAGGCCCGCGGAACTGGCGGTCGAACGGGACCAGCCTTGGGAGCAGCGAATGTACAACGGGATTAGTGTGATCAAAGATGGTGACCGCTTTCTGTTGTACTACAGCGCTTTGAACCGTCTCGCGGTGGCGGTGAGTTCAGATGGTATTCAATGGCGCAAACCAGAATTGGGCCTGGTCGAGTGGGAAGGAAGCAGAGGTAACAGCCTGGTCGGGACCGTGGATGGTCAACTCATGATTGGAGCGGACAAGCCGTTGCCAGAGGTCTTTTTGGATCGACGTCCGGGAGTGGATCCTGACAGGCGATTCAAAGCATTCACCTTGATTGAGGATCCGGGCGTTACCAAGGTTATTGGCTGGGTGTCTGCGGACGGCTTCGCCTTCCGAAAAATCCGTGAACAACCTCTGATTGAGACTTCTATGTATGGTGCGTTTGATGGCTTTGAATCGTTGTTCTGGTCTACAGCGGAACAGCGGTACGTGCTCTATCTTCGCTACGCGATACGCGTTAGCCCACCGAATCCGAAGGATCCGAATCGACGGTCCGTGGCGCGGATGACTTCTCCGGATCTGCTGACCTGGCAAGAGCCGCAGCGGATGACATTTGGTGACGCGGGTCTATTGCCACCGGATCACCATTACAATAATCAAACGACACCCTATTTTCGTGCACCGCATATCTATGTTGCGCTGTCCAGTCGATTGTCGCAGCAGCGCGCTGCGCTGACTCGTGCGCAGGCGGTGGCGGCTGGCATACAGCCTGCCCGAGTCGATGTCGCCGACCCTCTCGAGTGGTTGATTGCCGATTGCGCCGACACCGTAATGATGACGACGCGTGGGGGCGATCACTACGATCGGTTGTTTCAGGAGGCAGTCGTCCGCCCTGGGCCGGGCGCGAAGAACTGGGTGTCTCGCTCCAACTACACACTGCGTGGATTGCATCCAACCAGTTCAACTGAGATGTCGATCTACGTGAATCGACATAATGGACAGCGTTCCAGTCATGTTCGCCGTTACGTGTTTCGCACGGATGGCCTGGTGTCGATTCACGCGCCGTTTGAGGGGGGCAGTCTGCAGACCCGCCCCTTTACATTTGCGGGGAAGCGTTTGCAGATTAACTATGCCACTTCCGCAATCGGTTCGCTGCGTGTCGAAGTTCAGACTCCGGAGGGACGGCCAATCGAAGGGTTGGCACTGGCAGACTGTGCCGAGATATTTGGGGATGAAATCAGTCGTACTGTCAGGTGGAAATCGTCCGCCCAACTGGCGGCACTTTCCGGTCAGCCGATTCGCCTGCGATTCGTGATGCGGGATGCGGATCTCTATTCCCTGAAGTTTTCTGCTGAACAGGAATGAGTTGGGAGTGTTTTGTTCTCCAGCACTTGGCGACAGATCGATGCAGTGTGCAGGTCGATTTCCGTGTCTCTGAAGGGGCGTTGATTGTTCGGGCTTTGTTCTGGAATTAGACTTGAGCAACGGTCCGTGTGGCGAGACGTCCGGCCACGTGTACCACAGCCAGAAGCACGCGCACCTGTGCGGATGGATGCGCCAGATGTTCTGCGGCCGTAATCAAGGGGGATGGTGATGGGCATACGTTTCAATGGCATGACGCTAATGTTATTGCTGGTATTGGCGTCGCTGGCGCAGTCTCAACAGAAACTGCTGCACTACGACGCTCGGGTATTGCCCGCGAATGCCTCGCCCGCTTGGACACACCATGGTGGCCGAGCTGTCGAGGCGATTATTGATGACCGCTGGGTGGTGCGCGATGTCAGGGATTTTTCGCGCAGGGTGCGGCTGGCCGATGTGGAAGCGCGTTACGAAGGGCAGGTGCATGAATTGACCTTTCAGTGGTCGTCGACTGCGCACGATACATTGGCAGCGGATGGGCTTTCTGTGCAGTATGCGGGGCGTCGCTTTCGCTTGTTTCCCGTTCGGCTGCCCAATGGACGCAGCGTCTTGTTAACGGGAACTTCAAAAGGTTGCTTGTTGAGTGAGCCGTCCTGCCATGTCAAGCTTCCAGAAGGCTTGCAGTTCGATGCAGGAACGTTGAATCAGTATCGGGTGCGCTGGACGACGAATCGAGCGAATGATTATGGGTTTGAAGTCTGGGTGAATCGCACTCGCATCGGCATACTTCCTGGAGAAACACTTTTTGGCAACGGCGTTGCGCTGTCAATGGAGTTTCGCGCTGGAAGACACGTTGTCGATGATGTGCGCTGGACTGTACTGGACCAGGGGAGTCGGCTGATTGACGCACGCACACGTCATGCGCTCGAGCAACTAGCGCGGGGCCGCCGGCAGCTGTTTCTCGACGACGCGGTGATCGCTTCTCGCACTGGCTTGAAGCGAGTTGTGAATCCGCCGAAGAAATACAAAGGAAATCCGATAGTACGGGCGAATCAGACACCCTGGCAGACGTTTCGCGCCCAGTTGTACGGGACGGTGCTCTACATTCCCGAGGAGCGTAAATTCAAGATGTGGTATCTGGCGGGTCCCCGATTCCCCTGGGAACCGCCGGTGACCAAAGACGGGCGTCAGGTCTGCCCCAACTTTCAGTTTACCGCGTATGCAGAAAGCACGGATGGCTTTCACTGGGAGCTGCCAGCGCTGGGGCTGGTTGACTACAACGGTTCGCGGGAAAACAACATTTGCAAGCTGGCCACAGAGTGCGCCGAAGGAGTGGCAGTGGTTTATGATCCGCGCGACAAGGACCCGGCGCGACGCTACAAGGCTTTTTACTGGGAACACGCCGTGCCCTATCAGAGGGCTCCGGTAAAGCCGATCAATGGGATGTCGGTTGCCTTTTCCCCGGATGGCAAGGTGTGGACTGAACACCCCGCCAATCCAGTTATCGACCAGGCCAGCGATTCCGGCCAGCAGGTGCTGTGGGACCCTGATCACCGCCTTTTCCGTAGCTTCGGTCGATTTGGTGCGGGGGGCCGCAAAGTGGCGATGTCCCAGAGTGTTGATTTTGTCGAGTGGAGCCCGTCCCGTTTGGTCCTGGCAGCAGATGAAAAGGATGGGCCAGGTGTCCAGGTTTACGGAATGGGGACCACATTTTACGAAGGCCTGTTGATCGGTTTGCCGTGGATGTTCCACCAGGGCACAACCGAAAAACTGGATGTCGAGATCGCGGTCAGTCGTGATCGCCTGAACTGGCACCGTGTCGCAGAGCGCAGAGTGTTCATTTCCAATGGCAAATCACAAGCGTGGGATGCCGGCATTATTTTTACGGCGTCACAACCGCTGCAGGTGGTCGGCAACACGGTTTTTATATTTTATTCAGGGATCCAGGGGGATCATGCTTACAACGTCCTCAAGTATGCGCAGCCCGGAGATGTTGACTACCAGAAGTTTCGTCAACGAGCGACAGCTTCAATCGGCGTCGCCACGATTCGCAGAGACGGCTTTGTCTCATTAGATGCCGAGGGCGAAGAGGGGCTGTTGGTAACGCAGGCCTTTTCCTGGCCAGAGGACGTGCGTCTTTACATTAACGCCGACCTCACTATGGGAGAAATGGTGGTAGAGGTAGTCGACAAGGCGGGTCGGGTGTGTGCCCGTTCAGATCTCCTGCGCGGTGATCACTACGAAAGTGAGGTTCGATTCGACCGAAACTTGTCGATTGCGCAGCGCGCCTCATCGCAACTCCGGTTTCGCATGCGCAACGGAAAGTTCTACGCTTTCTGGATGAAGTAGGTGCATTTCGTAGCTTCAGTGGGGAGTGTATGGCCAAGGGCGGTGGCGTTGTGACGTGAATCCTGGCGAGCAGAAGGAAGCGGTTGCCTGCAGTTCGGTGTTTGGCGCCCATTGGTTATAATGACCACGTGACATAAACCCTGCGCTGATCGCCTGGCGTTGGACGGCTCGAGAGTCGTCGGGAAGTAGATTCAGATGAAGTCTGAAGGTAATGGGACACCGACCCGCCGCAGGTTACTCAAGCTCGCCTCGGGTGGCGGTCTGGGACTAACACTCGCAGGCCTTCTGCGGGCACAGTCAGGCCTGGCTGCGCCGGCCGATTCCGCGAAGCGACTTCAACCGGCGATCAAGTCCTGTATTGTGGTTTTCTATTACGGTGGTCCGAGCCACCTCGACACGTACGATATGAAGCCCGACGGGCCGGCGGAGATCCGCGGTGAGTTTCGCCCGATTGATAGTGCGGTATCTGGATTACAAGTCAGTGAGCACCTGCCGCAGATGGCGCGTGTTATGGATCGCTGCGCATTGATTCGTAGTATGCACCATACCAATCGGTTGCACGATTCCGCGTCGACGGAATCCCTTACGGGCCGGCAATCACCAGTAGGGGATCGCGAGGAATTTGCACCGATCCCGCAGTTTTTTCCCTGTTATGGTGCTGTTGTCAGTCACGCACAGCGAGGTCGATCGCTGGAAATTCCTCACGCTGCATTGCCGTGGGTTTTTCACAACGTGGTCGATACTCCTTGCCAGGGGGGAGGCTTTCTGGGGAAAACCTATAACCCATTTCAAATTATCGGGGACCCGAGTAGCTCATCGTACGGGAATCCGGCATTGCGCCGCCTGTCTGGTTTGACGCGGGCGCGGATGATCGACCGGCGCATGTTGCTGGAACGAATAGAAGCAGGCGGGGTACGATTGGCGTCGGCGAGCATGCAGGAGCTGCGGCTGTTTTATGAAAAGGCTTACCAGCTGATTGACTCTCCCTTGGTCGCTCGGGTACTGGACATCGAACGAGAGCCGACGCAGATCCGTGAACGTTACGGATTAATGTCCGAGGAGAAACAAGCTGGTGGTAACGGCGCTCAGCGGGCGTACGGTCGTAACCTACGAGGGCAAAATCTCTTGCTGGCGCGGCGTCTGGTCGAGGCTGGTGTGCCGTTCGTCAACGTGTACGACTACCGGCAGCAGGGACAGAACTGGGATTCGCATTCAGACAATTTTGTACAACACAAAAATTACCTTCTGCCGGCGGCTGATCGATCGCTTTCGGCGTTAATCGAAGACCTGGAACAACGTGGCTTGCTCGAATCAACTCTCGTTGTGGCGATGGGAGAATTTGGCCGGACCCCGACGATCAACGGAAATGCCGGTCGCGATCATTGGCCGGACTGTTATTCTATCCTGTTGGCTGGTGGTGGCATCAAAGGTGGGTATATCTACGGTGCCAGTGACCAACGCGGCGCTTATCCCATCGAAGGTGCGGTGACGCCAGCGGATTTGGCCGCGACAATTTACTGGCGGTTCGGTATCGATCCGGCTGGTGAGATTCATGACATGACTGGACGTCCCTGGCGGCTCGCTGATGGGCAGCCGATACGTGAGTTGTTTGGCGATGCTTGAGCGTGCTTCGCTGGTATGATCGAACGCTGCTTGATGCGCATGGAAACGGGGGGGCTGATGCACTGGGCAGTCAGAGTTGCGGGCGTCTTGTGGCTGTTGGCCCTGGCCAGGTGGGGAGCGGCTGACGAAGGATTCCGGCTTTCGGGACGCAATACCGAAACGCCCTTTGCATACGTCGTCGGGGGTGAACGAAGTTGGCCGATTACTTTGGGCGCGTTGGACCTGACTGCCGTATTCGAGTTGCAGTTGCGTCACGGTGACGACATTGTCCAACGCGGTCAACAGGTCGACGTCGGTGACGTGCAGGTGATGGTCACGGATCAACTGCGTTTGCGCGTGGTGGCAGGGCCGGCAGAGAAGGCAGCGTTCTCACTTCACTTGATCTGTCGAGTTGCTGGCAGGGTGGACATGCAAGTGCTGCGTTTCCAACCTGCCCCACCAGAACGGCGAGTATCTTATATTTCTGACTTTGTAGACGATTTGATTCGCATTGCCTGGGACGGCTCACGCCGTCGTTGGAGGCCGCTGGATCGCGATGGATTTGATCAGTATTTTCGCCGTTTACAGTGCCACGGCATTACCCGTTTGATTGTCTGGCCCAGTCCTTTTCCCACACTCGTAAATCCTGAGAATTATCCAGCGGAGGATTGGGGACGTTACGCTGCCTGTGCGCAGGCGATTCTCGAAGATCGATCGCTGCAAACAGAACTGCAAGAAGCTCCCGGGTTGCCCTCCTGGAAATGGTTGCAGATGTTGATGCGGTTACGATTGGATCCGTCTGTGATGCGGAGCTATGCGGCCAGCGCAAGTGATCATGGAATCGGGCTATCGCTCAGTTTTCGTCCTTTTGAGGCCGCGCTGACCAAGTACTACGTCGTTCCTGCTTTTGACGCGAACGGCAGCTGGTTATGGAATTTCCTGACACTTGCCTCTCCGGCGACACAGTTCCATAGTGACAAGGTGGGTTTTGCCCATTACCGCGTTCTGTTGGAACAGATGGGTCAGGTGGAAGCGGCACAGCTGGCAACACTTGAGTTGGAAGGGGTTCCGGACGCACGTCGCTGGGCAGAGCGGTTTCGCCAAGGGCACCGTGATCTGGCGATTCACGCTTCACCGGTGGCGCCTATTGACCCCGCCTCGCGAGTGCTCGTTCGCCAGCCCGACGCGACATTTCGCTTGGCGCACTACCGGTCGATTGTGTCGGAAGTCGAGTCGAAATTGCCCGCAGTGACGGGGTGGTCTCTGGAAGCGACGTCCGACACGTCACTGCGGCTGAGTGGTATACGTTGGCCACGTGGCGCACGTTTCTTGTGGCTTTCAGCTGCAAGTGCCGCGGGACGTACGTTGCAGTTGGCAGCGCACGGCGGCCTCACGCTCAGCAGCGCTGCAGGAAATCGCCTGGGGAGGATCAATGTGTCGTGGGCGTTTGCGGGGGATGATCCTGAAGCCAGACAAACACGCGTCGCAGGCATCGCAACCGGGGGGCAATACCGCACGGAATTTCAGGCAATCGAGGCATCGATTGCACTGGTTGTCAAACGCAAACTGACATCGGTTGCGCTGGAAGACCATCGACTGGTGGTTGATTTGGGGCCGGACTGGTCAGTCGAGATGCTTGATTTTCAGCAACCACTGGCGCGGCAGGAAGCGCTTGCAGAAATGAGTACACTCCTGGCGTTGCCTGCGTTCGACGAGATTTTCATTAATACGCGTTCGCACACCCAATTGTCGGGTTCGAAGGGCGACGGGAAATTGGGTATTCGACCGATTCTTGAGTACCGCACAGCCGGGGTGAATTACTGGCACTTGCCGATCGATTGTGCTTCCGCTCCACGGGGCCTGGCAGACCACACCCCTTGGTTAAATCGGCTGGCCGCCGCGCCTTCGGTCGAGTCGATGACGACTTGGCAGGCTAATGAGTGGGGTACGCCCTGCCCTCTGGACGACAAAGACTTTCCCTGGCGTTTTCATCGTGATGGCGCGGTAGCCCGCGGTGTGCGTCGACTGTTGCTGGACATCGAGAGGCGTTTTCCCCAAACCAGGATTCGGACAGTGATTCCACAACGGTCGGTGGTGGAACATGAGGTGCGGAAAAAATTGGCGACCATGGAAAAGCCAGCGGGTGGTGTCTATGGCGCCAACCTTTACCAGCATATCTGGAGTTCAAACAATCATTCTCTGGCGTTCGGTGGGGGGATGGCACGCATTGATCTGACCGGACTACGCGTTGAGCCGGTTTACCTCGGAATCAGATATCTGCCCCCACCACAACCGCTGGAGGTGTTTTTTGAGGCGTGTCGCGCGGATCTCGCCGGTAGACGTGGCTCACGTTTCCGAGGGCCTCTCGGCTTTCTTTATGAGGCGCAGGAAACTTTGCGGGCAGCGGATACGCAAGCAACTGGCCGGCGTCGTGAAGCAATTATCCGTAGCCTGCTCGCGCACCAGGATGACATTCAGGAGGTGATCCTCTACGAATCTGCTGATTGGTTGTACTACTTGCCGATTCACGACCCACACGCTTATCTCGAGGCAGCGAAGGACCTGTGATTCAATGCGCATCCCGATGGACCAGATGCGTGCGCTTAGTCAACGCGTGTTCCGCGATACATTGCAGGCTCCGGCTGATATTGCTGAAGTAGCCACGGAAGTGCTGGTCGACGCCGATTCAAGGGGGATTCACAGTCATGGTGTGGCTGCGCTTCCCTACTATGTGGGAAAGTGGCAACAAGGGCAGATTGTTCCCCGTGCACGGATTGAACTTATCACAGAGACTTCGACGACGGCCGTTTTTGCGGGCCACCAGGCGATTGGCCATTACGCCTCGCGCGAAGTTATGAAGAGTGCTATTGAGAAGTCCGGGAAAACAGGTGTGGGCAGCGCCGTAATTCGCAACAGTACCCACAACGGTGCGATATCAGCTTATACCATTCAGGCCGCCCGGTCGGGCATGATCGGAATTGCTGCCACTTCATGTGCTCCACACGTGGCTCCACACGGCGGTCGACTTGGATTACATGGAACCAATCCCATCAGCTACGCGTTGCCTCGTGGCGAAAGAGACCCGCTGGTTTTTGATTTCTCCACAGGGCATTCTGCGGCCAAAATGAAAAAACAGGCACGGGAGTCGGGGCGGGTTCCAGCTGGACGCCTGCTGGACGCAGAGGGGAACCCAACAACCGATCCGTCTGACTTGCAGGGGGGCTGGATTCTTCCCGTAGCGGGGCACGTCGGTTTTGGTTTCGCATTACTGGTCGATGTGTTGACGGCGGCGCTTGCCGATAGTCCGATTGGACAGCAGATGCCCAGGTTATCGGAGACGTCCGGGCCGTACGATGGTTCCTTCTTCTGTCTGGCGATCGATCCACGCGCATTTACAGGAATGGACCGTTTTGCAGGACGCCTGGAAACGCTCATCGGGCAAATTGAAGCGGCTCCTGCACAGGACCCTGGGCAGCCCGTACGGTGGCCAGGGAAGCAGGGGTGGAGTAACCGGCGGGAGAGTCTGGCTGCAGGCGTTCATTTCAACGGAACAGAGTGGCAGGACTTGTTAACTCAATTGCAGTGCCTCGGTGTTAATGTGAACTTTCGTTGAGGGTTGTCAGCGTAGCGGGGTTGTTGAGGTTTGCCTGGCTGGATGCTGCCAGACGGTTATGGTTTTTCGTAACTGTCACTGGCAACATTACGATTTTATGGCGGCCTGAAGGTTGGCTTGAGGGGCCGCCGCGGCGAGTAGCCAGCCAGATTGTCGAGTTGATGGCACTCAGACAGAGACGATTGAATACGGTGCAAGTTGCCCCTATATTAAGCCGCTGTTCCGATGGCGCTGCGAGTGGGAATACAGTAGCCGTATTCCCAGGCCGCCTGCGGGTTGTTTGCGGATGCGATTGAAGTTACTCGGAAACACGGGAAAGGAAGCAAACGCGTGGTTATTGAATCGGAAGTATTGCTGTGGGCGGCGCTGGCTATCTTGCTGGTCGCAGATGTTATTTTCTGGGTTCTGAGCGTTGGTGGTGCTGCGAGTGAAGGGACAAGTTTTCGGCTGGCCGCCGCCGCAGTCGGCCTCATGCTTCCATTGTTAGCAGTGGCGATTCAGGCAGTGAGTCACTACGGCTTTGCCGAAGTTTCAACGCAGTTTGCGTGGGGCATCGCAGCTGGCCTGTGGTTTCTCGGGCTGTGGGTTTATGGGGTCGTGTTCGGTGGTCGAGTAGCACGTGCGAATGGCTGATGTGGCTCGGTATGTTAGCTACTGCAGCGTTCCGGTGTGAAAGCACAGGGGGAATAACGGCATGTCAATTCCGAGCGGGTGGTCACTGAGCGATTTGCATCACTTGGGTTTGACTGTCAGTGACATCGAACGTTCCATTGAGTTTTACCGTGATTTGCTGGGGATGGAACTCGTCGGTCGTCGCCCGAGTGTTACCGCGGATTACGTCGCCAGACAAACGGGATATGCAGATGTCGAGCTCAACGTCGCGTCGCTGCGTGTCAGCCCCGGTAGTCGACAGACACTGGAAATCGTGCAGTACATGTCGCATGCTGGGCAGCCGGGTTCGCCCGAAACGAATCGAGCGGGCATTTCGCATCTCTGCTTGCTGGTCGATGATTTGGTCGCGAGTTACGAGGAGTTAAGATCTCGGGATGTTCGTTTTCGTTCGGAACCCGTAACGATTACTGCCGGGCCCAACAAGGGCGGACTGGTCGTCTACATGTACGATCCTGACGGATATGTACTGGAGTTATTTCAACCTGCCCCTTCGTCCGCTTGAGAATCGTCTCTGATGTCGCAAGGTCCCTTTGAGCTCAGTGGCAGGATTGTCATGGTCACCGGTGCCGGCCAGGGCCTTGGCGCGGCCATCGCCGAGATCATGGCGTTGCATGGGGCACATACGGTATTACTGGACATCGACTTTGATGCAGTGAGTACGGTGGCGGCGCAGATCGCTACAGCCAGTTCCACCGGCGCTGCCGAAGCGGTGCAGTGTGATGTGACGGATCGACTGCAAGTGCAACAGGTGGTTGAAGAAATACACACGCGTCACGGAAAAATCGACGTACTTGTGAACAATGCCGGTATTCATCGACGCGTGGATCCAGTGGATTGGGAACAGACGGATTTGGATGCACTGCTCTCGGTGAATTTGCTGGGTAGCTTCTACATGGCGACCACCGTAGGACGTGTCATGGTCGAGCAGCGCGCCGGGAGCATCATCAACATGTCTGCTCTGGGCGGTGGGCTGGCGGGCCTGGGCCGTTCAGGCAGTATGTACGGGATGACCAAAGGCGGTATTGTTTCTTTGACACGGGACCTGGCAGCGGAATGGGGGAAATATTCGATTCGTGTTAATGCGCTCGCACCGGGCTGGATACGGACTCCCATGACAAACGCGTTGCAACAAAATCCAGAGCGGGCAGCCAAAGTACTCGACCGTGTGCCTTTGGGACGTTGGGGTGAACCGCAAGACGTTGCCGGTGCTGCATTGTTTCTGGCGAGTGATGCGGCGCGGTACATTACGGGTCACACGATTCCGATCGATGGTGGGGCGGCCAATGTGATCGCCTTGTCCGAGTGATCGCAATACGTCTATCGTCCGGTTGTTCGTCACCGGCGCGGTCCGCGCATCGGCTGCCAGGGTGAGCATTGGGTATTTCGAGGTTGTTTCGCGATGACAGCAGTACCACCAGCATGCGTCCAACAAATTGAGATTCCCTCGAACCTGCGCGGGACACTTTGTGAGTACGCCGACGATATTCGGGATGGGGCAGCTTTGCAGCGGCAGGTCGACGCAAACGGTTATGTTTTGCTCCGTGGTGTTTTGGATCAGGAGCAGGTCGTTACGGCTCGCAAGGAGGGGTTTGCCCGCCTGGGAGAAGTGGGGGAGATCAACGAACCTGTTGAGCATGGGATTGGCACAGGTACAAGTTGCCGACGTGAAGTTGCCGGAGACTTGAATGCATTCTGGCGCGACGTCAGTTCCGGTAAAGCACTACGTGCTGTGACGCACGGACCTCAGCTGTGCACGCTGTTGGGGCGTTTCTTTGGAGAAGCTGCCAGGCCGCATGACTTGATCTATTTACGGCCGATGAGTGTCGGGCGGGCAACGCGTTTGCACTACGATTTTCCATTCTTTGCCGGCTATTCGAAACGTATTTACACGGCCTGGATTCCTCTCGGAGAAATCGACCAGAGTGAAGGCCCTTTGTTAATTATCGAAGACTCGCACAAATTTATGGACTGGATTGAGCCGATTCGAAGCCATGACTACCAGAGCGACCGCGAAAATGAAGTGGTGCAGCGCGCCGCCTATGAACAGCCGAATTCAGTCGATCCGGTGACCCTGGCAGAGCAACGAGGTGTGCGGCTGCTGTCCGCCGATTTTCAGCCAGGGGACCTGGTTGTGTTTAGTGGTTTTATCCTGCATGGTTCACTCGACAACTGCTCAACAATCGATCGAGTCCGGCTTTCTTGTGATGTGAGGTTTCAACCGGCTGCGGATTCGACCGCGGACAGTCGCTATTTCGGTACAAATCCCGCAGGTTCGGCAGGTGGCGGATACGGAGCCATGAAAGGCGCGTTACCGCTGAATGAAATCTGATCATCCCCAGTGACTTGCGTGGCAGGACGCTGGCGTCTTTGTGTTTAGCCCGACTCGATCAGATCCTGCTCGGAAAGCATGCAGAACTGCTTTTCCAGCAGCGTTTCCTGGGCCAGGTCGATATTGTCCACCATGAGCGCGACGGCCGGCCTGCCGTGAGGCCGAACGATCAGGGGGTAAGCCTGAACGATATTGATTTCAGCCTGCAACAGTGCCGTGCAGACTTTCAACAATGGTTGTGCCCCCGTGGGGAGTTCCACGCCAATCAGGTCTGTTTCAATCATCGCCAGCCCGGCCCGCTCCAGAATCTCCCGCCCTTGTTCCGGGTGGCTGAGCAGCAGCCGTACAAACGCGCATTCGGTCGCGTCATTAATCGAAAACGCCACAATCCGCACCTGGCTTCCTTCGAAACGCCGGATCACTTCCAAAAGCTGTCCGACACGGTTTTCCAAGAATACCGTAAACTGGCGAATGGTCGGGTAATCCCGCCCGCGAGCTGTAAAAATGCCGATTCCCGTGTTCTCACCAACACTCATCAGAAAGGCTTCTTTCTTTGTGGTAGTTGAACGCTGGTCACACTCGTCAACAGACGCGGCCACTGAACGGAGTGGGGAAAGAATACGGTCAGTGACACTGGAACTACCGTCACTCGCTCCGGCTAGACGCCCGCAAAGCTAGTCGCATCAAAAGATGCGGGACTATAGCCAATTGGCTGTTTTCCGTCAAATCAGCCTGGTGTGCACTAACTTTCGCGAACCAGGAATTCGTTGACGATCTCTTCGTCCAGTTCAATTCCCAACCCAGCTCCGGTCGGAACCGGAACTTGTCCGTCTACGAGCGGAGGCAGATTGGAGACAAGCTTGCGCATCAAGGGTGATGGTCGCAGGCAGTATTCGACCAGGTCTCCGTCAGTCGCTGCCATCCAATGGAGCGAAGCGGCCAGGTTGATGCCGGTGCTGAAGCAGTGGGGAACGCAGCGGCGCTGGTGTTTCTCGCAGAGGTTACTTACTTCAGCGCAGACAGTCAGGCCTCCACAGAAGGCGACGTCTGGCTGGATGACATGGACTCCGCGCTCAACGAGATCAAGGAAATCATAAGTGGTGACGTCGCCTTCGCCGGCTGCAATCGGTACTGGTGACTGCGGACAGAGTGTGGCGTACCCCTGGCGGTCATCTTGTGAGAGCGGCTCTTCCAGCCAGCGGATTTCCAGCGGCGCGAGCAGATGGGCTCGCTCTAAAGCGGTTTCAGCATCCCACTTGCAACCCGCATCGACCATCAGATCCCGGTCGCTGCCGAGGCATTCCCGGGCAGCTTGTACGTGCCGCAGGTCATTGTCTGCGTTGGCGCCGAACGGGCCCCAGCCAAACTTCGCTGCGGTCAAGCCTTGTTCGACACTTTCTCGCGCCAGTTGCGCGGTGTCTTCGGGGGTTTCTCCGAAGAGCAGGCTTGCATACGCCCGAATAGACTCACGTTTTCGGCCGCCCAGCAGTTCACAAACACTGCGGTCCTGGGCTTTACCCAGTAAATCCCAAAGTGCGATATCGACACCACTGATCGCGTGTATCGCCGCTCCACGCCGGCCAAAGCGATTGGTGTGGTAGTACATGTGTTGCCAAAGTGCCGCCAGGTCTTCGACCTCTTGCCCGACGAGAATTTCGCGCAGTCCATGCCGTCGCTCTGCAGAGCGAGGCGCTTCAACAATGGCCTTGCAGACATAGGACTGGCTGGTGACTTCACCAACTCCTACCAACCCGTTGTCCGTGTGAACTCGTACCACGAGCACATCCTGAGTTCCGTCGGCGATTTCTTCAATTCCGGGAATCCGCAGGTGCAGGGCTTCGACATCGGTGATTTTCATAGCGTGCGATCAGTTGTTGTGGGGGAAGTGCGGGGGGTACATGGAGATGCGAACGCCGGCCACTTGTGGTTTTGGCCAAGGCCCATCTGACGTATACTAGAGATGCCGCATAATAACCTCTTCGGTCAGGTGTGAGGAGAACCGCAAGTGCCGATTTATGAGTACAACTGCTGCGATTGTGCAGGTGATTTTGAGTTGCTTTTGCGGAGCCATGAGACAGCCGAGTGCCCTGCGTGTGGCAGCCAGAAGCTTGAGAAACAACTGAGCATTCCCGTGGCGCATAATGGTAACTCGGAGAGTTTACCCGTTTGTCAGGCCCCGCCAGCGACAGGCTGTGGTGCGCCGCAATGCGGCAGCGGCGGCTGTAGGATGCCTTGATTCCAGCTGCATTCACACCGCATTGACGAAGTGAGGTTGCGGCCGGGTTCTGACTGCCAGCGACATCGCCGGCCAATGACTCGGCGGTTGCTTCACGTGTGCCCTGAACGGTGTGAGATTCTTGTCGTGAGTGCGTTTTGTGGCTGCCAGTCCTCTCTCGGAAGCCACAGTGTTTCAATGGAAGTTCGAACTCAAGGTGGCTAGCACTGCTGGCTGGCGGTGCGGCGCTGATTCGCTCTGGCCTCATGTGGCGGGATGCCCTATTATTCCGCTCGCTGAACTGGCCGCAGCCTGTGCTACGTTCAGTAGCCGATTAGCAGAATCAGGATGACGGCCAGAACTCCCAGGATTCCCAAGGTGATCCAGGGCCAGGAATGCTTCGACCAAACGGTCTGCTGGAATGTGATGTAAAGGCCGCAGTGAGGGCAGTGGATGGATTCTTCATATACTTCACTTCCGCACTCCGGACAGGGACGTGTTTCACTTTCCGAGTTGTCCGTGTCGTACAGGTCGTCGTATAGATCGCTTTCATCTGCGAAGTCGTCATCGTCCCACGATGATTCAGACATGGTCGTGAGGTTTATTGAGGGTTGCTGAGGCCGGGGGTTATTACGCGCTTGCGCGGTTCATTTAGTTGTACTATTCTCGTCAAGGAGGACGGCGGTGCAAACCATGAAGACGTTGGTGGTCATCGGTTTGTTGTCGATGGTAATGTACGGTGTCTACACCGTGCTGACGGACCCAGGCGCGATGGCTCCACAGGCACTTGACAATAAATCTGGCGGTTCATCACCGGCGGATCTGGATGAGCCGTTCCTGGAGGAGCGTTTTGACTCTGCTTTTGATGAAACTCCGCCTCCGTCCACAGCAGCTGCACGGCGAGATCGTGAGCTGGCAAGCGAGAGCCAGACCCGTGAGCCTGTGCCGATTGATCCGACCGCCGGCGGTTCAGAGCCGACACCGACCAGGTCGAGAGTGGCTTTTCAGAAGGAAGGTCAGGATTCGGAAGCCGTCACCATGGCAGACTCTTTTAGTCCCGGAGTTGCAATTGGTGTACCGGCTGTTGATGGGGCACCGGGACGCGTGACGCCAGCTACGATTTCTGCGACAACACAACGCCAGCAGGTGCCAACGGCAGACGCGTCGAAGGCGACGGAACCAGAAGAAACAGCCGATGCAACTCCGTTAGGCAGCCGCGCGACAGTGGTCGAACCACTGGATACCGAACAGGCTGCTATGGTTGCCGCAGATTCACAGCAGTTAGTAGACGATGTGCGTGGTGCAGGTGGGGCAGGGCCGGTGTCTCTGGAGACGGCGGCGCGGATGTTCGAGGTGCAATGGGGTGAAGCCCAGGACCAGATTAACAAAGGAAAATTTCGCGATGCCTTGGCCGGGCTTTCGAAGTACTTCAATCATGATGCGTTGAGTAGTGAGCAGCATGAGCGTTTACTGGGGTTGTTGGATCCGCTGGCCGGTAAAGTTGTGTATTCCTCGGAGCATCTGATCTTGCCAAAGCACAAGGTGGGCCAACGCGAGACACTTGCGGGCATTGCTGAGCGTTACCAGGTTCCCTGGGAGTTGCTGCAAAACATCAACGCGGTGCGCAATCCAACCGCCCTGGTGCCAGGTACGGAATTGAAAGTCGTGCCAGGCCCTTTTCGGGCGGAAGTGGATCTGGGGCACGGCGAACTTGCGGTCTTCTTGGGGGAACTTTATGCGGGGCGTTTTGTCTTTGCCTCCGGTTCGGATCCGTCACCGTCCCCCGGAGAATATGTCATCAAGGAGAAACGCAGACAACGGGATTATGTCGGTATCGATGGCAAGGCGTGGCCTGCAACAGATCCGGAAAACCCGTATGGACAAGTCTGGTTGGATCTTGGCCAACGGATCTGCATCCATGGCAGTCCGCTGACCGCAACAAGCAAAGAGCTGCCTACGGGGTGTATCAGTTTAGCGCCTCGAGACGCCAACGACGTGTTTGCGATTCTCTCTGCTGGTTCACGTGTCCGCATTCATCGATGAAAAAGTGGCGGTCACGTAAGCGAGTGTGTAGCCAGTCGCACTACGGTTAGGGAGTGATGGCTGGCGCGATGGGCTGGCGGTGACGACGGATCCGTGGTGCGGTTGATTCAAGATCGACCCTGATCGGCTTCGATAACGGAGATGGTTTCTGATAGGGGGAGGATGCCGCTCGAGCGAGCGGGCGGATGTTGTACTAAGGAAATCCCCATGAAACGTAAATCGGTGCCAGGCGTTTTCTTGATCGTTGCAGGTCTAATGATTTCTGCGTGTTCCGGATGCACCTCGCTCAAAATCGGGAAGTCAATGTTTGGAGATCGTGCTCCCCAAGTGCCCACGGCGGCTGAAGGGACGCCGGCAGTCGGTCTGCGTTTGGTTGCCCTGAATGGTAAAGTTCAGAAGGTGAAGATTCCCTACCGTGATGGCATGCTTGTTCACGATGCCCTCGAACAGGCCGAAGTGTTCAAGCGGTTTAAGAAAGTGAAAATTTCCCTGAGGCGGATTGTTCCAGAAACGCAAAAATTAGCCAAGATGCAGGTCAACCTCGAGAAAGGCAGGAAGGAGGTTGCCTTGGGGAGCGACTATGCCCTTTTTGAGCGCGATATTCTCGAAGTGACCGAAGAGAATTCCGACTGGGGTACCGACATGCTGCGATCTGCATTGGGCCCAATTGGTACTGTCGTCCTTCCTGAATGAAGTGTCCGCAATCGTCTTCGGATTCCGCCTGCGAAGGGGTTATTTCGTTTGCCATCCAGAGCTGCTGTGTTCGACACTGCAGTGCCCGCCTGATTGCTTTGCGTGGAACAAGGCTGCATCGGCCTGCCGCCAGTAGCTCTCCGCCTGGAAGGGCGTGCCAGCAGCGATGCTTACCAGCCCTGCGCTCAACGTAACAGGCTGGTCGGTTTGTTCGTTGATTTGCCGGTCGGTTGCGGCGCGAATGCGTTCAACGATCGCGTGGGCATGTTGCGGCGGAACATTGAGGAGTAGTAGGGCGAATTCATCGCCCCCCCAGCGGGCGGCAAAGTCGCTTTCGCGCAGTGCGCTACGCAGTCCGCTGGCGGCCGCCAGCAGCACGGCGTCTCCCGCGTCGTGTCCGCGTGTGTCATTGGCGTTCTTGAGCTTGTCCAGGTCCAGTATCACCAGGCAGACC